>ENA-UOYA01001881-UOYA01001881.1-activated-sludge-metagenome-genome-assembly--contig:-NODE-1881-length-21171-cov-5.463582_pt1 | contig 21171 bp, 21 predicted proteins | sample MGYA00238163_ERZ764804 | MGnify/ENA primary metagenome ERZ764804 (study PRJEB28919, sample SAMN05720223) | activated sludge metagenome | isolation source: Anaerobic digester | place: Hong Kong... | reverse complement strand
GACTGTCGCAGGCTTATTCTACGCCCTGTTGATGAAAATAGGGTATGGCACGGTAATGGCGGCTTTTTACGGTCTGGTTTTATTTATTATACTGAGTATGGTTGTGTTAATAAGTGATACTCTAAGTTATATAGGTCAAAGATATATAAAGCGCCAGACCAATGTTTAACATAACTGATGCGAGAGCGCTGAACAGAATAAAAAAATGAGACAGGGGAGCGGTAATGTGCTCCCCTGCCTCATTTTGGTGTTTTACTTGTTATCAACCAGCTGCTGCAGCATCTTTTTCAGGATGCTTAGTTCGTTTTCGAGAGCGTTAAGTTTCTGGAGGGACTTGCTTGGGCTGCAGTTGCCAAATTGGTTGCACTCCGAGCAGCAGTCTTCAAAAGCCATTGGACATTGCACCATGGTTCAAACCTCCCTTAACTCACCTATAATCTGGCTAAACTAAACTAATCCCTGGGCCATCATGGCATTGGCCACCTTGAGGAATCCGGCGATGTTCGCACCTGCCGCCAAATCACCCTCGCAGCCGTATTCCCTGGCTGCCTGGCTGATCTGGCGGTAAATGTTAACCATAATGTCTTTTAGCTTGGCGTCTACCTCTTCAAAGGTCCAGGAGAGTCTCATGCTGTTTTGTGACATTTCCAGGGCGGAGGTGGCGACCCCGCCGGCGTTGGAAGCCTTGGCAGGTCCAAACAGTACTCCGTTATCCTGGAATGTTTTAATTGCTTCGGGTGTTGAAGGCATGTTGGCGCCTTCCGCTACTGCCCAAACGCCGTTAGCCACCAGTGTTTTGGCTGACTCCCCGTCAATCTCGTTTTGTGTGGCGCAGGGCAGGGCAATGTCGCACTTGATCGTCCAAATGCCCTTTGAACCTTCATAATACTGGGCTTTAGGATGTTCTTCCACATAAACTTTAATTCTTTTTCTCTCGATTTCTTTGATCCGCTTGATAGTATCCAGTTTGATCCCTTCCGGGTCGAATATGTAGCCGTTGGAATCGCTCATGGCCACTACTTTGGCGCCCATCTGCCGGGCTTTTTCCAGCGCATAGATGGCTACATTGCCGGAACCCGAGATAACCACCGTTTTGCCGGCGATATTTTTCCCATTATCCTTGAGCATTTCCTCAAGAAAATAAAGCAGCCCGTAGCCGGTAGCCTCAGTCCTGGTCAGGCTTCCGCCATAGCTTATGCCCTTGCCGGTGAGAACTCCGTGGTACAGCATGGTGATCCTTTTGTATTGGCCGTACAAGAATCCTACTTCCCGGCCGCCAACTCCTATATCGCCCGCCGGAACATCAATGTCAGCTCCGACGTACCGGAAAAGCTCGGTCATGAAACTCTGGCAAAAACGCATGACCTCACTGTCAGATTTCCCTTTAGGGTCAAAATCGCTCCCGCCTTTGCCGCCGCCAATGGGCAGGCCGGTCAGGGAGTTTTTGAATGTTTGTTCAAAACCGAGGAATTTAATAATGCCCAAGTTTACCGATGGGTGGTAGCGCAGGCCGCCCTTGTATGGACCGATGGCGCTGTTGAAGTGAACCCTGTAACCGCGGTTCATCCGCGGCCTTCCCTGGTCGTCAAACCACGGTACCCGGAATATGACTTGCCGTTCCGGTTCCACGATTCTGCTTAAGAGGCCGGCTTCCACAAACTCAGGATGTTTTTCGATGACAGGCTTCAAAGATTCCAGCACCTCTAAAACCGCCTGGTGAAACTCCGGTTGGTCCGGGTCCCTTTTCTTTACCTGCTCCATAACCTCGTCAATAACTTTTTGTGACTGCCCCAATAATGAAACCCCCTTTTTATTGTATTTTTGAACGCTTGGCATTTCTTTGGTTATTTGTGCCGATCACCTCTCATTGTTGTGGAATCATTTATTTAGAAGCGGGAAAGGTACTCTTGCAGTTCCCAGGGGTGCACAAACTCCTGAAAACGCTCCCACTCTTCACCCTTGACTCTGGCAAACCACCGGTAAATATACTCACCCAGCGTGGCCCTGGTCAACTGGTCGGAGGCCAGTTCCTGCAGGGCTTCTCCCAGGGTGTGGGGCAGGCAGGCCGTCCGGCTCTTACGCTGGCCGCCGTTGGCCTGAAAAATGTTTTCGCCCAGTGGAGGGGGGAGGGGAAGTTTCTGCCGTATTCCCTCCAATCCCGACTTTAAGATTACAGCCAGGGCGAGGTAGGGGTTGCATGCCGGGTCCGGGTTGCGCACTTCCACCCGCGTTTCCCTCCCGTGGTTGTTAACTACCCGCAGGACAGTATTGCGGCTTTCTTCCGACCAGGCTACGTTTACAGGCATGGTCGGGCTGTTGGGGACCAGCCTCTTATAGGAGTTAATCAGTGGATTGGTGATGGCGGTATTAGCCCTGGCGTGGGCAAGGACCCCGGCGATAAAGTGCCCGACCTCCTGGTCGAGTTGCAGCGGCTGCTCATCATCGGTAAAAAGGCCGGAATCCCTGTGGTGAAGGGAAAGGTGCAGGTGCAGGGCTGAGCCCGGCCTGCCGTTCAGCGGTTTAGGCATTAGGGAGGCATGCAGCCCGTGCCGCTGGGCGATAGTCCGCACAATAAATTTGAAAGTAACCAGTTTATCTGCAATAGCCAGGGCGTTATCCGGTTTTAGTATTATGCCATGCTGGCCGGGCCCTTTTTCATGATGGCTGAAGCCGATGTCGGTGCCCATTTCTTCCAGGGTCAGCACCATATCCCGCCGGGCGTTTTCCCCGAGGTCGACCGGGGTAAGGTCGCAGTACCCGGCGTGGTCATGCGTATTGGTAGTTGGGTTGCCGTTGTCGTCTGTATAAAAAAGATAAAATTCCACCTCTGTGCCCACCCATATTTCAAACCCCATACGGGCGGCTTCACCCAGCACCTGTTTCAAAACACTGCGCGAGCATCCGGGGTAGGGAGTTCCGTCCGGGTTGGCCACATCACAGATAAAGCGGGCTACAGCTTCCTCCCGGGGGCGCCAGGGGAGCACTAAAAAGGTGGACGGGTCCGGCCGGAGGATGATATCCTGCTCCTGGTTGCTGACCACTCCGTCAACAACAGCGCTGTCAAAGGCAACCTTGCCGGCCATGGCTTGTTCCAGGTCTTCCGACGTTACAGCGATATTCTTTAATGCGCCGAAAGTGTCAGTGAACTGCAGACGAAGGAATTTTACTCGTTCCTCTCTAGCTTTTTCCAGTACGTCTTTACGGGTTAGCATGAGCAACCTCCCAAACACAAAAAAGTTTATATTTCACTGCATACATGTCCGGGTTATTTTTAATCTAATTGATTTACCGTAAAAAAATCATAATAGAGGGTGTCAGAAATATAAAAATTTCATAAAAAAACTCTGCCTATATTGGCAGAGCGCTTGCAAGTCTTCTGTAAAAAAATAAAAGGATTTACAGGATTATATAAATAGACAAAAATTTTTATGATTATTCCTTAACCCCATTAACACGCTTTAAGGTTATCTTGAAAAAAATTGTGTAATAAGAATTAAATGAAAATGTGATTTTATAATCCTGTTAATCTTCTTAAAATCCTGTTAATCCTGTCGATTTGTTTTATCTTTACACTGAGATATAATCATTATTTTCTATTGATCTTCTATCGCCAGTTGATATCCTATACCGTGTTTACCGAGGATATATTGGGGGTCCCCGGGATCGTCCTCAATTTTTTTGCGCAGGCTGCTGATGTAGTTTCTCAGGTAGTGCAGTTCATTGCGGTATTCAGTGCCCCAGACCCGGGTCAATAAATCTTCATGCGTAATGACCTTTCCAGCGTGACAGCCCAGGTGGTACAGGATCTGGTATTCGGTAGCGGTCAGCCTTACCTCCCTGCCCCTGAGAAAGACCCTTCTTTGAGCAAAATTGATGACCAGGTCACCATAATTATAGGTAGTGCCTTTGGGGAATTCCTCGGACGGGTGAGTCCTTCTGAGAATTGCTTTTACCCGAAGCAGCAGTTCCTCCACGCTGAAGGGTTTGGTTATATAATCATCCGCCCCCGCGTCGAAACCGCGGATCCTGTCCTGTTCGCGGGCACGGCCTGTGAGCATAATAATCGGGATATCGGAGAATTCGCGGATTCTTTTGCATGCCTCAAACCCATTGAACGGGCCGGGCAGCATAATATCTAAAATCAGCAGATCATAACTGGCGGATTCCAGCATCTCTATGGCTGTTTTTCCGTCAGAAGCTGTACTAACCGTATACCCGCTGGCCAACAGGTTAACTTTAACTAATCGCACCAGGCGGGGTTCGTCATCCACGATTAAGATTGCTTTACGCTTCATTTTGAGCCCCCTGGCCGCCCTGTGCATGGCTGTCCATTTTTTTAGCTGTTTGTTGGCTCATAGGCAGCGTGAAGTAAAGAGTGGTTCCCTGGTTTACCTTGCTTTTAGCCCAGATCCTGCCACCGTGGCTGATTAATATCTGACGGGCAAAAGGCAATCCCAGTCCTATTCCTTTTTTATTTTCCTGAATGCCGTTGGTCACCCGGAAAAATTTTTCAAACAGCCATTTTAAATGTTCGCTGTTAATACCGATGCCCTGATCGGCTACCGAAACAACCACTTCCCCGGGCGCTACTTTCCCTTTAATGACGATTTTAGTGTCGTCCATGGAATATTTGACCGCGTTATCCACGAGGTTGCGCAGCACTTGCTCAATCCTGCCCGGGTCTGCTTCCACAAGCGGGAAATCTTCCGGAAACAATACGGTAAACTGATGATTTTTGACATGGTAGGACTTGTCCCTGAGCACTTTCTTCACTATTCGGGGTAATGAAATGGGTTCTTTTTTCAGTTCCATTTCACCTTTCCAGCTAAAAGTCGAAGAATCTAACAAGTTATTGATTAAGCTTTCGATATGATCGGTTTCCTCAACAATTATGTTCATGAACTCTTTTTCAGTAGCAGGGTCCCAGGTCACGTCATCCCGCATCAAAGTTGTGATGTAGCCTTTAATACAGGACAGGGGCGTCCTCAGGTCATGGGACAATCCCGCCAGCATTTCTGACCACATTTGAGCCATATTCTCTGAGGGAAGAAAATATGAGGCAGCTTTGCGGGTCCTATTGACATTATCCAAACTGCAGGCGATGATATGAGTTATCGCCTTGAGAATTTCCGTAACTGGGAAAGAATTGAGCAGCAGCGCCTCTCCGCAAACCATTAAAAAGCCTTTCTTGCCGGACATGGGGAAACATGTTACTTCCAGACCAGGCCGGCCGCACCTGTCGATCACCCTTTGCCGCACCGGACAATCTAATATATGGCACGGTACATCCCTGTGGCCGAATGAATTTTGGCGGGAGCACCAGAGGCCCTCCACAGCGACCTCCATAGAATCGGTTTCACTCTCTTGGTCAACCCGGGCGAAATGAACTATACATTGCTTTCCCACTATAATTCCCACAGCTGAGCTGTTGACATCCAGGGTTTCAATGAGCCAGCCGGGGACCTGTTCAAAATTGCCGTGCTCCTGCAGCAGCTTGCCGGCCAAATAAAGCATTTTGATTGAGATGTCAAATGGGTAATCAAGTTTTGATGTTTGATTCATGTGACTGGCTCCTTAATTGGTAGTATATACCATTTAGGTCCATAAATATTTTGACAGGCCTGCCGGCTGAGGTAAGATCCCTATCTGTGAGCAGTATAAGTTGATTAAATAACCAGGGTTTTTTAATATTCGAGATTTATCTTTAATTTCCTTCCTTATTACATTATATAAACATAAGCTTCGTTTTCTTAGCTATGTGATCGTGGGAAATTTCCGCTATAATGTGAAAAAGTTTAACCACGCGAGGCGGTTAAACTATAATGAGTTGAAATTACTCCTGCTAAATATTATTTTTTACCCTTATCAAAGGAATGTTTGGCGGAGGCTGTTTGCAGGCTTAAAGATCTCAGGCGCAAAGGCTTGCCTTGCAGTAGTATTTGAAAGGCATATAGTGCTAAAGCGTGCCCGATGTTAATTAACCATACCTGGAAACTAGTAATGTTGGCGAGCGCGTAGATACCCCTGCCGGGGAAAAATGCATTCAATAGAAAAAAGGCGAACCCTATGTCCAGGATGGCATTAAAAAACAGGTATAACCAAAAATATTCATAGGTAAACTTGAAAACCCACATGGTCAGCACTGGTATTAAACCATAAAAATATGGGAGCATTTCATAAAGAGGATAAGCAGCATCCCAGACCACCCAGAAGCCATAAGTAATACCAACGTCATGGATAATGGTGGTTAGTACCGCGGCAAATATACCAACCGGCAGGTAGTATTTGATTTCTTCTTTTTTCATAAAGAAAAGTGTTAACCAGGGCAGGATTAACATGGACCATGAAATAAACTGGTTGCTCATAGTGACCTCCCGTGACGTTTTATTTTAGTATGTCCGGCATAAACCAAAAAAAATCAGATAAGACCAACTAACTTGAAAGTTGCTGGTCGCCTGGGCTACCCAGATGGTATAAGAGAAATTGTAATGTTATATCACGATACATGTTGTGTATAATATTTTAGAAGGAAATACCTGAAAATATTAGAATCTGTAAAACAATATGCAGATTTATAAAAGGGATGATAATTAATGGAATTAGCATATTATAACGGTTGGCTGGGCCCTCTTGAGGAAGCTGTGGTTCCGGTGAATGACCGCGGCTATATCTTTGGGGACGGTGTTTACGAAGTTATCAGGGCTTATAACGGGGTGATGTTTGCCCTGGCGGAACATTTAAAGCGCCTGGCGGCAAGCGCAGGTGCTGTTCAGATACCCCTGCCCTGGGGTCTTACTGAACTGGAGGACATTGCAGCGGGTGTACTCAGCCAAAGCGGGATCAAAGAAGCGGTAATCTACATTCAGGTAACCCGCGGCACGGCGCCCAGAAGCCACCTGCCTGCAGCCGTCCTGCGGCCCAACCTGTTGATTACCGTCCGGCATATTACCGGGATATCTCCTGAAGTATACAGTGAGGGAGTTAAGGTAATAACCATGCCGGAGTTCCGGTGGGAGATGCGCCATGTGAAATCCATTTCCCTGCAGGCCGGCGTGCTGGCCAAATATAAGGCCCAGCAGGCCGGGGCGGCTGAGGCTGTTTTTATACTGCCCGACGGGACAGTTACTGAGTGTGCCTCCAGTAATATCTTTATTGTAAAAAATGGTGTTTTAATGACGCACCCGGCTGACCAACGGATCCTGGCGGGCGTCCTCCGCCAATCAGTCCTTGAAGTGGCTGCTTCTCAGGAGTTGGAAGTCAAGGTCAAGCCTTTTAAAATCTCAGATCTGATGCTGGCGGAAGAAGTATTCATTACCGGTACAGTAACGGAAATAATGCCTGTGGTAAATGTGGATGGGAATATTGTAGGGGATGGAAAGCCCGGTCCCGTGACCCGGCGAATTCACGCCGGTTATGCCGCGCTGCGGTAGTTGGTGTAGGGTTTCCATTGCAGAAAAACAGGGGACGGTAATCAACAGTCAGGTCGATTACCGTCTAAGTTTGCCATAACACTGGCGCAGTACCAGCAGAACATGAAAATCAGCTTTGTAGGTTCGATTTCAATCGAACAAGGCGCGTAGCGCCGAATTGTTTTGAGGCCTTGGGGACATATCTCGTCAAGAAAGGAATAACCCAAAACAGAGATGTGTCCCCATTCCGCTGACGAATAAATCCGCACCTACAACATTATGGGGCGGGGTAGGTAACAGTAACCTCTTTTTGGCCGGCATCCCAGTCAACCTTTGAGCCCAGGTTTTCGGCAATGAACCTGAGCGGCAGCATGGTTCTGCCCGGTTCTACGATAATCGGTGTCACCTGGGGTTTCGTGTTGCCGGCAAGCCCCGTGTTGATAATGTTGGTAATGTCCTTGCCGACTGTGGCAATCAGGGTGAATAAATTATTAGCATTCGTGTATATAAAAGGAAGAATGATTTATTAAAAAAAAGTTATAAATTAATTTTAAAACAATTATAGATAATCAGGTTTTTTGGAGTTATTATTATATGTATGGTATTTAGGCGGGATTGGATTTAGCCAGGGCTTGACTAGCTTGAAAGCGACAGTGAAAAAAGATGGGTCAGCAGAGTATATATACAAAAAACTTCATTATCTGTTTCATCGGGACGTTTATCTTTAGTTTTTCATTTTATTACCTGATTCCGGTAATGCCTGTTTATCTTGAAGGGATAGGAAAAAACAAATCAGAAATCGGTATTATCGTAGGAGCCTTCTTTGCCGCTTCTATTTTCTTGCGTCCGGCAGTTGGCGTAGTCCTTAAAAAATATTCCAACAAAAGCCTGATGATACTTGGTTCGGCAATCTTTGCCGTCGCTCCCGCACTTTATCTTACTACCACCTCAGGAGTGTTACTGACTTTGATCAGGATATTTCACGGCATGGGAGTGGCGGCCTTCATGACCTCCGCCGTGATCATGGTGGCTGACACGGTTCCCAGGGGAAAACTTGCTCATGCCACAGGCGTTTACTTTACTTCGGCCAACGTCGCCCTGGGTATTGCCCCCCTGATGGGGTCAACCGCGGGAAGGTATTTCAGCTTTGCCGGGCAAATGATTTTTCTGGTTATAGCGGCGCTGTCAGTCATTCTTCTATTAATAAACATAAATGAGCAGCCTCAGGCAAAGGATGTTTACGAGGCTAAGCCCTTTTTGGGGGTCTTGAAAGAGCGGGATGTGCTGATACCGACTTTTGTATTTGCAGCCTGCACCTTTGCCAACGGCACCATCAACGCTTTTCTGCCGCTGCAAACGCTGACCTGGGGATACCATAACTCCGGCCTGTACTTTTCAGTATTTGCCGTTACCATAGTGGCGGTAAGGCTATTGGGCGGGGGACTGTCCGATTCATTCGGCAGGAAGGCGGTAATTTTGCCATGTCTTGTAATTGCCTCTCTTGGTACGATGTTCCTGGCCCTGGTTCACACGCCGTTAGGCCTGGCTTCTTGCGCCTTTTTTTACGCCGCCGGTTTTGGACTGCTTTATCCTTCCCTAAACGCTATTGTAGTTGAAAGAGCCGAGCCTGAAAACAGGTCTACCGCCCTCGGTATATTCTCAACATCGGTGGACGGCGGCCAGTTTCTAGGCCCTGCCGTTATGGGTTATGTCGGGCAGTATTTTGGCTTCGGGCCAATGTTTATGACTGCCGCCCTGGCGCCTTTAACCGGCCTGCTTGTTTTTCTGCTGTGCCTGACGTCCGCAAAAAAGGGTTCCGGTTTCCCTGCGCCGGGGCGTGCGGAGAAATAGGACGGATCGCTAACTTGCCGGCATATGCTGGGTTATACAATGGATGCCGCCTCCCCACAGGTTTACACTCTCAGCGTTAATGCCGATAATGTTGCGACCGGGGAACGCGCCCTGTAATATGCCCCTGACCTGCTCCTCGGTTGTTTTCAGGATATCTGCCCGTCCAGGTTGCCAATAGGTTTGCATCAGTACCGCGCCGTTGGTGACAGCATAATTCATATAGCTGCGCACGGGTATTTTGCCCGTTTCGTCAAATTCTCCGTAAAGTGTAGGCGGCATCGGAATTCCTGGCTTTCCACATCGATAAAGTCCTGGCTGGCGCCTCTTCCGTAGTTGTTGAAACCGAAATCAACCACACTGAGCCTTCCCTGACTGTCCTTGACGAAAACCGGCCCTACATCTCTGGCCCATATGGACTGGTGATTAATTGGGTAGTAGTGTACATTGGAGCCGGAATAACCGTTTGCTTTTAGCAATTCTTCAATTTGAGCGGATTCCTCATTGCTTTGTGAAATAAGGTTGACCTGAACATATGGGTCAAGGGCATTGATGATATCAATAAAGACAGGATAAACAGGCAGGCTGGCAGTGCTGTAAAACCCTTCCGGCCACTGCAGCCAAACAGCCTGCTGATTTTCGAATTCACCCGGGAATACATAGGGCGGCGGGTCGCTTCCGCCTGAATAATCCGGTTTTTTGTAAGCTCTGTTGTTAAAGGGTTTGACGCATGATGCTGCAAGTGTACAAATAAGGACAAGAATAATAATGGTATATGGTTTTTTCATTTTTACCTGCCTTTTTTATTGATATTATTTCATTTCCCCGATCTTAAGTTTATTATGCTATTTAAAAAGAGCAGGAGCGGCGATAATAGTCAGTTGAAATTTAACAGCGGGAGGCTTAGAATAGTATAAAACACATCGCTGGAATGATTAAAAGCCCGCCGGCAGCCAGGCCGCCGGTTGGTTGTTTTTTGAAGCTGTCAAGAATTCACGGGAAGGGTGGGAATTCTCTTGGGTATTAATGAATTTGCCGGGCAGGTAAAGGAAGCCTCCATTAAACTGGCCGCCATGGACGAGGACCAGAAAAACCGGGCATTGGCCCAGATTGCCAGGGCGCTGGTTGAACGCCGGGAAGAAATAATCAGGGCCAACCAGGATGACTTAGCCAGGAGTGAGAAAGAAAACCTGGCGGAGCCTCTTTTGAAGAGACTGAAGTTTGATGAGGCCAAGATTAACGATGTGGTGGACGGGATCAACAGTCTGATCGAACTGGAGGAACCTGTCGGCAAAACACTGCTGGCCACAGAACTTGACGAGGGTCTGGAACTGTATAAAACCACCTGCCCCATCGGCGTCATTGGTGTGATCTTTGAGTCCAGGCCTGACGCGCTGGTGCAGATATCCACTCTCTGCCTGAAAAGCGGCAACGGCGTGCTGCTGAAAGGCGGCTCCGAGGCCATGTCAACCAACCGCATTCTGGCTGATGTTATTATCAGGGCTACCGAAGAAGCGGGTATTCCCAGAGGTTGGCTCAAGCTCATGGAGACCAGGGCGGAAGTCAGCGAGATGCTGAAACTGGACGAGTATATTGACCTGATCATCCCTAGGGGATCAAACGAATTTGTCCGGTACATCATGGACAATTCCAGGATTCCGGTGATGGGGCACGCGGACGGTATCTGCCACTGTTATGTGGATGAGGAATTTGATCTGGACATGGCTGTAAAAATCGTGGTCGATGCCAAAACCCAGTATGTTGCCGTATGCAATGCGACTGAAACCCTGTTGGTCCATGAAAAAGCAGCGGAACGGTTTTTGCCTGTGCTGAAGGAAGCAATGGACAAAAAACAAGTTGAACTGACCGGCTGCCCCAGGACCAGGGTTGTGATCCAGGTGGCTGAGGCCACTGAAAAAGACTGGCAGACTGAATACTTGGATTACAAACTTTCGGTTAAAGTTGTGGATGATCTTGACGAGGCGATCACCCACATCAACAAATACGGCTCCGGCCACACGGACAGCATCATCACCGGCAACGAGGAAAAAGCCGCCCGCTTCATGGCCCTGGTAGACTCGGGCAATGTTTTCTGGAATTGCTCCACCCGTTTTAGTGACGGCTTCCGCTACGGCCTGGGCGCGGAAGTGGGGATAAGCACAAGTAAGATTCACGCCAGAGGACCGGTAGGGCTGGAAGGGCTGGTAATTTACAAGTATAAACTTATCGGCAGCGGCCAAACCGTGGCCGAGTACGCCAGCAGGGAAAAGACATTCAAGCACAAAAAGCTGGACAAAACATTTCCTTTATAGAAGAGCTAAAGGATGCTGTCCGGAAGAGAGATGGCCAGCGCGACTATTTAAACGCTAAAATAAAAGAATTAAGCTGCGAAAGTATTCCGTTGTTTGATTGAACAACGCCATGCTGTGAAGGCAGCGTTTAGCAAGTAAGCAAATTTTTGTTTAAAGCCCTTGTCCGGCTATGGCTATTGTTTTTAAGGTTTGGTTTAAAACAGTGGCAAGCTCGGCGCGGGTCATTTTTTCGCCGGGCTTAAATTGGTTGCCTTGATATCGCATGATGCCGGTGTTAAAGACAAAGCAATTCAAAATATTGAGCATGAAGAGTTAAACCATTACTGGCAGCGTTTTCTGGAGTCCCGTGGCATATTAAAAAAATACGACCTGCTGGAAACCTGGGAATTGCCCCACCAGGGGGGCTATGTGACCACCAACAGGATTGGTAAAATACTTTTGGCGGGAACGGCCGGCGGGGGTGTGGAGCCTTTTTTGGGGTTCGGACAATTCAACGCCATATACAGCGGTGTTATGACTGCCAGGAGCATCATTACCGGAGAGAATATAAATGTACTGCTAAAAGATATGAAGAAAAAGCACATGGAATTGATCAATCTTAGATATTTAATGAGTAAAGCCACCAACAGGGATTTTGATCTGTTGTTAAGCATTATGAAAACTCCAGGTATCAGGAGCCTGGTGTATAAGACCAATATTGACATAGTTAAGCTGATTTCCATGAAGACTTTATTGTTTTCAGGACCTGGCAGAAATAAATCTTTCCCTTTGACCTCCTGGAAATGATTCGGAAAAATAAAAATGAAAATTTTGTGTAGGAATTAAGCTAAGAAGGTGGAAGATATTACAAAGTGGCCATTGCCTGCCGGAATTTTAAGGGGAGCGCTGCCGGAAAATCTCTGGCGGAAAGGGTTATATGAATACGTATAAGACTAACAATAGTGTTCACTATTATGAAATAAACAGACGGCGGCAGGCTTCGCCGATGGCTGTGCTTAATTATTTTGAGGAAACTGCTGTCAGGCATTCAGAGGCATGCGGGTATGGGATCGGCCGGCTTATAGACAAAGGACTGGCTTGGATTTTAACAAATTGGTCTGTGCATATGGAGCGATACCCCGCCTGGATGGAAAATGTGATCGTAGAAACCAGAGTGCTGAATTTTGAGAGGTTTTATGCATTCAGGAAATTTAAGATCAGTGATGAGCATAATAACTTGTTAGGATTTGCAGATTCCCGGTGGATTTTTTACGACTTTAACCGGAACCGGCCGGTGCGTGTACCGGAAGAAATTGCTGAAGCTTTTGGTGTCAAAAACCAAAAGAATGAAGGAATCAAATTTCCAGAGATAGAAATTGCGGATTCATATGGCCCCGGCCTGGAATTCAGGGTGCGCCTGAGTGATATAGACACCAACAACCATGTAAACAACACCAGGTATGTGGAGTGGATGCTGGAGGCGGTGCCATGCCATATCCACCAAGAATTTTTCCCTGCCTCGCTGGAGGTTGCCTATAAGAAAGAAGCCGTTTACGGCGCCCATGTGCTTTCTGAGGTTAAGCGGGAGACCGGTCTGCCTGAACATTTAAAATTCTCTCACAGGATAACAGATAAAGTCAGCGGGGCAGAACTGGCCCGGGCGACAACCTTGTGGAGAAAGTCTTGAAAAATGGAAGTTGTGTGTCCATTATGAAAGCTGATAAATTATTTTGGATTCCGAGAATGCTGACAATAATATTCATCCTGTTCCTGTCACTTTTTGCGCTGGACGCGTTTTCCGGTGAGGCCCCTTTTTATGAAAAACTGGCCGGGTTTTTTATCCATTTAGTCCCGTCATTTATTCTGGTAATCGGGTTGGCCATCGCCTGGAAAAGGCCGTTCGCAGGAGGCTGTGTACTAATCTTACTCAGCCTGTTATTCACGCTGCAATTTAATACATACAGATTGGTATCCTATTTCCTTATAATTTCAGTCCCTTTATTTGTTGCCGGTGTGCTTTTTATTGTCTTCCATGTCCTGGCAAAGAAAAAAACCACCTAGCAATTATGCTAATCTATCTTTAAATCATTTCATCATAACAAACTCGGCGCTTACGCGCCTTGTTCGTTTGAAATCGAACCGACACCTCTATTTTCTTGCTTAATTATGCCGCATCAACAGCAAGGGCCACTACTCTGTAATAAACCCGTAAGTTTCAGCCATGACATAGTCTTTATCATAATCAATAACTGCCATATGTCCTGATTTCTCCAGCCATATAAGGTTTTTGTCTTTTACATTAGCAAGGTTTTCAAATATAAAAGAACCGTTGCCGGGCGGGACTATAGAGTCGCTTCTGGAATGAAACAACAGGGCTGGGATGTTGATCAGGATGTACAGGCATAGAAAAAATCTCCCGCGTTATTTGTTGACAAGACCACATCTTGCTTTAAGTAGTATGTTCTTCAGCGCCTCTTGTTTCCCTGGTTTATATTCCAGAACCAAATAGCAAAACAACCAGGGAGTATAAATTCCTGGTTGTTTCACGTTTTTGCAAGGATTATTCCTTGTCTTTGTTGAATTTGGCGAGTACCTCCGGCAGAATTCCGGCCAGTTGTTCCATAGTGCCTTTTTTCCCAAGTGAATAAACGTTTACCTCACCATTTTGCATAATTACCAGAGCAGTCGGGCTGACCTTTGCCCCCGCTCCGCCACCGCTGCCTTTGCCGCTGCCCGATTTGGACGGTTCGGTGCCTTCTCCGGCTCCGGTGCCGAAGCCAAAGCTGGTAGAAATGATGGGGATAATTGTGGTGTTGCCGACATTAATAGGTTCACCAACAATTGTTTTGGCTGTAATGAGGTTTTCCAGACGGGAGACGAGAGCGTCAACGCTTTCTTTAAACACTTTAACACACTCCTTTAATAGTAAATTTTTGTTTCAGCGCGGGCCACCATATCTTTCGTACCGAAGCAGCCAGCAGGAAAACTAAGAAATGGCAGATAAGCGCCGCCGGGATCAGCCTGCCGCGGATTTCACCCTGCAGGTTCAGCGTGGTTTCCGAGAAGTTGGGATGCAGGCGCAGGTTGCGGCTATTGTTTAAGGCGGCAAGAATTCCTGCAATAAATCCTGTTAGAGCCGGGTCACCCGCCCCGTACTCTCCTGCCAGACTCAGATTTAGGGACCGTTGAAAACTATTAAGAAAGCGGCATACCTCCTTTAGTAAGCGGATATCGATAAATTGTATAATATAACCGGTGCTCAACCGCCTGTTTGCTTTCTTCGGCCTGTTTCTTTTTATTCGCCTGCTTTGGTCCCCGGTTTTCTGCAGGCGCTTTTCCCAGGTGACGAAGCGCACACAAAAATCGGGCTTGCTGTTTTCAAAAACAAAACTTGCGGTTAATAACCCGCCGGCCCAGTCCAGCCTGCCCATACCGGCGGCTTTTTCACCAAGACTGACCTGTGCCTGGAAGGATAACGGCGCCATTAGTACTGCAAGCGGAAGAAGAATAATTACGCATAATGAAACAATCAGGATATTCACTTCCTACTTTGCCCCTTCTTGCCTGAAACTCTTTGCTTTAACAGGCGGCCGGCCCTGGTTAAAGAATTGAGCATCAATTCCGGCAGTTCTACGCTGGTTGTTTTCACAGCCTCTTTGACCAAACCGGCGCCGGGCAAGTAAGCTAGCGCGAATTTCATAGGACTTAAGGCCAGCTTCTGGGAATCCCAGAAACCGATTTTTTCTTTTCCCTGTTTAGCGAATGAGTGACGCGCGGCTGAAATAACCTGCTGACGTAAATATGGCAGTTCAGGTGGCAGATCAATTTCATCCGGCTGAGCCAGTTCCAGCCATAATAGCTTCAGACGGGAAAGCTCCTGCCGGCAGGCGCGGCAGCCGGACAGGTGTTTTTTTAGTTTTTCAGCCATGCCTTCTTCGAGCTCATTATCAAGAAAGGCTTGCAGTGATTCCTGGCTGCAGTTCATAATCATACTCCCTCCCAACCGTATGCATTGCTTAAAGCTTTCCTGAGCAGAGCGCGCCCACGGTAAAGGTAGGTCTTAACGGTACCGATTGGCAGGCCGGTTGAATCTGCTATCTCCTGGTAGCTCATCTCCTCCTGGTGGCGTAAAGCCAATACCAGCCGGAGAGGAGGCGGCAGGCGTTCCATGGTAATACGAAGCGTATCCTGGATCTCCAGCCACTCAACGTGGGCTAAAGGGTCACTTTCACTCTTTTCGGCTAGTATATCTTTTAAAGAGAGCTCCTCTTCAGAAGCCCTGTCGAGAGAAAGCATGCCGGGGGCGCGGCTGCGCTGGAAATTAAGACAGACGTTTATTACCACCCGGCGCAGCCAGGGTTTGAAGGGGCGGCTTACCTGGTAGCTCTCAAGGACGGCAACAATTTTTATCAATGATTCCTGGGTAAGTTCCAGAGTGTCTTCCCGGTTTCTGGCAAAGCGGTAGCAAAGGCTGTAAATGTAACCCTCATAACGGGATAGCAGCAGGCGGTATGCTTCTTCAGAGCCTTCCCGGCATTTTAAAACCAATTGACGGTCGTCAGCTTCCACACGTGCGCCCCCTTTGCCTCCTACTCTCCCATTACACTTTTCTATATAATAAGTTTCACAAAAAAATAAAATTTTACTTAGTTTTTCTGTAATAACACAGTGATTCCTTTTTGCCCAAAAGAATGGATAAACTGTTTAAATCATACTTTTGTAAAATTAATGGTTGCGTAATGATTAAGTAATGTTTATATAGAACTTCGCCTCTTAAAAACCCACGGGCTTGTCCCGTGGGATGAAAGGGGCGGTCGCCTGATTAGGGCGACAAGCATATTAACAAACACCAGTTCTAATGCTATAATTGTAACATGAAAGGAAAAATAAACCACTGCGTTTACAATATCAACTACCACATCGTTTTTTGTCCGAAGTACCGTCACAAGGTAATCAAAGGTTACTTAAGAGCATTACCGCAAACAGAATATTTGCCGCTTTTCCCTGGCTTAAAAAGAAATATTTCTGGGGCAGCGGGTTATAGAGCAGAGGTTACTACGTTGGCACTGCCGGAAACGCCAGCGCCGAGACTATTCGTATATATATCGAAGCCCAGAAATCGCCCCGGAAGGAGGTGAGAACCGAATGAGCAAGTGCAAGAACAACCAGCAGAAGCAACCAAAAACCAAAGACTTCGATACCTTGATAGAGAAGTTCCCGTTACACCTGACTTCTGAGCAAATAATCCTCGCCCGTAAATTACAAAGAGAGGCGGCAAAAGTCTGGAACGCTACCTGCGCCGTCCACCGTATAGTCTATACCAAGCATCACTGCTGGCTGGGCGAAGGCGCTATGAAAGCGTTCGTCAAAGGCAAGTATAGCATCCATTCCCAATCAGCCCAGGCCGTGGTAGAGACCTACTTCGAGTGTTGCGAACGGACCAGGCAACTTCACGAGAAAGGTATTACCGACTGGCGATATCCCCATCGGAAGAAATACTTTTTCACCGTCACCTGGAAAACACTCGGCATAACCCACAAAGGGCAGATTCTGATGCTTTCAAATGGACGTGGCAGAGAGCCACTGGTCCTTAACTTACCCAAAAGGCACTCTACTGCCGTCATCAAACTGGTACAACTCGTCTGGCGCCGAAATCAATACTGGCTGCACGTAACAGTAGAAAAACCGGCCCTGCAAAAAGTCCAGGGCAACGTTATAGCGGCCATTGATCCAGGTGAAATCCATGCCTGCACTGTTACCGACGGAAAGGAAGCGCTGGTTGTAAGCGGCAGGCTTTTACGCTCCCTGCACCGACTCCGGAACAAGGTACTGCGCAAATTCCAAAAGACTATTTCCAGAACATCGAGCGGCTCCAACCGACGTAGGAAACTGCTAGCCGCCAAATACCGGTTTCTGAACAACATCGAGCGCCGGATTGAACACGCCATGCACACGATTTCAGCTATCGTTGCAAAATGGTGCTTCGAACGAAATGTTAAGACCGTCTACATCGGCAACCCGGAAGGCGCACGCAAGAAGGACTGCGGCAGGAAGCACAACCAGCGCATGAGCCAGTGGGCCTTCGGTGAATTACGCAAGTTACTGGAGTACAAACTCAAGCGCCATGGAATGAAACTGATCCCGGACGAAGAGACCAGTACTACCGGCGCATGCCCGGCCTGCGCCGAGTATACAAAGCAGACTGGCCGTACCTACAAATGCGGTAAGTGCGGCTTCACCGGCCCGCACCGGGATGTAATCGGCGCATCCGGGATTCTGGACAAGTCAGTCAACGGCAAATTCACCAAAGGCCGGAAACTGCCTGATAAAGTGGAATATACCCGGCCAAAAGTTGTAAGGCCGAAAAAGGCTGCATAACGTTAACGTATCTACGTCGAGTAGTAGCTGCCCGTGGAGCGGGCCGTGGCGCCTTAAATGCGGTGTCCGTAGCGCATCGAGGGAGTGTAAGACCTGCTTTTGGCAGGCGTCTCCTATTGACATGCTTAGAACCGTCCGGTAATGTCCCGGTAATTCTGGTTTGCATCCAGAAGTCGCCGGGCTGGTCCCGGCGGAGCTTCACATAATATGTAGAAGTTAATATAATTAAATCGGACATTAAAATCCCGAATCCGGGCAATTATTTAATTCATACTAGTCAGAAAGGGGGGTGTATTTTTTTGAGTAGAGCTCAACTATATCTGGTATTGGGAATTTTATTCGCTTTGATTGTGGCCATATTTGCAGTGCAAAACACGGAAAGAGTAGTTATCTACTTTTTATTCTGGCAAATACAAAACGCCTCAAAAGTGATTATTATCCTGGTTTCGGCGGCATTCGGAGCTCTGGCGATGTTTTTTTTGGGGTTTATGTGGTCTTACAAAAAGATCAGGCGCATACGCCAGCTGGAAGCTGAAATAGCTGATCTGAAAAATCCCGGGGATAAGGAAAAGACAACTCCTCCCCCTGTGGCTTATCCTTAGCGTACGATAATTAAATAATCGTCTGCCGGGTATCTTAAGTTGAAGAATGAAGGGCCGGAGGTTAATAAATGGAAAAGCAGACAAGACTGGTCGAAATACTAAAACTGGCGCTGAGGATGGAGGAAAGAGGTTATAATTTTTACACAACACTGGCCGGTTTAGTAAAGGATGAAAGAGTAAAACAGCTTGCTTTAAAATTGGCGGGTGATGAAAAAGAGCACAAGCAGATCTTCACCCAAATTATCACTGAATACAGCGGTGAAGAGACATTGGAGCAGGATGGTTTGGACTATCTGAACGCCATTGGCAGAGGCAGTATTTTCCCCGATATTTCCGGTATTAAAGGACTGGCGGAGAAAATAGATTCTTTTAAGGATGTCCTGTCAATCGCTATTGAAGCTGAAAAAGACGCGATCCTGCTTTTTCACGAGTTAACTGTGCGTATCCACTCGCAAAAAGTAAACAAGATTATTTACAAGCTGCTTGAAGAGGAAAAAATGCACCTTGTTGAACTTAGGAACTACCTGGAAGAGGTATAAAAATTAGCATACTCCAAAGGTATTCAATCTGTCCGAAGCCGTATTACCAATGTCAGTGAACAAAATATATGGAGACTTCTTCGCCGATGGGGATCCAGATGAATTGACCTCCCGTTTCGTAGGCCAACCTTACGAAAAATCTATCATCTATGATTGGGCCGAGCAGCTGCAGGTGGCTAAGTATCTCCATAACATCTCAAGCTCAGACTTGGCCAGTTGCTTCTTTTAATAGAAACTCAAAAACCTTATTTTTCTAACACCCTTTTTTGGGGTGTTTTGTGTTTTTTAGGGGTCACATAAAAGTTTTTTGTAAAACGAATTTTTCCGGCTAAACATATTGTGTTTTCAGCCGATTTCTAAATATCAAGCAAAGTAGGTGGAGAAATGTCGCTTTATAAAAAAACCATAATTGTGGTCGGGGTTACTTTTATATGCTTAATCGCACTTTTGTACACGACCTCTAGAATAATGCTGTTGAGAAGTTTTACTGAACTGGAAAAACAGGATGTCACCCTGGATGTACTGAGGACTCAAAGCGCCATTACGGACGTTATCGGCAAACTAAACTCCGAGGCCGGTGACTGGGCCAGATGGGACGATACCTATAACTTTATGGAAGATCAGAACGAAGAATATATAGAGGTCAACCTGCCCGACACCACCTATACAGGTCTCGGGTTAAACCTGACCCTGTACATTGATACCAAAGGCAGGATTGTCTACGGCAAAAACTTTGACTTGGCCAAAGAAGAAGAGGCGCCTCTGCCCGCCGGGCTGGATCAGTTTCTTTCTGATAACACGATGCTCTGGAATTTTACCGGTACCGATGAGAGTGCCAAGGGCATCATTCTACTGCCGGAAGGCCCCATCATGTTTGCTTCCAGGCCTATTCTCACCAGTACGGGTGAAGGACCTGTCAGGGGAGCCCTGATCATGGGGCGGAATTTGGATTCCTTGGAAATCAACCGCCTTGCCGAAATCACTCATATTGCTTTAAATGTGGAGAGACTTGACTCTCCGCAGCTCTCAGCTGATTTTTTCAATGCCCAGGCCAATTTGAGCGAACAGTCGCCTGTCTTTGTCCAGCCTTTAAATGAAGAAACCGTGGCCGGTTACAGTCTATTAAAAGACATTAACGGTAACCCTATATTGGCCTTGAGAATTAACCTTGTCAGGAACATTTACCAGCAGGGCAGGGAAGCTATAAGGTATTTCTTACTGTCGCTGCTCTTGTTCAGCGCGGTTTTTGGAGCTGTCGCACTGCTTTTACTGGGAAGAATGGTATTGAGCAGGCTTGCCCGGCTGAGTAAAAGCTTCGGCGCTATCAGCAGCAGCAGTGACCACGCCATGCGCTTGCCCGTAAGCGGCTGTGACGAATTATCCCAGCTGGCGAATTCCGCCAACAGGATGCTGGAGTCGCTGGAACAATCCCACCTCAGGCTGCGCGATAACGAGGAGCGGTACCGTACCCTCACTGAAAACACCTATGATCTAATCTGTGAAATAAGCGCGGGAGGGCAATATTTATATGTCAGCCCTAATTACAGGGATGTGCTGGGTTATGAGCCACGGGAACTATTACATAAAAGCATTGGTGTAACTATCCATCCGGAAGATCGAAACACTGTATTGGAGAAGTTAAGGAAACTGGAGTTCTCTACTTTTAAGCACATTGTTTATAGAATGGTCTGCAAAAATGGTGAGATTCGCTGCTTTGAAAGTACCGGCCGTTCGTACCTCACCACAGTTGGTGAAAACAGGATAGTTTTTGTGTCACGTGACATTACCGGGAGACAGAAATATCAAGAAACGATCTGGCGTCAGGCTTTTCATGACTCACTCACGGGCCTGCCCAACAGGATGTTGTTTAAAGACCGCCTTTCTCACGCGCTGGTTCACGCCAAAAGAAACAAACAGATGTTGGCGGTGATCTTTTTAGATTTAGACCGGTTTAAGCTTATCAACGATACACTAGGGCACGAGATAGGAGACCATTTATTAAAATCCGTGGCCCTGCGCCTGCAAAAATGTGTACGGGAAGAAGATACTATCTCTCGCTTGGGGGGAGACGAGTTTACTCTGTTGCTGCCGGAGATTTCAAAAA
>ENA-UOYA01001875-UOYA01001875.1-activated-sludge-metagenome-genome-assembly--contig:-NODE-1875-length-21208-cov-67.539829_pt1 | contig 21208 bp, 18 predicted proteins | sample MGYA00238163_ERZ764804 | MGnify/ENA primary metagenome ERZ764804 (study PRJEB28919, sample SAMN05720223) | activated sludge metagenome | isolation source: Anaerobic digester | place: Hong Kong... | reverse complement strand
GAGTTTGGGCTCTTACCAACGGCTTTGTTTTACTAAATAATAATGCTGTGAGCTTCGTAAATAATAATGGCGCCAATGTTGGACAATTTGGATACCCATACCCAAATGACAATATGAAAATAAACCCTAACATTGCAATAGCTTCAGGTTCTGTCCTAGTATTTGACGACAATGCTGGAGAGTTTGCAGGTTACTATGTACAAAAATATGCCCCCCTTAAAGATGCTGTAATTAAAGCATCTCCTCTGACATTAGGACCTGTTGGCACTGCATATTTCACCAATTGTGATCTTATCTACATGGGAACACAGGTTTACTATGCAACATCTGCAGGTCGCAGCTATGTAATCGTAAGGGACAGGAATACAAGAGTTTCCTACTTGTGGCAAATTGGCATAAATAATATACAATATGGTTATATTTACGACTATGGAGCAGGTGGACTTGTTATTCCTTCAACATTTGGAGTTTTAAACGCAAAAGTATTTGCTTTGAAAGGTGGAGCAAGTACAGCATTGAATACAGTTATATACTACTCTACCGGTGATAACAAGGTACATTACTACAACCCAAGCAATCAGACAGAAAAGAGAGATTTAATAACTCTGCCTGCTGGCGAAGAAATTGTATGTATCGAGCAATCATATGACTATTATTACAAAGTCAACTCTTTTGCTGTCCTCTCAAATCTCAATGGAAACTGGATATTGAGAACCTATGATATGGTTGGCTCTACACCTGATGTTGCTCTTCCTGAAAAAGCAATTTATCATGGTACCGGAATAGCAAAGAACTTTTTATACAGACACGCCAATACCTCTTTGACCTATTAAACCTAACTCAGTGGCTGCCAAAAGAAACAATATCAATTGTACGGAAGAACAATATGCCATTTAATTTCTTTTGGCAGCCACTGAGTTAAAATAATTTCATAACTTGGGAAAAATATATACTGTGTATGAAACCCCAAGTTTTGGTTATGAACTTCACTCATGTTCATGAGCATGAGAAAAGCCTACAAAATTGTGAATATAAGTGGATTGACTGCACAAAATTATCTGGCACCAGTCGTTATTGCGACAATGAAGCAGAAAAACAACTAATTGAGAAAATTGCTCCCTACACCCCTGAGGGAATCCATTTTATAGATTCAGGAAATTATCACTATATGAGTAAACTATGGATTGATAAGATAACCAGACCTTTCTATTTGATTGTTTTCGATCATCACCCTGACATGCAACCTGCTTTGTTTGATAATTTACTATCCTGTGGCTGCTGGGTTAAAAAACTTCTTGACACTAACCATTACCTCAAAGAAGTTTATATTCTCGGCGTATCAGAAGAATACATTAACAATATAGAACCCGAATATAAAGATAGATTGGTTGTCTACAGCGATAAAGATTTAAACAGAAAAGATACTTTGCTCCATATTGCAGACCTCAAACTTGATGCACCTGTATACATATCTATAGACAAGGATGTTCTGGACACAAACTGTGCTGCGACCAATTGGAACCAGGGATCACTCTCTTTGACAAAACTTAGGGATATGCTCTCAAATCTTGCCAAGATTAATAATGTCATAGGAGTAGATATATGTGGCGAATGTTCTACAAACCTTGACCTTTACAATCTTCGAAAATGTACGGCTATAAATAATTTTGCAAACAAAGTGCTTATAGACACTCTTTCCGACCATATGAGATAATTTTTATTATCTTTACAGCCAACATTATAACAATAATAAAGATGGGTATAAATTTCAGGGAGATCTTCAGTGCATTTATTGTAATGTTCGCTGTAATTGACATTCTCGGTTCGGTTCCGATCATTGTCGGAATGAAAGAAAACAATAAAAAGTTCAACCCTTTCAATGCATCATGGATTTCACTGGTAATCATGGTGGCTTTTTTATTTTTAGGACAGGCACTCCTCGGACTTTTTGGAGTAGATATTTCATCCTTCGCAGTTGCAGGAGGACTTGTTCTGCTCGTCCTTGCCGTTGAAATGATTTTCGGCGTTCAAATATTTAAAGATGATGGTCCAACTCAGTCAGCCACAATAGTTCCCATAGTTTTCCCTCTCATTGCAGGTGCTGCTTCCTTTACTACTATACTTTCTCTCAGAGCAGAGTATGAAGTAATAAATATTATTATCGCTCTGTTTATAAATATACTGATTGTCTATTTTGTACTCAGCAACATTGATTATATTTCTCAAAAAATAGGCAAAAGTGGTATTTATGTCATGCGTAAATTTTTTGGTATTATTCTAATGGCCATTGCAGTGAAACTTATCGTCTCAAACCTGCATTCTCTTATAAGCTGATAATTAGGCAACTTGCCTTTTATGGAAAATGAAATATAATTTTGACGAAATAATAGACAGAAGAGGCAGCGATGCTCTTAAAGTTGAAGCACTCAAAACAAGATGGGGAAGAGAAGACTTAATCCCCATGTGGGTTGCAGATATGGATTTCAGGACTCCGCCATATATCATCGACGCTATCAGAAAACGTTGCGATGCAGGCATTCTTGGTTATACAAGTGTGCCTGAAAATTGGTCAGAATCAATAATTAATTGGCTTAAAACAAGATACAATTGGGACATTTCTAAAGATATACTGACTTTTTCTCCCGGGATTGTTCAGGGATTGGCTTTTGCAATAAAATGTTTTACAAAACAGAAAGACAAGATAATGGTAATGTCCCCTGTATATCACCCTTTTTTTCTTGTCAGTGAGCACAATAACAGAGAGGTAGTTTACTCCTCACTTAAAATTGAGAATGGCAGTATTGAGATTGATTTCGAAAAATTCAGAACTGACATTAAAGGATGTAATGTGCTTATTCTATGCAATCCTCATAATCCCGGAGGAAGAGTATGGACAAGAGACGAGTTAAAACAAATTGCCGAAATATGTTACGATCACCATATACTTGTTTTCTCCGATGAGATTCATGCTGATCTGACATTTCCCGAGAACAAACATATTCCGTTTGCAACAGTCTCTGAAAAGGCACGAAATAATTCTATCGTTTTCATGTCACCAAGTAAAGCTTTTAATATGCCAGGACTGTTAAGCTCCTACATCTTAATTCCCAATCAGGAAATAAACAAACTTTTCAAAAAGTACATGACAGCAAGCGAACATGACTCAGGGCACATGTTTGCCTATACATGTACCGCGGCGGCATACAGCAATGGCACAGAATGGCTGGATCAGGTTATTGATTACATCAAGGGTAACATAAATTATTTATTTGCTCGTTTATCAGAAAAAATGCCTATGATAAAACCCATAAGACCAGAAGCATCCTATCTTGTATTTCTCGATTGCCGTGACTTGGGTCTTGAACAGAAAGAACTTGTCAAATTCTTTGTCGATGGAGCTCATCTTGCACTAAATGACGGCGCCATGTTTGGCAAAGAGGGAAACGGCTTTATGAGAATGAACGTTGCCTGCCCAAGAGTTATCCTCGAGAAAGCCCTTGATCAGCTTGAAAAAGCCTATTTACAACTGGTTAACAAATAATTTTATAATGAAACACACAGATTATTCGGCTAAGGTCCTACATAAACCCTTTGAAAAGCGTGATCCCTACAACTCGCTCTCGATGCCTGTCTACAATACTGCAGCGTATGAGTTTAATACAGCTGAAGAGATGGAAGAGGCTTTTTGTGGACGGACTTCCGAGCACGTCTATTCTCGACTAACTAATCCTACTGTTCAATATTTTGAACAAAGAGTTCAAGAAATTACTGGAGCCCTTAGTGTTACAGCACTTAATTCCGGCATGGCTGCCATCAGTAATGCCATAATGACTCTTGCGTGGTCGGGATCCAATATTGTTACGTCCCCACATCTCTTTGGAAACACTTACTCATTCTTTTATTCTACACTTGCCGATTTTGGAGTTGAAGTCAGATTCTGCGACATGACAAATATTGACGAAGTCAGAAAATTTATTGATAAAAATACTGCCGCACTTTTTTTAGAGATTATTACAAACCCCCAACTTGAAGTCGCAGATCTCAAGGCACTTTCTGCCGTTGCACGAAGTTCTAAAATCCCTTTGGTGGCAGATACTACGGCAGTGCCATTTCACATTTTCTCATCCAGAGAATTCGGTGTAGACATAGAAATAGTTTCCAGCACAAAATATATTTCCGGAGGAGCTACCTCACTTGGAGGGCTTATTATTGATTATGGTACTGCAGACTTTAGTTCTTCTCCCAAACTTAGGCGTGTAGCCATTAGTAAAGAGGCCTTCACATACAAGCTTAAAAAGGAGGTAATGAGAAATTTTGGAGCATACATGACACCCCAAGTTGCCTATATGCAGACACTTGGACTGGAAACACTTGAAGTTCGTTTTGACAAGGAAGCCTCAACAACCCTTGAACTTGCTGAACGCCTATCCTCACTTAAAGGAATAGAAAGTGTAAATTATACCGGACTGAAGAGCAGCTCGTTTTATGCAATCAGCCTTAGACAGTTTGGTAGTAAACCATGTGCATTTTTAACATTTGATCTTCCATCCAAAGAGAAAGCTTTTTCATTAATTAATAATCTGAAATTAATCAGAAGAGCTACAAATCTTTTTGACAACAAAACACTCGCTATTCACCCTGCAACAACCATTTTCGGAACTTTCACAGATGAACAGCGGGCAATGATGAACATCTCTCAAAAAAGCATACGTCTATCCGTCGGCCTTGAAAATGCGGAAACGTTATATGAGGACATAAGACAGTCATTGAATTAAGTTATGAAACAACATAAAATTGTTACAACAGTAGTATCGTATATATTCTGCATTCTTTATTTAACTTCATGTTTTGAAGTTCCTGATAGAGATATTAAACCTTTTTATGTTTATTCATACAATGATGAGAATAGCAATATTGTAGCCGAAATTTATATAAAAACAAAAGACAACACCTCATTTGAAAGTATTTCAGCAAGTATTCCATATCTTAAGTATAATAAATCCTGGTTAATGATATTAACTATGGATGATTGCAAACAAGACGCCTATTGCAGGGTTTGGGCTGCAATAAACGGGAAACCTTTACCTGTAAGTGAATCTGTCTATTATAATGCTGCAAATCTATTATACGGTGATATGCCATTGAATGTCTATTATTTGAATAAAACTCTCGGATCGACAGATGGCGCTGGAAATGAAGTTAGATTTAACTTTACGACAACCCTGTCACCCGAAGAGAATTTTATGAATGCTTATCCTTCTCCAACTGGATTTAATATGTTCAGTGGGTTGATATGGGATAATGTCAGGGAAATAGTAAATTACGACAATGGCATTGCTTTTCACAATGTTAAGGCAGATGATGAATCCGATGTTGAAAAAATAAAAGATCACTTTGCATTAGCTCAAGAGATAATCATTAAACAACTCAACGGAAGAGGATGTAAAACTTTGGCAGAGCCTGACGGGAATAAAAAATACATTGAAGCTGCCAGCAATTACCCTCCAATACAAATTATGACGGCTCAATCACAAGCTGAAAAGTTATTTCCAGGAAAAGTCAATTCAAGTATTTACAAGAACATAATACAAAGAGATTTTTACCGACCTTGTGAATGGCTCGATAATATCAATAAAATCCTTTCGAAATCCCCTGAAAACAGAGAAGCCTTTTGTGTTGGCATACATGGCATGACTGGAAGAGGTCAGATAGATACTCTTGCTTTATTGAATGACTTGTTTGGAAAAGATGGAGATGATTCAGTGTGGTTTACTTCTCTGGAAGAATATTATGAATATTCCGAATACCGACTTAACACAACAATTAAAAAATCCTATTCAAATGATACTCTTAAGCTAACTGTATCCATTCCTTCACAACAGTATTTCTATTATCCTTCAATAACAATTAATCTAACAAACGTTTCGATGTCTAATGTCATAGATATTTCTTCCTCAAAGATGGTCTCCGGAATGTCATATGCCCAATTTGGAAATGGTATAATGATAAATATAGATTGTCGCAAACATTTGTTAGAACACGCTGTATATTTTGTAGAAAAATATGAAGATAATCCTTCCAAATCCAACCGTGATGACGCACTTTTCTTTGTAAACAGGCTTAAAACTTCTCAGGCCAAACAGGCATTGCTTCAAAGATTAAATTAGTGCTTTGGGCTCTTGCATTTACAATAAATTATCGTAACTTTGCAGCCCGCGTTTTTTATGCGGATTTGTATAATTTATTATAAAACACCTAATTAACAACCAATGCCTGGATTAATTGGAAAGAAAATCGGAATGACTTCCGTTTTTGACGATGACGGGAAAAATATTCCTTGTACCGTCATCGAGGCTGGTCCGTGTGTTGTTACGCAAATTCGTACAGTAGAGAAAGATGGTTATGCCGCTGTACAACTTGCCTATGACGAACAAAAAGAAAAACACACCAGCAGTGGCATGATGGGCCACTTCAAAAAGGCACAAACCACACCCAAGCGCAAAGTTGTGGAATTCCCCGCGGATTACACAAAAGAACTGCACTTGGGCGATACTGTAACCGTTTCGGACGTATTTGTTCACGATCCGCTAGAATGGGTAGATGTTATTGGAACATCGAAAGGAAAAGGTTTTCAAGGCGTTGTGAAACGTCATGGATTTGGAGGAGTTGGTGGCCAGACTCACGGTCAGCACAACAGACTACGCGCACCAGGATCAATGGGTGCATCTTCATGGCCTTCTCGAGTTTTCAAAGGAAAAAGATTGGCCGGCCACATGGGTAACGAAAGAGTAAAAATTTTGAACCTGAAGGTTGTCAAAATTATTCCGGAGAACAACCTTCTCATTGTTAAAGGATCTGTTCCTGGTTGTAAAGGTTCATATGTTATTGTGGAGGATTAAGCATCATGGAATTACCAGTTTATAAAATAGATGGAACAGAGTCCGGGAAAAAGGTTTCCCTTGACCCCTGTATTTTTGAAATTGAACCAAATGATCACGCCATTTATCTTGATGTAAAACAGTATCTCGCCAATCAGCGCCAAGGCACTCACAAAACCAAGGAAAAAAGCGAAGTTGCTTATAGCACCAAGAAGATTATTCGTCAAAAAGGTTCAGGTGGTGCACGTCATGGCAGCATTAAGTCTCCAACATATGTTGGAGGTGGCAGAGTATTCGGTCCTAAACCTCGTGATTACAGCTTCAAGCTTAATAAAAAAGTAAAACAGCTTGCTCGTTTTTCTGCCTTGTCATATAAGGTAAAGGAACAGGCACTTACAATTGTAGAGCCGTTTGAAATGGAGGCTCCGAAGACTAAGAAAATGATTGAGATAATTAAGAATCTCAAAATTAATGACAGAAAAGTACTATTTGTACTCCCTAATAATTCTGACAATATTTACTTATCGTCACGCAATCTCCCAAATGTGAAAGTGATCTCATTAAATGAGATAAACACATATCATATTTTGAATTCAACAAGTCTTGTGCTGGTAGACGGTGTTCAGGACAATTTACGCGGACGTAATTAAACCGTAGAAGAGATGAGAATTTTAATTAAGCCTATAGTAACAGAAAGGATGACGATTCAGGGCGAGAAGTTGAATCGTTACGGTTTTATCGTTGACCCTGCCGCCAACAAATTGGAAATCAAGGCAGCGGTTGAGGAGATGTATGGTGTTAAAGTATTAGATGTTAATACGGCAAACTACCACGGAAAGCGCAAAAGCCGCTATACAAAAGCGGGTTTATTGTCAGGCCGCACAAATCATTATAAAAAAGCATTTGTAACATTGGCCGGTGAAGATAAGATTGATTTCTACAGTAATATTTAAGACGAATGGCAATACGTAAATTTAAACCGGTCACTCCGGGAACAAGACATAAGGCTATAAGCGCATTTACAGAAATCACCTGTACACAACCGGAAAAATCACTTCTTGAACCTATTAAAAAATCAGGAGGTAGAAATGCTGAAGGTAAGATGACAATGCGTTATATTGGAGGCGGTCATAAAAGGATGTACCGCGTCATCGACTTTTTACGAAATAAGGATAATTACACAGCAACAGTAAAGACCATCGAGTATGATCCTAACAGAAGTGCCCGGATTGCGCTGGTTGTTTATGCAGATGGAGAGAAACGCTATATTATAGCTCCACACGGGCTTAAAGTAGGACAAGTAATTGCCTCCGGCCCAGGAGTTGCTCCAGAAGTTGGAAATGCTCTCCCATTATCAGAAATTCCACTTGGAACACTTATTCACAATATTGAGTTACATCCAGGACAAGGTGCTGCAATGGCACGAAGCGCCGGAACATATGCTCAGCTTACAGCTCGTGAAGGGAAACATGCTATTCTGAGACTTCCATCAGGAGAGACCAGAATGGTTCCTGTAACATGTCGTGCTACTGTTGGTACAGTGTCCAATCCGGACCATAATCTGGAGTCTGACGGAAAAGCCGGACGTCAACGTTGGTTAGGACGCAGACCTCGTACTAGAGGTGTTGCCATGAACCCTGTTGATCACCCTATGGGAGGTGGTGAAGGAAAAGCATCCGGCGGACACCCTCGTTCAAGAAAAGGCTTGCTCGCAAAAGGTTATAAGACCCGCAATCCTAAAAAGACGACTAAGAAATTTATTATTGAAAGAAGGAAAAAATAACGGAATTAACTGAATATTATGAGTCGTTCATTAAAAAAAGGGCCTTACATTGAGGCTAGTCTCGAAAAAAGAGTACTTGCCATGAATGAGTCTGGCAAGAAAGAGGTAATTAAAACTTGGTCACGCGCAAGTATGATATCGCCCGATTTTGTAGGTCACACCATAGCTGTTCATAATGGAAACAAGTTTATTCCTGTTTACATTACTGAGAATATGGTTGGTCACAAACTCGGTGAATTTGCACCCACACGCACCTTTAGAGGTCACTCGGGTAATCGTTAATCATTAATTTGAAAAAACAAAATTAAATAATGGGAGCTCGAAAAAGAGAGTCTGCCGAAAGGCGTAAAGAAATAAAGAGACAAACAGCTATTGCCAAGCTGAATAATGTCCCGACTTCACCTCGCAAGATGCGTTTAGTTGCAGATAATATAAGAGGACTTGAAGTTAACCACGCTTTGGATGTATTAAAATATACCAAAAGAGATGCAGCTGTTCGTTTGGAAAAGCTACTCCGTTCAGCAATTGCTAACTGGGAAGCTAAAAACGAATCAGACCGTAAAGAATTGGAAAGTGGCAATGTAATCGTTAAGACAATTATGGTTGATCCGGGGCGCTCACTCAAGCGTATTCGTACTGCCCCTCAAGGTCGTGCAGCCAGAATTCGCAAACGTTCCAACCACGTTACTATAGTGCTTGACAAAAAAAGTAAAACCGTAAAAGAGGAGCAATAAGATGGGACAAAAAACAAATCCTATATCAAACAGACTTGGCATTATCCGTGGCTGGGACTCTAACTGGTACGGTGGTACTGATTATGCCGGAAAATTATTAGAAGACGCAAAAATAAGAGAGTACTTAAATACCCGATTGTCAAAGGCAAGTCTTTCAAGAATTGTTATTGAGAGAACTTTAAAACTGATAACAGTTACTATACACACCGCACGCCCGGGGATCATTATTGGCAAAGGCGGACAGGAAGTTGACAAACTAAAAGAAGAGCTGAAAAAAATCTCCAACAAAGATGTACAAATCAACATCTTTGAAGTTAAACGTCCTGAGATTGATGCCAATATAGTTGCCAACAATATTGCACGTCAAGTAGAGGGTAGAGTTTCCTACCGCCGTGCTATCAAGATGGCAATGGCCTCAACTATGAGAATGGGAGCAGAAGGAATAAAAGTTCTGATAAGCGGCCGTCTTGGAGGAGCCGAGATGGCAAGAAGAGAACTTTACAAAGAGGGCAGAACTCCTCTTCACACATTCCGCGCAGATATTGATTATGCTCATGCTGAAGCTCTTACAAAAGTAGGAGTCCTTGGCATCAAAGTTTGGATATGCAATGGCGAGGTTTATGGAAAAAGAGACTTGTCTCCTAATGTAGGCGTATCAACTACATCTACAGGCCAGGGAAATCAACAGACAGGAAGCCGTCCTGAGCGTCGCGAACGCAGAGGGAACCGCAATGATGACAGAAGGGGTCGCGGTGAATCAAAAGGGAATCAGAGAGGACGGGGAAATCGTGATCGTGGTGGAAACCGCTCACATACTCCTTCTGAAAGCTGATTTTCAATAATATTGAATATCAAATGTGGGCAGCTTAATGAGCTGCCCACATTTTCAATTTACTTAAACTTACAAAAAATGAAGAGATTATCCTTTTTAATGTTCACTCTGATCATCTCAATAGGAGCAATTGCCCAGCCCCTTATGAGGATCTCCCCGGAAAAGGCCGGTTTCGATGCAAACAGATTGATGAATGTCGATCGCATCATCAACGAGTCTATCAGTAAGGGCGATATACCCGGAGCTGTACTTGCCGTTGTAAGAGACGACAAGATGGTGTATATCAAAGCATATGGCAACAAATCAGTGTATCCGACTGTTGAGAAAATGGAAACAACTACTATTTTTGACCTTGCCTCAGTGAGCAAATGTTTAGGAACTACACTGTCATTTATGCAACTTATCGAACAGGGAAAAGTTCGTTTAACTGACAATGTTGCTATGTACATCAAAGGCTTTCACGGATATGTCGACACAGTGACGGGCAAAACAATAGATATCCGTATAGTTGATCTCATGACTCACTCATCCGGACTGCCACCATATGCTAATATAGACGAACTTATTACCAAATATGGTGCTCCCAGCCCTGAAGCTTTAATGGATTATATTTCAACATGCAAGAGAGATTTCAAGCCAACTACCAATTTCCAATACAGTTGCCTTAATTTCATCACACTACAGAATGTGCTTCAGAACATTACAGGGATGAAGCTTTGTGACTATGCCAAGCAAAATGTATATGATGTTCTGGGACTAAAAAACACTTTTTACAACCCTGATGAAGCATATTTCAAAAATATAGCTCCTACTGAAAAACAAAAAGATGGCACAGTTCTGCTTGGAAAAGTTCACGATCCACTTGCAAGAATTTTCAATTTCGGGAATTCGGGAAATGCAGGTCTTTTTTCAAATGCAGAAGACATGGCTGTAATGGCTGCTGCAATAATGAATGGAGGAGAATATAATGGAAAAAGAATTCTTGGAAAACTCACAGTAGAGACAATGATCTCCATCCCTCCAGGATTTGAGCACCTGGGAAGAGCACTCGGTTGGGACCTCTACTCTTCTTATGCCTCAAACAACGGGAACTTGTTCCCTTATGGCAAGACTTTTGGCCATACAGGTTATACAGGGACATCTATTGTTATAGACCCTGTAGATAAGGTTGCAGTAATACTCCTCACACATCGGGTGCATCCTGAAGACAAAGGCAGTGTTGTAAGACTTAGGGCTTTAGTGGCAAATGCAGTAGCAGGAGCAATTATCAAATAGAAGCCATCAAATAGAAGCCAGGAGAAGATCAGCTAATACGATAGCAGTGGCGGCTTCGACAACTACTGGAACTCTTAGAGCAAAGCAAGTGTCATGCCGCCCTTCTATTTTAAATTCTTCAATCTTCCCAGTTGTAAAATTGAATGATCGCTGACCCTTTGAAATACTCGAAGTCGGTTTCACTGCCACCCTAAACAAAAGATCATTACCATTGGATATACCTCCATTAATCCCTCCAGCACCATTCTTTGAAGTTTTCCCCTTTGAATCCACTATTGGATCGTTGTGTTCAGACCCTTTCATGGAAGCAGCAGCAAAACCATCTCCAAACTCTATCCCTCGAATACCGGGGATCGCAAATATTATATGTGAAAGAAGTGATTCCAGTGAGTCAAAAAAAGGTTCTCCAAGACCTACAGGCATATTTGTGGCTGTACACTGTACTATACCCCCAAGAGAATCTCCCTCTTCCCTTGTCTTTTGAAGAAGTGAATCCCAATTTTCTGCATCTTCTACGCCTCCCACATTGATGAGATCAGCCTTAACCAATATCTTTCCAAGTATTTTCTTTGCAACCACACCTGCCGCTACCAGAGTAAGAGTTATCCTTCCGGAATGATGTCCTCCACCTCTTAAATCCACATAACCTTCACTTTTAATCATGGAAACAAAATCAGCATGACCAGGTCTTGGGGTATCAGCAAATTTCAAATAATCAGACGAACGAGTATTATCATTACTAAATAGAATGCAAATCGGTGCACCTGTAGTAAAACCTTTGTAAACACCACTGACAATTTCAGGGATATCCCTCTCGATTCTGGGAGTAGTACCTGGCTTCCCCCCACTCCGCCTTGCAAGATCCTCAAAAAAATCCTCTGAAGAAAGACCAATTCCCGACGGAATACCGTCCAATATCAAACCTATTTTTTCGCCATGAGACTCCCCAAAAATGGAAATCCTGAAGTTCCTGCCAAAACTATTCATAAAATAATAAAACTGAAATTGTCTATTTAAAATTAGTCATAAAGTCAGGAAAAGACTTTGAAATGCAGTTTAAATCATCGAGAAAAACATTTTCTTTGATTTTCAACCCTGCAGTAATGATTGCCATGGCAATTCTGTGATCATTGTGAGATGAGCACAGACCGCCATGAAGTTGAGTACCCCTCACAATCATCCAATCTCCGTCCAAATCTATATCAGCTCCCAGTTTAGTGAACTCTGTATATAAACTTTCAGCCCTGTTACTCTCTTTATTAGACAGCCTTTTAATTCCCTTTATCCTGCTCTCCCCCTCGCAGTTTAATGCAAGGACCACCAAAGACGGAAAAAGATCCGGCGCATTAGTGGCATCAAACTCGAACGGCAAAAGAGTGCCTTTTGGTTTAAGAAGATCTATCTTAGAACCAAGAATAACCTCTTTTGTACTGTCTTCCTTAAACGCACACGGAACATCACCACACATCACCAGATATTTAGGATATTCGACAATATTAATGTCAACACCACAACCTCTAAGGATAGATATTATTTTTTCATCTGCCTGCTTGGAATTGACAGGAAGGTTAGTTATAGATACACCGTTGGTAATTGCTCCTGCAACAAAAAGCATTGATGCCCCACTCCAATCCCCCTCGATAGGATAAAATGGACGTGCCTTATATCTTTGTTTACCAGGTATTTTAAATTCGTGAAAATCATGATTAGCAACAACAACTCCAAAATCCTTGAGAGTTTGAATAGTTAAATCGACATAAGGAGTACTCGTAGGCTCCTTAACCTCAATTGTACTGTTCTTTTCACACATAGGGAGCGACATGAGTAATCCTGAAAGCAGCTGAGAACCTCCTCCTCCAAGCAATTTTAAATTACCCTCCTTAATATGGCCTTTGATTGTTGCAGGCAACCTGTCATTGTTTGATTCAATCTGAAGACCTATCTCTGGAAAAGGATCAGTAGCAGGATAAAACATAATTCTGTTGTTTAGAGTCCCCTTCCCGGTAATTTTAACGGATTGCACTCCCTTGCTGTCAGAACTGAGAAAATGACCAGCAATAGGAATCAGTAAACGAGCCAATAATCCTGATTCACCAACACAAAGTTCAAGAGACTTATTGGAACGGTAAAAAATATCTGACTTGGACAGTTGTTTCCTAATCTCCTCTATACCAGGACTCACAATCTCAACCTTTTGTCTGAGAAACTTGCATTTTTCAACTTTTACTTTTGCACCTAAATTTCTGATTACTTCCAGAGCAGCTTCACTGTCTGCACAAGGTGTATAGCCATAAAGCACACTCTTGCCCTTTGCCAAGGCAGCTGCAAGTATTGCTCTTTGAGAATGACTCTTGGAAGCCGGAGCAACCAATGATTCATTCAAAATCTTCCCGTTTACCTTGTTCGGATAGCTTTTCTTGTTCAACAAACTTTCGGCTTCAGCAATAGTAAATTGACCTTCTGCACTCTCCTTGGAATGCGAAAGCGAGACAAAAGTAAACGGAGCACCTAAATGAAGAGACAATATTCTTGTAAATCTGGCAGTCTCACCCATGCAAAATGCAATAAGAGGAATCCCCTTATATTCTTTGTAAAGTCTGAGAACTCTTGTACAGTCATGCATCGTTTGCGCTGTTGTAACAATTTTAATAATATCGGCACCTAAAATTTTACAAGCTTCATATATTTCACAAAGTCTCTCAAAACTGTCAGTATTTTTATAATTATGATATGAGAAAATTACATTGAATCCCCTCTTGCGAGCAGCTGTTATAAGATCATTCCTATAGTCAGATGGTGAATCATATTCAATATCTATATATCTTTTACCAACCGTCTTTTTTGTGCGGCTGGCCATAAGAGCCCATGTAAGTCTCTTTTTGCATTCCTCGGCAGGAAGCTCGGTAAGACGGCATGTAGCAATCAGATCTTTTTTTGTACGAAAAAGAGTAACCGTCTCCTCTCGAGTGAGGTTAGTATAATCAAGCCTTATCTCTGCAAAATGCACCTTGGATAATGCATCCATTACATTGCTGAGACCTTTTTCCCTGATGCTAAGACAAATCATTTAACAAGCCCTCCAAATCCTTAACATTAATAGAATATATAATTGCTTTGCCAATACTTTCGATAAAAATTAAATCAAGATTCTCTCCCGACTTCTTCTTATCTTTCAGCATAACATCAGTCAAAGCAGACACCTTTACAGGAGAAACAACAGGCAAACCCAAGTCTTTGAAATCCGATTCAATGGAAAGCTCTTCATCAGATCGCAATAAAGAAAGTTTAACAGAAAGTTTGGCCGCAAGAATTATCCCGATTGAAACTGCCTCTCCATGATGCATATGTGTTATCTTCTCCAAAGCATGAGCAAAAGTATGTCCAAGATTAAGCAGTTTACGTATACCATTGTCAAACGGATCCTGCTCCACAATAGAAGCTTTGATAGAACTGCATTTTTTAATAAAAGGCCAAAGGATTTTTGCTTCAAGCTCTCGATTACGAATCTCTCCAAGAAAATTGAAATAGTTATCTCTGTCAGCAATAATAAAAGTTTTCAACATTTCTGAAAGTCCCGCCAACATCTCATTTTTGGGCAATGAATTAAGAAATTCAGGACAAATAAGAGTGAAAGCGGGCTGATTGACAACACCTAAAATATTTTTGAAGCCGGATAAATTCACGGCAGTTTTTCCACCAATTGCAGCATCTACCTGTGCCAGCAGTGTTGTAGGAACATAGGCAAACTTAATCCCGCGCATGTAAATCGAACCCATAAAACCAACAAGATCCGAAATAATGCCACCTCCCACAGCAAGTAAAAAAGAACTCCTGTCAACACCCATTTCAAGAAGTTGAAGAGATATGTTCTCCACACTCTGCAGACTTTTATTATTCTCTGAAGCAACAACTCTTATCTGAGGTGCAGGAAAGTATTTACCATACATCTCGGCAATATCCGCATCTATGATTGTAACCACCAGACAGTCCCGGGGAATAAAAGAATCAATACAACCAAGTTCTGCGCAATAGTTTAGGTTAAGCACACACCGTTCCATATTCACAAAATTAACAAATTATTGAAAAGACAGCATCAGATAATTTTTATTTTGAAACCAATAATCTAACGTTCAGATATGTATAACCTTATAATATTCGTTTTACTTTTAAAGAAAAAATGCTTTGCCGTACCTTTTGTAGTTTTTGCCTTGGCATAGAGGCTATTATAGTGGAGGTAGAAGTTGAGATAACTCAAGGCATCAGTTTTTTCCTTGTGGGACTGCCTGACAATTCAGTAAGAGAGAGTCAACAAAGGATTGAAGCTGCACTTGGAAGTATAGGTTGCCATCTTCCGGGTAAAAAAGTAGTAATTAATCTTGCACCCGGGAATATTAGAAAAGAAGGAACAGGTTTCGATTTGGCAATTGCTGTCGGAATATTGGCTGCTTCAGGTCAATATCTGTTTAGGCCACTGTCCGATTGTGTAATAGTCGGAGAACTTTCACTTGACGGGACATTGCGACCTGTTCCTGGAGCCTTGCCCATAGCACTTGCCTGCAAACATGAAGGATTTAAATATTGCATATTCCCTGAAGAGTCTGCCTTTGAAGCATCGGCAGTAGAAGGCATTACAATATACGGAGCAAAAAATTTGCTGGAAGTAGTGACGCTTCTTTGTGGAGAGTCTTTTAAAGAGCCTGTAACTTACAACGATAAATTGGAAGAAAATATATGTCGTACAAAAGTCAATATTCCCGATTTTGCAGATATAAAAGGTCAAGAGAGTGCTAAAAGAGGACTTGAAATAGCAGCAAGCGGAGGACACAATATACTCCTTTGCGGAGCACCTGGATCAGGTAAAAGTCTAATGGCCAAAGCCCTTGCTGGCATACTTCCCCCAATGAACCAAAATGAATCCCTCGAAACAAGTATAATATACTCAGTGGCGGGGAGCGGAAATTCATTTAAAGGATTAATTAAAGAGCGTCCCTTCCGCTCCCCGCATCACTCCACATCATTATATGCCATGACAGGCGGAGGAGCTTCTGCCCAACCCGGAGAGGTGTCGCTCGCTCACAATGGAGTACTTTATCTGGATGAGTTACCGGAATTTTCACGTTCTGTCCTTGAAGTTCTTCGCCAGCCAATGGAAGAAAGAGTTATATCAATTTCAAGGCTTAAATACAAATATGTATATCCTTGCAATTTCATGTTCGTTGCCTCCATGAACCCATGTCCCTGCGGTTTTTATGGTCAGCCGGGAGACAAGTGCATATGTACACCTTACTCAATAAATCATTATCTTTCAAAAATATCAGGGCCCATGCTCGACCGAATTGATATGAAAATCGAGGTCAATCCCATCCCAGGCGAAAGACTTTTGAGTGATGAACAGGCTGAATCTTCATCTTCCATCAAAAAACGGGTCACCGCAGCAAGAGAGCTCCAGCAAAAGCGCTTTAAGGGCAAAATTAACACTAACGCACAAATGAGTACTCCCGATATAAGAATATACTGCAAGCTGGGCAAAACTGAACAAAAATTACTCTCAACAGCCATCGACAAAATGAACTTATCCGCCCGCGGATATCATAAAATTTTAAAAGTCGCCCGAACTATTGCAGATCTCGACCACTCGGAATATATCACTACAATCCACCTTGCCGAAGCCATACAGTACAGAGGGGTCATGTAACTATCCACAGCCGCAAATCGACTATGAAAAGGATTTTACTGCAACAAAGAAGCAGCAACAATAGCGGATGAGACTGCTGACATAAATCCAGCAAAGTGGCTAAAAGATATGTTGAAATTGCTTATTTTTGAAGTAATTTGTAGGATTACTACAATAAATAAACACACATGGGAAATTACTTCATTACCAACGATGGGGAAACGACACTTGCAAATGTTATCAAACGTATATTACCCGGTAAAACTGAAAGCCTTGATTTTTTGGTAGGATATTTCTATTTTTCTGGAATAGAGGAACTCTACGAAAATATAGGCGACAAGAAAATGCGCATTTTGGTGGGGTTAGAGATTGAAGAAGAATTGCAGCATAGAACAGTATACATTGACTCCTTTGCCAACAGACATACCTCCTCTAAACAGGAGATACGCCGGCAAAATTATAAATCATTGGTAGAGATTTTTTCGGAAACTGATTTTTTCGAAACGAAAAAACAACAGGAAGCTTTTAAGATATATTACGAAAAAATAAAAAACGGCACGCTTGAAATTCGTAAAACCAAAGAACCTACGCATGCTAAAATGTATATATTCACCTATTCGGAAGAGGCATCCGAAAGCGGCAATTTGCCCGGAACAGTAATTACCGGATCGAGCAACCTCACTTACAGAGGACTTACCGCTCAAAATGAAATCAACGTGCGGTTTCATAGCAAACCTGAATACGAAGAAGCCGAAAACATATTTAACCGATTGTGGAGCAATGCAATCGTGCTTGCAGACAGCGAACATATTGTCGATTTCGACGAAGGAGTAATTAAACATATCTGGTTCGAGAAAATTTTTTCACCTTATTTGTTTTATCTTAGGGCTCTTCACGAATATTTTTATATCGATAGGAGTAAACGCATTCGCACACCTCACGAAATAACAAAGGGAAAATTCATGAACCTGAAATATCAGGAAGATGCTGTGCGAATGGCTTTATCGAGCATCGAAAAACACAACGGTGTGATTGTCGCCGATGTGGTAGGATTGGGTAAAAGCATCATTGCTTCAGCAGCTGCCAACAATTTAGGATTGCGCACAATTGTTATCGCACCACCTCACTTGGTTCCACAATGGGAAGACTACTGCGAAGAATTTCGGATCACGGCTCGGGTATTCAGCAGAGGCGTTATTCAAAAAGCACTTGAGCATTATCGCTCCAAATCTACGGAAAACGAACAATGGCTCATCATTGTGGATGAGGCACACAACTATCGCAACGAATATACACTCGATTATGCCATACTCCACGAATTGTGTCTGGGTAATAAAGTGATGTTGCTGACTGCAACCCCGTTCAACAATCAGCCTTCCGATATTTATTCGCTGATCAAGCTGTTTCAGATTCCTACCAAATCCACCTTGCAAACTGTTGATAATCTCGGCGAAAATTTTCGAAAATTGATAAACAGTTACAAAACGCTGAAAAAGAAGCAAAAACTCGACCAAATTTCCGATCAGGAGCTAGCTTATGAAGTTGACAGCATATCTTCTCATATTCGCAATATTATTTCACCACTGGTAGTACGTCGTTCTCGTCTCGATTTACAGGATATTCCCGATTATACCAGTGATTTGGAAGATCAAAAAATTCATTTCCCTGTTGTGAAAGATCCAATACTGTTGGATTATGATTTAGGATCAATGCAAGACCTGTATTTGTCTACTTTGCAACGTATCTGGTCAGAAGATGAAACGCCTGCATTTGACGAAATTGACAATTTAGATTCCGAAGAAACATTGAGCATTCCTCAGAGAAAAATAAGAGTAAGCAATGTTAGCGAAGCAGCTCTTAAAACAGCTAGATATCAACCTATTGTTTATGTTAAACCCGATTTCGAAAACAAGGTGAAAGAGACGGTGGAAGAAGCCGGATTTGAATATAATCTGTTCAAGGGTTCGCAACGAAATTTGGCAAAATTTATGCGTGCGATGATAGTTCACCGATTTGAAAGCTCGCAATATGCTTTCAAAATATCACTCGAAAACATGTTGCGCAACAATCAGAATATCGTCGCATGGGCTGAAAAGCGTCACGCTATACCTATTTTCAAAAAAGGGAAACTACCCGATATCGACGAGCTTTATGACAGTACTGGCGACAACATAATTGCTGATTTCGACGACGAATTGGAAGAGACCATTGAAAAGTTCAAAACAAGGGGATTGTTTGAAATAAAAACCGAATATCTAGATGAATCGTTTTTTACCGATTTAAATGCCGATATTGAACTGCTCAAGAACTTGCAGCAGGAATGGAGCGAGGTTCATGTAGATCCCAAGCTCGATCGATTTATTGAAATATTGCGCAAAATGATTAAGGACGATCCCAAACGAAAGATCGTTGTATTCAGTCAGTTTGCCGACACAGTTGATTACCTCGAAGAAAAACTCAAGGAAGCGGGACTTCCCGTCTTTGCCTACACTTCGACAAAAGCTTCACAAACAAACAAAGAAATCATCAAAGCCAATTTCGATGCCGGAAACGAACGCCAGGCAGATGATTACAAAATACTGGTTGCTACCGATGCCATTTCCGAAGGATACAACCTCAGTCGTGCCGGAACCATTTTTAACTACGACATCCCCTACAATCCAACACGCGTCATCCAACGGGTAGGACGTATCAATCGTGTTAACCGTAAAATGTTCGACGAACTTTATATCTACAATTATTTCCCCACCGACATTGGCGAAGCCGAAACACGAACCCGTGAAATTTCGACGTTAAAAATGGCTATGATTCACGCCATTATGGGCGAAGATACCAAAATACTCACTAGCGACGAAGAATTGAAATCGTATTTCGTCGATCAATACAAAAAATTAAGTCTGGCCAACGAACAGCAGTCGTGGGATACTCCTTATCGAGCTGAACTGAGTCGCCTGATAAAATCAGATGCTATGAAAGAAGCCCTTGCTTTGCCTTTGCGGGCTAAAACTTGTCGTAAAGTGATTGATGAGCTTGACAAAGGGATTGTTGTTTTTGCCCGAAAAGGCAGTAACTATGTTTTCAAATTTGCTCCTGACAAAAACAATCCTATTGACTTATCTCCTCAGAAAGCATTCAATATTCTTAGATGCGATGAGAACGAAAAAGGATATGCCGTAACAGACGATTTTGAAGAATTATATGATTCTGTTAAGAGAAAATTGTTTGAGAGAGAACAGGAAGGCATTGCAGAACGAAACAAACGAGATGCTCTTGATAAAATAAAACTCATCATGCAAAGCAAAGCATGCGACAACGATTATCTCGAAGATTTGAGCACTGCCATTCAATACGATGCCGTCTCGGGTTACGACCTGCGATGGATCAATAGGATGAAACCTGCTAATTACAAACAACTGCCAACTGTCATCAGTCCCGAATATATCCACAAGATACTTCAACTCTACGACCGCATCGGCAATGCTCCTCAAACACTTATCTTAGCCGAAGAAATAGCCCCTTTACTATAAAAATTTACATACGAATGAATTTATTTGAGTTCGACAAACCTTACGACAGAGAACAGTTTCTCAATTTCATGGTTGACTTTCTCCCCGACGACTTCACGCAACGCATAGAACCCCTCTCACTGACTGATTTCACTCCTAAATGTGCCCGGCAAGCCACCCGATTGGGTGTATCCGAGATATTGCAGCTCGAAGTATTGGAAATTGTCCATTCATCGTCGCACGATGCTCGAGTAGCCATTGCACAGGATGCTTTCAAATTGTTACTTCACAAGAGCTACAAGAACAGGGCATTGGTAATTTTCCGGCAAGAAAACAGTGCGCAATATCGTTTGTCGCTATTGCAGATCGAAGCCGTTCAAAACGACCTTTCTTCACGCATTCGCCGCAGCTATTCCAATCCTCGCCGCTATTCGTTTTTGCTGGGCGAAGGTGCTCATGTGAAAACACCTTATCAATTCCTCATCCGCAACGGCAAACTAAAACCGGTGGACGGCGATTATTTCAA
>ENA-UOYA01001873-UOYA01001873.1-activated-sludge-metagenome-genome-assembly--contig:-NODE-1873-length-21217-cov-7.887062_pt1 | contig 21217 bp, 39 predicted proteins | sample MGYA00238163_ERZ764804 | MGnify/ENA primary metagenome ERZ764804 (study PRJEB28919, sample SAMN05720223) | activated sludge metagenome | isolation source: Anaerobic digester | place: Hong Kong... | reverse complement strand
CCTATACACCTATTGACAAGACAAGTGTCAAAAAACTTTTTGTCAAGAGGTCTTTTGTTCTTTGAAAAGATGTAGCAAATAATGTAAAATATAAATAGAGAGGTAAAATGACTTTAAATAAGTTTATAAAAAAGTTACAAGAAATAGAAAAGTTGGATAATAAATTATCCAATTTACCTGTAAAAATTTTAGTTAATGATAACAATATTACAATGTTTAAAAAACCAATAATTAAATTAGAAGTTTTATCATATTTACCCGAGCCGTATTTTGATATAGAAAATTTAAATAATATCAACAAGGAGTTAATAGTTTCTTTAATAATATGCGAAAAATAATATCAAAATTCTTTTCGTGGTTCGCATTAAATACGCCTCATACCACTATCCCACCTACCCCAAAAATGCGAATAAGGGGTATATCCGTTTTAAATTATATCCGACCTATGTTCTCTCCGCTTGCGTCCTTGATATGCGGTCGGGCATACAAGGTATCCCCCACGCAAGCGGGTAACAAGGAGTTGTTATATGGAATTTTTTAATTTATGCGAAATGTATAGGAAAGATTATATATCATATGAGGAGAAGCAAAGATTTATAAGCGAATTATCTCTTATAATAAATGAGGAAAAGGAGCTTATACAGAAACATTTTACATTTATGAATAAATGGAAATATTTATTTATGACAGAAAGCGAATTAAAGGAAGCAATAAAAATATGGGAACATTTTTCAAAATATTATCAAAGAGATTTAAAGCAATTATTAAAAACGGATACAATAAGATTATATAGAGTTGGAGCAATAGAGAGAAATAAAGAGGGAACGGGGAGCGTATTAAGTTTTACAGATAATTTTAGAATAGCAAAATTATTTGAAAAAGAAAAGAAAGAATATGCTTTTATGATACAAGTTCCGATAAAAAATATACTTTGGTGTTGGCAAGGCGATTACGATATAGGAAACGAATTTGAATACCTTGTCAAGCTTCCCGTACCTCTTGACACCACAAGTGCCAAAAAACTTTTTGTCAATAGGACTAAATTCAATTGTAAATTGAATATAAATAAACTATAATATGATTAGGAGGTAAATATGACTAAAAAAATATTTATAACCGACCAAATTTGCGAAGGTCTAATGGAGTATCATAGAATTTATACTCCACAGGATTTGGTAAAACATTTTCAAGGAAAAAAAGCGGTATTATGTGTAAGAGATGAGAAAATAAAAAATTATCTAAAAGAATTAAGTAATATCGTTCATTTTGAAATATCGCATTTTAATTTCGGGGACGATATTACGGCTTACTATTATTGCGAAAAAAAAGACGATACTGATATAGAGATATATTGGTATCAATCTTTAAGAGCGAAGGTTATTTATGAATAAGAATTTAATAAGACCGAAGGTAAAACAAATTTTAAAAGAAATAAAAAAACTCAAATCTTGTTTTATATTTATAGAAAGTTATAATTTTTATCCTTATTTATCCGAGATGACTATCTTATCGGAAAATGGGTTTGGTTCTCTTATTGTTTTTCAAGACGAATTACCCTATATCGAAAAGAAATTATCCGATATGGGAAGGAGAGTAAAATGGAATTAAATGAAAGGTATTTTGAAAATTATGCTTATGCTTTGGGAATATATCAATTTTTGATACAATTTACTCGTGATAAACAAATGGAAAAAGATTACAAATTTTTAAAAATCAATTATTTTATATTTGAAAAAGATTTTTACTTAACCGAGTTATTATACTCGGCAAATAAAAAACAAATTTTAAAATACATTTTTGATACTTACACTTTTTTTAATCCCGAAACGAGAGCAAAATTTAGACGCTATGTTAAAAATAGAAGGTATTATCAAGTAGATTGGGAGTGATTATGATAAAAATAGATAAAGAGTTAAAAACTATTACTATTGAAGGTTGTTGTGTATTTTGTATGTCAAAATATAAAATAACAACAGAATATACCGATGAAAAAATCGATTATTTATATGGTAAAAGCGATAAAAAAATCCAAGATGTATTTAAACACGAAAGTATTGAAACAAGAGAAACAATACTTTCGGGTATTTGTGAAAAATGTCAGTCGGAAATTTTTGGAGACAAAAAATGAAAAATTATTATAATGATACGAGATATAGAAATTTAAAAAGATTTGAAAAATATTTGCTTCTTGCTTTGGAAATTAAGAGTGAATTGCCGTCCGAAATGACAATTCACTTGACAGAGTTAGACAGCTTGTTGGAAAAAATCGAGCGTTTAGAAACGCTCTTAAATAGAGAGGTAAAATTATGAAATTAGACGAGATAAAAACAGAACTCAAAAAATCCTTTGACGAACTCAAAGAAGCAGGAGTAAAGTTTAGAGACAGAGTTGAACTTTACTCTATGAAACCCGCCGATTATGTCTTGGGCGAATTTACGGGAGAAGTCGGCAAAATAGAAACAAAATTCGGCGAACAGCCGTATTTCATTTTTAATGTCGAGAAAGCGAAATTAACCGACAGAGCGGGTAATAGAGTTCCGCTTGAAAATGTAAAAGTGGGAGTTCTCGCTAATCAATCGCTTAAAAATCTTTTGACAACTGAATTGGTTTTAGAAGGCGATGAGTGGGAGAGAAAACCTATCGATAGAAAAGGACATAAAATATCTGTTCTTTATGAAGGAAAAGAGACCAAAAAGGTCGGCAAGAAAACCATATCTGTCGGAAAGTTTAACTTTCACGACTTAACTCTTGAAAAATAAAAACGACAAAATGGGGGAGCTAAAAAATGCTCCCCCTATTCCTTTTAAGGAGAAAAAATATGAAAATATATATCGAAATAAAAAAAGATAAGATTATCTATAACAAACAGGAAATATCTATGACGGAATTTCTTGTTTTAATGGATTGTTTATTAAATAATAAAACAACAGGTAATACTAAATTCAATGTGGAACTTACCCCAAACGGAATATATAAAGATTTTAAAGCCGAATAAGGAGATTATTATGTTTATTTTTGTCAATAATAAAATATATAATATAGCCGAAATAAGAGCGATAGATTTCACAAAAAATGACAATGAATATAGTGTTATGTTAATTCGTTATGAAAATGCGATGTTTTCAGAAATGATAAAAACCGAAAAAATACCCGTGTTTAAAAATTTGATAGGGCAATATTTTCCTTGTATAGATATATCGGAATATTTTTTAGAGGAAAAAAATGTTTGATATATATATTTATGATAAATATGTAGTCGAGGAAGGTCGTTATCGAGTTGAGAAATCAAAAATTTTTTATTCGCCTCTTTTTCGTTGTTTTATATCTTATACGGGGCTTTGTACCCCATATATAGTATATACTATATCGTTGGGGGGGTTTAACAGCGTAAAAGGGGTTATAAAAGCGGTTAGAAAAGTATTCGGATATAAAAAACCCCCTTATCCAAAGAAAATTATTAGAGGATATCATATGAGGAAAGAGAGCAAATTATGGGGAAATCCGTGTGGATAATACACGGCTAACCGCACGGATAGACAGCGGTTATAACACGGCTAACCGCACGGATAGACAGCGGTTATAACACGGCTAACCACACGGAGATTACGGCGGAGAGGTAAGGGAGATATACTATGCGACCTATCAAAAAGATAGAAACAATAAAAAAATACTTCCCTTATATTCACTTATATAGCGACATAAATTTAACTACCCTTTATTATTTAGGGTATTTGGACTATTCATTATATTCATATTATCTTAAAAAATATTATAAGCGAATAGAGAAATTTTATCAAACTTTACAAGCAAAAAAAGTTAAAAAAGTTAAAAAAGTTAAAAAAGTTAAAAAAGTTAAAAAAATTAGACAGAGTAAAAATTGGGATAGAATGTCGGATATTATGGAAATTTATAAAGACGAATATCCCTTTTTAAAACCTTACGACACCCCCGCTTCAAAAATTTACGATTATTATCGATATAATAAACTTCCTTATTTTAAACTTTTAAACGATGTTCCAAAATTGCCCGATTTACAAAACAAAGTTAAAAAATATTATGTATTTGCTATAATGAAAGTTACAAATCCGTCTCCCTCGATAGAGGATTTTAAAAAAGGAGATTATGTTATAAAAAGATTTGTTTGGGAAAACAAACAAAGTTTAACGGGTAGAGAAATTGTAGATAAATTATTATCTCCCGCAAAAATTGGCAGATATGATAACAAATACAAAGCCAACATTGAGGATATTTTAGATAACATATTTTTTTACTCCGAAAGATATGAATATGTAGAATTTTTGGGGATAAAGTTATAATGAAAAAACAACTCATTATACCTAAAACCGCTTATAAAATAACTAAAAATCATAGACCATTAAATCCTAATTTTAAAGTTTTTGGTTGCGACACCGAAACCGCAAACGGCATACCTTTTTTATTACAAATAAACAACGAAAAAGATAATATAAAAATGTTTAATGTCTCTGCCGAAAATATTTTTGATACTTTTTTGAATTATATAGAAAACCAAATTACGCAATATGAAATAGCCATCTGTTTTTTTCACAATCTTTCTTTTGACCTTGTAGCTCTTTTAAAAGGAATTGACGAGACGCTTTTCAAAAAGTCGGAATTTGAAATTAAAAGACAGGGTTGGCGTTGTCAATTCTTTTGTTCAAAAACTTGGTTTGCTCGTATGCGTAAAAATCACAAACAGATTATTATTTTAGATAGTAAAGCATTTTTACCTTATTCACTCGAAAAAGTTGCCAACGATTTAAAAATAGAATTTAAGAAACTTCCAAAACCCGAAGGTTTAGGCGATAAAATTTTAACAACCCCCGAGTTTTACGAATATGCCAAACAAGATGTTTTAATACAACAACGAGTAGGCGAGTGGATTATGAAATTACACAAAGAATTTGATACGCGTGTCAGTGTTTCATTACCGCATTTGTCATCTTTGATATTCAGACATTTTTTCTTACAACCCGACGATATAATAGAATTACCGCCTCAAAAAATAGTTAAAGCGAGTTTGTCGTCTTATCACGGCGGTAAAAATGGATTTTATATAAAAGGCGGATTTTATAAAGATGTCGCCGAAATAGATTTGAATTCCGCTTATCCTTACGCAATGAAATGTTTGCCGAGTTTTTTAAAAGGCGAATATAAAGAAGTAGATAAATATGTTAAGGACTATGTAGGAATTTATTGTATATCGGGAAAATCTAACTGCCCTTATAATATTACTTTTAACGACGAATTTAAACCCGTAAAGGAATTTGAAAAAATTTGGATAACTTCTTATGAATTGGAGCAAGCATTGAAATACGACGAAATAAAAATAGATAATATTTTTGGATACATATGGATACCGAAATCGGAACGAAATCCTTTCGGCGACTATGTAGATTATTTTTATAAATTAAAAAACGAAACTCCGAAAACAAATGCCTTATACACATTTTATAAATTATTATTGAATTCTCTATATGGGAAACTAATTCAAATGACGGAAATTAACGACGATGAAAGCGAGAAAACCGATTTCATAACTTATCTGAATAAAAAAGGAGAAATGATAGTTAAAAGAGTTAATAAACGATATCGAGCGGGCGGATTGTTTAATCCTTTTATAGCGACTTTAATAACGGGCAAAACCCGAGCGATGATACACGAATTGGAACATAAATTTAAAGCCATACACACGGCTACGGATAGTATAAAAACATTTGAAAAAATAACGGGAGAAAGTAAAGAGTTAGGCGGTTATAAACTCGAAGTTCGAGGTGATTGTTTATTGTTTAGAAACAAAATGTATTTACATTTTAACGAAAAGAACGAACTCGTAAAGTATGCCACACACGGCTATCAGGGTAGTATATTATCGCTTGTAGATTTATATCTACACAAAACGAATACATATAAACATAAAAAAATGATAAGAGTTAAAGAAGCTTTAATACAAAAGAAAACTTCTTTAAAAATGGAGCTATTAACAAGGGAATTAGATTTAGATTGGAATAATTTTAATTATAAAAAATTTGAAACCGATAAATATTTTTATAAAGGAAAATCTTTTACGGAACTCTTGAAAGAACAAAATTTTGGAGTATAATAATATTATGAAATTAAAAAAATAGAGAGGTATCTATGAAAAAATCAAAAAAGAACAAAGAACAAAAAAAAGAAATAAAAGAGCCGCAAATCATAGTAAGCGAACTTGAAAAAGAGCTTGCCGAAAAGAAAAAAGAAAACGAACAATTAAAAGCCGTGTTAGAGGAAAGAGAAAAATTGATGAAAAAATATCAGGAATTGGAAGCAAAAGAACGGCTTATGAAAGTTCAAAAATTAAAAGAAAGTGGGGCTTTGGACGAACCCGAACCTATCGACGATGAGGACGATAGCGAAATGGACGAACCTACTATGTCTTTACCCGCAGACGCTTTCGGAGTTAAAGAGCAAAAGCTTACCGAGTTTGAAAAATTATTAAAACAATTTAACGAAAATAATTCGGGAACTATTGAAATTTTTAGGATAGACGCAGGTCGGCAGATAAAAATCGGTAAGTATCCCGTAAAGGATTTTGGAGTTGATTTGGATAGTGTGGCTCGAAAGTTCGGCGGTGGAGAATACAAGTTAAGATTAAGAAATCCCGACGGAACCTTTGCGGGTGAAATAACCGAGTATTACGACGAAATAGCATATCCGAAGCCGACGAATACTCCTCAATATCCGATTATACAACAGAGTAACTCTCCCGATATAGCTACAATAATATCGCAGATAAACAGCCAAATGGAAAAAAATCAAATGCTTATTATGAATGTTATGACAAAAATAATCGATAGTATGGCACAGAGAAATAATCTAATTTCGTCCGTTAAGGATATCGTGGAGATAAAAGATTTGGTGGCTCCGAAAAAACAAGAGGAAAATCCTGTTAAAAGCATAGAGATGTTAATCGACATTTTACTAAAAGGTATAGAGTTAGGGAAATCACAAAGTGAAAATGTCGGCGGAGATGACGGAATATTTGGAGACCTTTTAAAAATAGCCGTCTCGACTTTAAAAGGCGGTCAAATGAATAAACCACAATTAGAACAAGTTATCAAACAAGTCAAAGAAAAAGTAAATACTCAATCCGTTCCCGAACCACAAGTTCGAGAGAACCCCCCTCAAATTACACAAGAAGTAAAACAACAAGGAGCTAATAATATGTCGGATAATCTTATAATCAAAATGTATAAACCTTTTATACTTCAATACGCAAAAGAAAACAAGAACCCCCACGATGTAGCGGTTCAAATATTTTCAAAAATACCCGAACAATATTTGCCGATATGCTACGACTTTTGTAATCTCCCCACGAGAGTAGATGAAAGTATAAATTTTATACCCGAATTAAAAGATTATAGAGATTGGGTAGATAAAGTTCTTTCGGAAGGAAAAACTTTAATCGAGGAATATTTTAAAGAAGCTACGGAAAGCGAATAATGGAAATAAACGAATTATATCAAAGAAAAGGAAAAAACGGAGTTATCGATATACTATTGGCAATGAAAAAGGTAGTATTAGATAACGATAAGTGGGATAAAGATAGGATTACAAAAGAAACCGCAAAAAACATAACGAAAGACAGAGAGCCGAGAGATGAAATCGGGATAATATCCGACATATTTCATTGGGTTAAAACAAATGTCAAATATTATAGAGATATTAAAGGTAAAGAGGAAATCACCTATCCTTATCTCACTTTACAAGCCATAAGGGACAATAGAAATTTTTATAGTTCCGACTGCGACGATATAGCGGTATTATTGTCCGCCTTACTTCGTAGTATCGGTTTTCGAACAAGGTTGGAAGTCGTCGCTTTAAGAATACCGCAATATAATCACGCTCGTTGTTCCGTATATAGCGAAACTTTAAACAAATGGCTTACGCTTGAAGGAACGAGTAAAAGTAGCAAGGTTGGAGACGCTTTTCCATCTCGACTTGCTATCCTTATGGTAGAGGTGTCTTGACAAATCAAGAATATATGTTAAAATATAGTAAAGGAGAGATGTATGGCAACATCTAATTTTTGGCGAGGCGATGAGAAATATATATATGTTCCAAAAATGTTTAGGGGTATTACCGAGATTGACGAGAACAAATTAGAATTCTTATATAATGATTTTTTTAATATAGAATTACCGACGATTATTGACGAAATAGTTACAAAAATAGAAAATTTATCAAATGAATATTATAAAAAATATGACGGAGAGATAGAAATAATATATCACGGAGAGGAATATGTTAATGAGTATGAAAAAAATTTACATTATATAGAAATAATTGAAAGGTCTGATAAAGAAGGAGAACTTGTAGGGAGTATTTATTTTGGTTTTATAGCGGGTTATTATATAGCAGGAAATATGATATATAGAGTAGAACGAGATAAATATTTTTCTAAAAAAACCGATAAGGCAATAGATATAATTATTAATATTATAGAAAAGGTTTATTCTAAATATTGTGATAAATATGGAGTTGTTGGGACATTTTCATCGGGGGAAACTATATATGAAAAATATGATAACGAGGAGGAGTGATTATGGCATATGTTCCAGAAACAAATGAAATCGGTTTAAGAATACCGAGAGCTATAATGTCGAGAACAATTTATAAATATTATAAGAACGGAAAAGAAGTCGATAAAAAAACAATATCTAATGAGATAATGAATAATGAAGCTTATAAAAATAAACAAACCGAAATAAAAAATTTACAACAGCAAATTGATAATTTGAATAAACAAAAAGGAATTTTACTAAATGACTTGACAAATATCAGAAGGGAATATTTAAAAAGAAACGGATATAGTTTATTTAGAGAACACTATAAAGCGGGTAAGTTAAAAAATAAAGTCCAAATTATATAAAAAGGAGTGTATTATGGCTTATGTTCCATCGGATAATATAGGAGATATAGGGTTAAAAATTAAGCTTAAAAAAGGGCTAAAAAAACTTGGTAAAGCGGTAGGTAAAGTCGCTAAAAAAGTAGCTTTACCCGTAGCCACAGCAGTAGTAACGGGCGGAGCTTCATTACCCGCCATATCGGTAGCTACCGCAAAACAAGCCGCCGCTACTGCTGCTAAAAAATCGCTTACAAAAGCGGTCGCAAAAGCTACAAGCGGTAAAAAACCATCTCAAATACCCGTCGAAACCCAAATGGTTGCTTCACAGCAAAATATACCACCCGTAAGCGACGATAAAATTTTCGGTTTGGATAAAAAAGTTGTTATATTCGGCGGGGCGGGATTAGGAGCTTTGCTTTTAATAGTTCTTGTAGCTAAAAAATAATATGTTATCTGTATTGGATATTTTGGATTTGATAAGTAGATACAAAAATTATAACGCATTGCTTCCTCAAATCGACGCAAAAATTACAACTTTACAAGGATATAAAACAAAATTAAGTCAAATTCAAGAATACATAAAGGGATTTAAAAACGCTCCCGACACCACTTTAAGAGAAAAAGCGAATTTATATTCGAATTCGTTATTAAATATGATAGCTAATATAGATAGCGGTATAAATAAAATTAAAACTTTAAAATCCGAAATAGCTTCTCATATAAAATCTCTCGAAGGTAATGTAGTGATTAAAAATGTTTTAAACCTTGGAACAAGTTATTTAAAATATCTTACTCCTTATGTTTCGGGAAAAATCGAGACCGAATATGCCAAAATAAAAAATAATATGGAATTATACAAGAAATTGATTGATTTTGATATGCTTAACAATTATTTAAAAAATGCCGAAAATAACTATCAGGATATTTTAAATTTATCACAAGAAAAAGGGTTAGTTTCCGCAACTTCTAAAATAAGGGGATTTTACGGCGAGTGGAAAAATTATGTTAAATACGCTTTAATTGTAGCGGGTATCGGAGTAGCGGGTTTTTATCTTAAACCTTTTATAGAAGTAGCGGGACAAAGTTTAAAAAAAATCACAAATGATAAATAAATATGGCAAACACAATAGATAAGGTTTATTCGGATGTTAAAAACCAAATGGCTAAATTTTTAGCTAACCAATCGATATTGATAAACCTAAATAAAAAAATAAATTCAATATCGGATTTTAATTTAAAAACAGCTTTACAAAAACAATATAATAAACTTTACGAAAATCAAAAAAATATAGAGCAACAAGCTATGTCGTGGATTTCAAAAGTAGCCGATTTTAAAACGGCTCTCGAACAAGAAGCAAAGTCGGATATGGGCTTTTATAACCTTTTTACAAACATAAAAGCTATTACGGGAGAAGGTTTAAATTATTTACAAGAAGGAATTAAACTTACTACCTTAATGTTAAACCAAAATAGTCAAGTGGAAAATTTGTCAAAGTCCGTCGAAGCACAAAAAATAATCGAACCCAAAGATGAAACCTTTATAAAAATAATTTACGGCTTCATCGGAATATTAACTCTTACTTATATATTAAAGAGAAAAAAGAAATGAATAAAAATCCAAATCCTTATATAGATAAAGAAACAGGACTTGTTATAATAGCAAGACAGGTTTTGACTATTGAATATAAGGACGCTCCAAAGTCGAAAGCCGAAGGAGTAAATCCCAACGATATATGGAAACACGATTTCAAAAGTAAAGATGTTATGATTTTAGGACTTCCCGACGGCTCACTTTGGATTAAAAGTAAGAGCGGTAAAAAACTTTGGGAGATAAGATAATGGGACTTGACAAGTCAAGAACTTATTGTATAATAATATGTATGAGCCAAATGGTTATACAAAGGAGAGTAATATGATAAAAAGACATAAACAACCTTACTTGGTTAATCCGTTTAATCCCATAAACCCTTATGAAATATTATCTATTCCGTCGAGAGAAGTTGTCGCCGAAATAGATAAAAAAGGTAGATTTAAAAAAGTAAAAACTATCAAATCGGGGAAAAGTAAAAAAGCAAAAAAAATATCAGCTAAATTGGGTAGAAAACTTTTAAAATCTAAAAAGATTAAAAAAATAGCTCCCGCAAAATCAGTTCTTAAAAGAACACATAAAAAAGTTAATAAAGCTAAACTTCAAGCTCAATGGGATATATATAAGGATTTACTTAAACATAGCGGATTGAAAATGACTAAAAAAGATAAAATTTATAAAAAAAGATATAAACTTAATCCTATCGCTTTGATAGGAAATCCAAAAAGGAGTGTAACTATGAAAAAAAGAAGTATAAAAGCGTTAAAAAGGAGAAATCCTTTTAGCTTCATAAAACAGAGAGAAGGAAAAGAACTTATGGAATTAGCGATAGACGGAGCGGTGATAGTAGTATCCTCGACCACTTCTAAACTGCTTATGGATAAAATAGCCGAAAAAATTTCCGTATTAAATAAACCGATAGGAAAAGTTGCGGGACACTTGGGTTTGGGGGCTTTAATATATCTCGGTGGAAGCAAAATAAAGAAAATTCCGTCCAGATATGTAAGATTGGCTACGCTCGGTGCTATGCTTCCCGCTATAATCGATATGGTAGATTTTGTAAAAGCGAAAGTAAGCGGTGTAAAAGAATTGGGACAAGATGACGAGGAAATGCTCGCTTATGTTCCCGAAACCTCTGCCTATGTTCCCGAAACCTCTGCCTATGTTCCCGAAACCTCTGACTATGTTCCCGAAACCTCTGAACTTGGCGAGGATTACACCACGGGATACTAAAAATTTGTCCGCTTTGATAAAGGGGCGGGATATAAATACCTTTACGAAATAAAATAAAAAGTAAAGGAGTGTGTATGTCAATGATTAGAATGAAAACTCTCGAACCCTCAATAGCCAAAAGGGTTGCCGAGTTAGACACGAAAGTTCAAGCGGGACAGCTTGAAAAGTTAGTTCATACCATATACCACATAAAAGAAATAGCGGGTGATATAGGTGGAACTAAATATCTCCCGTCCGAATTAAACTATTTCTCGATAAAAACGGGACAAAACGACGATAATGGGTTGCCTACTACTTATACCGATACCAATATGGATAGCCCCTCTGCCATATCGCAGGGTTATTACTTTTGGGGACAGACCATAAGAGTAGTGGCTCTCCACAGCAAAAGTGATGAAACCCCGTTAATAAAATCTATCGATAAAACCGCTCTTGAAAAATTCTTTATAAACGATATAGGGAAAGTTTTTGAGGACGGAGTTTTGACGATAGAAGTTGCGGATAAACCGCTTGTAAGGATAGCTCCTATAATGTCTTGTCCGTCGGGTATGGGTTTGAAAGTCGCTTCCGTTGTCGGAGACGGCAGTTTCGCTAACGCTAACTTTGAAAATAGCGATAGCATAATGTCGAATTCAAGACCTTTCGACCTTTGGCTTGAAAATAACCTTACTTTTAAGTTCAGAATAAACTATCCGACCTCGAAAAAAATATATAACTCTTTCAGGTTGGGTTGTTTCATAGACGGCATACTTTATAGACCGAGAGCGTAATCGGTTTTACCTCTCTATGCGGGAGCATTTCGTTAATCGAGTGTTCCCGCATAAGAGCGGTATAATATCAGTTTGAAGGAGAGAAAAATGAATACTTACTACGCATATACCAAGAAAATTACCTTACAGCCAAATCAAAGAATAGACCAAGAATTACAGCTACAAGCCGACAGCGACTTTATAATCGAAAGAGTTTATGCCATATTTAACAAACCTTTTAAAATACAGATTTTAGATACCACTTCAAATTATAATTGGTTTTCCAATAGGATAAGAAGCGACGCTTGGTTTGGAACTCCGCAGTATCCTAATGAGCTTTCTAAACCCATCGAACTTTTAAGAAATACCTTGTTAAAATTCGATATCGAAAACTTGGATAATTCCGTTAATAATATTGAGATTGTTTTTGAAGGTTATAGAATTTACGATAAAGCTATAAGTTTGTCAAAAGACAAATATTTTTGTTATGTATTAGACACGGAGCTTCAAGCTCTCGATATGCGAACGGATTTTTTGAAAACTAATGCCGACACAAATTTTGTTATATTCAAGCTTTATAAATATTCCGATAACGATTATTCAATAAGTTTAAAAATGTCCGCTTCAAATTTAGGTGGTCGATTATTAAATTCTGAATATACCAATATCGACAATTTATTCGGCAGTGTTTTAAGACCTAATATATTAAAACACCCCATTACGATAGATAAGAACAGCATTTTACAATTTGACTTCAAAAATAATTTTAACTCCGTCGAGAAACTTCAAATTGTTTTAGACGGAATTAAAAAATTTGATTAAGAAGGATATATGGGATTACCAAAACAAAAAACGGGCGAAAATTCAAAAGAAACTTTATACTATTTGGAGAATAACCCCGATACTTTAAGATTGAATTTTTGCGAACAAACTCCCGTAGCGAAGCTTCTTTTCAAAATCACCCCGCAGGAGCATATAGGTATTATAAAAATATCATATGGTTTAGGTTCTACCGATTTATCCGTGAATGGATATATATCGCTTGTAATATCAAAAGTAGAAAATCCAAATGTATGGTCTGTAAGTCAAGACAACTCTCAAATATTGTTTGACAAAATGGTTGGTGCGAGTAGTTTTGATAATGGAGATATTTTATTCCTCGAACCGATTGTATTACAGCAAAATGAACCTATCTTCATCTACTTATTTTCAAATATGCCCGCTTCGGCACAAGCGATAGGTAAATTAGTATTTTATTATAAAACGCTACATTTATAAGGAAATAATATGGCAAATATCAAAGTAGAAAGTTTTACAAATCCGATAACGCAAGAAGTATTACAAAATAAAGATTTTAGTTTTGCTAATGGTGGCAATGGGGGTATTGGGGGCAATATAGATTTATCTCCCATAAATAATCGTTTGGATACTATAATCACTTTAATGGGTTTATTACCGACACAATACATAGAATACCAAGGTTCAAAATCTGATAATCAAACATTTATTTTTGAATATAATAGGAAATTATTGATTACTTGTCCTAATGCTTGGGCGGAAGTGATGGTTAATGTAAATCCGTATTCGGTTTGTAATTTTAAAATAGTCAATAACATCATAATAACAAATTTAAACAATAACCAAAGTATAACTTATACAAGAGAATTTTACGGCTCTTACCCAAATTCTCAAAATGAGCTACCTTTATATGACAAGTCAAAAATTATTGATATTCCTTTTGAAGTTATTCCTAATAACCCCGATAATATGATTAGTATTGAAAAAGAAGTTCCTCATAGAATTAACATCAATTCGGAAGTAGTAATAATTTCGGGTGGAAGTTTGGTTGGTTCTAATTTAAGTTTGTTAAATAAATGTTACTTGTTCGGGATATAAGTATGACTAAATTGACTTTGGATAATATCGACGAAAGATTAAGACAACTTGAAATAAATATAGAGAAAATTATACTTATTCAAGATAATATTCAAACTAATTATCTTAACCTCTACAATGAAGTTAAAGCAATTCGAAGCGATATTAAAAAATTAGAGCTAAAAGAAAATGAAATTGAAACTAATGTTAAATGGATAACTAAACTAAAAAATTATAGTTTGATTTCGGGGAGCATATTAGCGGGTGTTTATGCCCTCTATAAATTAGTTGTTAAATAGGAGTGAAATATGAAAAATGTATATAAAATCTCTTTTATAAAACTTGTTCTCGGACTAATAGCGTTAAACTGCTACGGACAAAGTTATTTGATTACTAACGAAAAACAAATTAAGCCGTCGGTTAAAAACGATATAGTGAATACTTCGTCCGATTTTCAAGATATGAAAACAAAAGTAAATCTTTTAAATTCCGCCACAACGCAATTAAGAAACGATTTAAACACGGAAATATCCACAAGACAAGCGATTACAAATTCTTTAACACAAGATATAGCGACCTTATATTCTAACACTTCCACTTCTACGCTTGCGAATACTTTTGTTTTAAAAAGTGGTGATAATATAACGGGAAACTTACAGGTTGGTGGTAATATTGATATAACAGGACAATATTTAATAAATGGACAACCTTTTCAGGCTGGCGATAATCTTGGAAATCATATCGCAACCACTACGCTTAATCTGAACGATAACGACATTGTAAATCCCGTTTTTATAAAAAGACCTTATGGTGAGATACCTATCGCTTTAATCGTGGGAGATTTACAAAACGAATATTATGATAGCATATCTACGGGTAGTTATATAGGAATAACAAGAGATTTTTTAGAATTGTCAAGTAAAATAACTGACAATAATGCTAACCCTTACTCATATTTTTCTTTGTCAATAGACGGAAATTTTAGTTTGTTTGGAACTTACAACGGGGACATTCAGGCGAATTATTTAACATTAAGAACTAATAATATTGAAATTAACACATTTAACGGAGACAAAAGTATATTATTAACACAAAATAGTGATGATACTACTCTTGAAATACAAGACGGAACTCCTTTCTCACCTATAATATTACACGGGGAATATGATAATATCGCAGACGAGCATACGGGGACTATAATAATAAATAGAAAAACGGAAACACAGCCGACAAAAAGTTTAACTCTTAATACTTCAATGCTACAATCACAAGAAACTGATTTTATGCTTCAAGCGAGCGAATTAACTTTTGACGCAAATTCTTATACCTATAACGCAAACAACATTTATGGAAACGGACAAAATATAGAATTCTCAAATTTTAACAATATAACTTTTAGAAATAATACATACATAGGAGACGGCTCCACCGCTTTCCAAGTTTATATTTGCTCGAGCGGAACATTGAACGGAATGCTTACAATTACCGATACAGAATGTACATCTGCGGGTGGAACGGCGGAAGGAACAAAGTTATTCATTAAAAAATAATTTTAAAATATAAAAACAATAATTGCGATATTAAAAAAATAATAGCGGAGTTAAAAGAATTAAATATCCGTATGGAAAGAACCGATATGACAGAAACTACTCACGGGTTTATCGTTCAAGATAAAGAAAATATAACGCTTTACTTCTATGAAAAAGACGACCTTGATTTTTTGTGTATGACCTTACAAAATATTGATTATTATATACCAAAAATTCGTGAAATTATGAAAAATAATGGAGCGATAGCATTATGAATATACTTGAAAGATTAAAAACTTATTATAAAATATTAGTATGTAGTAGTAAATTAAAGGAGACAATTATGGAAAACAAAAACACAGAAAAAAAATCCGAATTGTTTTTAACAATAGGCACTATTGTTATAAACTTATTTTTAGCAATACAGGGACTTATTCCCGCCGAATTGCTTGCTAAAATTTTGGCAATCCTTTCGGGTGCCTATACAATAGCAAGAACGCTTGTTAAGATGACAAAAACCACAAAAGACGACGAACTCTTGGCAAAAATAGAGGATATTCTAAAAAAGAATAATGTAGATATCTCAAATGATAAATAACTATGAAATTAACTTTATTGAGGAACGAAAAAAATGATAGAAGCTGTTTTGGGATATTATATCTTGATAAGGATATTCTCTGTCATACGCTTGAAAATTCTCAATCTATCATACCAACGGGAACTTACGAATTACGAATAAGTTATAGTCCAAAATTCAGCAAAGAACTGCCCGAATTAGTTAATGTTCCAAAAAGATATGGTATAAGAATTCACGCAGGAAATTATCATACCGATAGTCAGGGTTGTATTCTTGTCGGTGAGAAATCGGAAAATATGCTCTTAAACAGCCGTAAAACACTTGAAAAAATTATGACCACTATTAAAGAACAAAAGATAAACCAAATAGAAGTAAAGGAATTATAGTATGAGACATAATCGTTTCGTATTTAGAATATGCGATTTTTATAATAATGAAAATTACCATTATGTAGAATACAAAGGAGATATTTACCCTTTTTATTTAAACAATAAATTTATATGCGTTCCTTTTATACCTCCTTTTTCCGTAAGAGAAACTATCGAAAGATTTTTTGAATACTTGGCAGGAAAAAATTACGACTTCGACCATATAAAATCAAGCGAGTTAAAGTATAGCGATTTGTTTGATAAAAAAAACGATTATAAATTTAAAGTTCATATATTTAATTATAAAACTTTGAATTACGACATTTATGGTATAAATGATTTATGATACCACAAATTTTTAAAAACGAAAATTTATATGACAATATTATAGAAAAATATTCGAAAATGTATAATGTTCCTTTTCCTCTAATTAAAGCAATAATAACTCGTGAGAGTAATTTCAATCCTAAATCTTACAGATTTGAAAGTCATCGAAACGACGCTTCTTACGGACTAATTCAAATATTATATCAAACCGCAAAAGGTTTAGGATACACGGGAACACCCGAAGGGTTATATGATACAGATACCAATGTTAAATACGGAACGCTTTACTTGTCGGCTCTTTTAAAACATTATAAAAACTTGCCCGATACCATAGCTTCTTATAATATGGGTTACCCTCGTAAAGCGAAAGATACAACCTCTTTAATTAAATCTATATACGGCACTCCGCAACCTAATTGGATTTATGCTAATCAGCCGTATGTGGATTATGTTCTCGCTTATTATTGTTATTATTCGGCTATAAAAAATAAAAATTATTCATTGGCTTGGGAAATAAGAAATATGATTTTAAATAAAAAACACGGAGAAGTATGGGAAAAATATAAAGATAAAATATCCGAGAACCTTATGGCTTCTTTGATAAGATGGTGGATAGCTTTACCAATAGGAACTATTGTATATTTTTTATTTAAAAGGAAATAATTATGAAATACGAAATAACAGACAGGTATTTTACTTTAAAAATAAACACCGAAATACCCGTAGGAAATGGTAGATATACGGGTGCTTTGGGAAATTTTACGGACGCAGGTTGGTTTTGGGAATTCGACGATGTATCATTATTGACAGCTTTGATACATATAGAAAAATCGTCGGTTAAAGATGAATTCATTTTTGAATTCGAAAAAAGTGGTCTGCCTTTTTCGGTTTTTAAAAAAGATTTGATAGCTACATTAAAATCAAAAGATACCCTCGATTATTTATTTCAAATTATAACAGGTTGGAGAGAGAGTAAAATTAAAGAGTTTTTGTCTTTCACAATAGAGGATTACAGAGAAAATGAGGAAGTTTCGCCAGAAAGAATAGAGCATTTGTTCGATTTATTAAACGAAAAATATCCTACCATAGAAAAAGCCGTAAAAAAAGAACTTTTAAAAACTATGCCTAACGATTTTAAAAAAGTTATAGAACGCTCACAATCGATAAAGGAATTGATAGACGAAGTTGGAGCTATGGCAGATATTTATTTAGATGAAGCTTATACGATTGCGGAGCAAAAATTCAATGTATTTTAAGGAAAAACCTATGAGACGAAACAAAGAACTTGAACTTATAATATATTCACACGCACCAAAAACCATTAGCGAATTATGGAAAAAACATTGTATATAGTATTTATAAATAGGAGGGTTATTTATGAGATTAAATAAAATAGTAAATGGTATTGTTTCAGCTTGGAAGTCAGGAAGCGGTAATAACGCAAATAATAATATATTGTTGGAAAGAATACTAAAACAACATCGCTTTAAATATCATAAACTTCTTGGAAAATACGGCAATATAGAGCCGTCTTTTTTTGTTTATGATATTCCTTTAAATACTCTAATAGATTTAGGGAGACGATTTAATCAGGAAAGCGTTATAATCATAGATGAAAACGGAACTTATTTATATCATTTACAAGATAATAAACTTGACGCTTTTTCTCACGAACATAGATTTAAAGGAATAAAAAAATTTCTTTCAAAACAGGATAATGTTAGTTATGATAGAAATATAGACGAAAGTTTTTATTATGATGATATATTCGAAAATTTGGATATGACTAAACATTTAAACCCTTTTAATCCTTGCCATTTTAGACACAATCCGCCAGAAAGCGAGGATTTAATCAGACCAGAGGAATTTATACCAATATCTTACACACTTTATAAAATCGTTTATGACTACCAAAGATTTAATCCTAATCCGCATTTTTTCTCTAAATCTACATTGCGATATTTTGGAAATACTTTGAATTCTTTTAAAGCTATCAAAACCGATAACCCCCGATATGTAATCGTGGTTACAAAAAATAAAACAATGTTATCGGACTATACTTGGTATAAAAGAGATGTATTTTATGTGTATGATTTTAACGAGCATACATTTACGCATATTGATAATAAAAGCAAAGAAACAAATCCAGAATTGTATAATCTCGTAATAAAAAATTTACCAGCTCCTTACTTGAAAAAATTTATGTCTAAATGATATGTATGTCTATCACTATTCAGACCGATTATTCAAAGTCCTTAAACCGCAAAAAGCAAAACATAGCTATACCAAAACATATGCTATACCATTGCTCTATCTTTACAAAAATAGAAAAGATAGAGAATTCTTTATACCAAATTCTTACTTATATGTTTGTAAAATAAAAAAATCCGAATTGTTTGATTTGAAAAAATTTAAGGGTATTGTTTTAAATGTAGATGATTTCTTGATAGAATTAAAAAGAAATGGTTGGAAAGGTATTTTAGATGATAACAAAATTTATTATTTTTATCCTTTAACTCCTATAAAAATTTTTCAATTCTCCGAATAGTTGTCTCCAATAAATTACCCCCTATATAGCCCATAACTATATAGGGGGTAAGGGGGTTTGGATGACTAATTTAATCTACATCGCTACCCGTTGGAAACGGGTGCGATAATTTCAAAATCTCATTTTCAAGCTCTATTCTTATCGGGTCGTGGTCTGTGGCATATATAGACACAGCCCCTGACCCTAAAATTATCAATTCGTTATCCAGACAGACGCTATGAAAACGCCCGTCTAAAATAACGAAATGATTGAATAAAGTATATTTTTTATCGTTTATAAAATCTCTTTTATATTCCCTCGGCAATTTTTTTACCTCAAAGGAAAGATGTCCTTGATTGGACACCTCTCCTTTGTCTAAACGCTCAAAAAGAGCGTTTAGACAATTAAAAAACCTTTTTCTCTCTTGATAGGGGCTTTTTGCCCCTTTTTTTATTATTATTATCTTTGAAACCCTATGTATATACATAGGGAGTTTCTCAAAAAAATCATTAAAACTCAATGCGCACCAGCCGACATATATCACTTGATATATGTCGTCGGCTTTAATGTTCGCCTCTTTTAATACTAAATTTGGAATTTTTAAGCAAGAGATTATTTCAGTATAACCAAAGACATTTATCAAATCTTTATTTATGAGATAGTTTGTTTCTATCTCCTAAACATCCCCTCTTACTTCTAATAGAGGGGCATACGGGGAATTATTAAGAAATTCCCTCTTTTCACCATATCCTAATATATAGTAATATTCCCCACCCCCTCTTGATGAGGTAAGACGGGTGGCATAACCACCATACCTTGTTATGTTAAATACTCTCTCATCTTTATTACTAATTCTCATATATCCCCCTTTCGCCTTGCCTTTCTATCTTTTTGATAGATAAGGACTTACAGGCGACGGCGGGACTGCGGTAGCCCCGCCGATTATTTGCTGTCAAAAAGGCGGGAGCGAACTGCGGTAGTTCGCTCCTTATTTGCTGTCTTTAGAGAACTTGTAGCAAGGTTCTTGCTACAAAAATATTTTAGCAGATTAAAAATTATTTGTCAAGACTTTTTTTAAAAATTTTTGTCTCCTTTAAATAATCTATATTTTGGAATATAAAATCCTTCTTTTTTTAATTTTTTTAATAAATACTCTATTAACTTTATACTTTTTGTTTTTACAACTAATCCCGCTAATTCGTGATTTATTTCTATTGTTTCAGAAAATACGGGTTTATCCTCTTTGTCTCTCTTATATCTCAAATCGGCAACCCATAGCTCGTATTGATTTGAAGTGTTTTCGAATAAATATACATCTGATTTATAATTATCATTACTAAAACGAATATAAGACATATTTACTCCTTAATAAATTCAGTTTTTTATTCATAATATTACCTCTCATAAAATAATTTTACATATTTATCGTTTAAAAAACAAATTTCTTTTAGCACTTGACAAAAAGTTTTTTGGCACTTGTGGTGTCAAGTATTTGTCAATAGTTTGGATGGGTCTTTTGCCCTTGACAAAGTTATTCAC
>ENA-UOYA01001872-UOYA01001872.1-activated-sludge-metagenome-genome-assembly--contig:-NODE-1872-length-21218-cov-7.637150_pt1 | contig 21218 bp, 18 predicted proteins | sample MGYA00238163_ERZ764804 | MGnify/ENA primary metagenome ERZ764804 (study PRJEB28919, sample SAMN05720223) | activated sludge metagenome | isolation source: Anaerobic digester | place: Hong Kong... | reverse complement strand
GGCCGAAGCAGGACTTCGATGCAGAATTGCAGTTACCTGTTGAACCGTACCACTGCGGCGTGTTGAACGCATTCACCCAGTTGTTGATGAACTGGAACTTCACACGCTCCGTGATCCGGAAGTTCTTCATAATCCCGAGATCGAAGTTGTGTGTCGGTGGCTCACGCAGCCGGCCGGTTACGGTGTACCACCGCCGCGGCGCGTACGGGTTGGTGTTCAGCGTGTACGCCGCCCTGTTGATCCACTGATCCAGGCGCTGGCCGCCTGGTACATCGTTGGGGTCCACACCGGCAACAGGGATGGTGTCCGCGGCCAATTGGTACGGCCTGCCGCTCGAGACCCGAATCATCCAGTTGATTTGCCAACCGCCGATGATGTGGTCCAGCCAGCCCGGCATGTCCGTCCATGCCCAACGCTTCTTGCCCCACGGCATCTCCCACGATCCGTTGGCCACGAAGTTCTGAGGAATGTCGTAAGTCTCGTAAGTCTTCTCCAGGAAGTTATCGAACGAGTTGGCGTAGCCGAAATGACCCAGTTTCTTGGAGATTGTATATGCAAAGCTCATACTGACGCCGTGGCTGAACCGCTTGGTCACTTGAGTCTGGAGACCGTCGTAACGCGAGTCTCCAATCGGCACATTTACCTTCGTTACCCCGGTGAACTGTGGAAACTGGTATTGCAGCGAACTGAATGCGATCTTCGACTGGTTCAGCGCATAGCCCGGCACCAGGCCGGCGAACGGGTTGTCCACCTGCCGGTTCAGAACCGAAGCACCCTGGATGTAGAGCGACTCCGGGATGTAGTTCAGCGACTGGTTCACCGGCAACCGGTCGTTGTAGTTGAAGTTGTAACCTGCGCTGACCAGAACTCCCCAGGGTATCTCCCGCTGTATTTCGAAGCTCGTTTGATAGGCCCTCGGCTCCCGCGTCTCCGGATCGATGAAGCTTATGCTGGCACCGATGTTCGTCGCCAGCCCCTTGCTCGAACCCGTGGGCCGGAGCAGTCCGTTCGGGAACGGGTTGTCGATCAGGTTGATAGGAATCTGATTCGAGTCGTACAGAATCGACGTCGTCGTCTGGCTGTAGCCGGCGGGCTGGCCCGGATCGTACCAGATGGGCCCGTAGAACATTCCAAAACCGCCTCGGATGGCAGTCTTATTGTCAAGCGCATAAGCGAAACCGATACGCGGCCCGAAGTTCTTGCGCGTCGCGTTGTACACGTTGCGGGGCATCCCGCCCACGCCCGGGAACGTCAACCCGCCCCGCAGGTTTGCGCACGCGGGGCAATTAGACGCAGCCGCCGTGGCCTTCACCTGCGCCGCAAGCGGACTGGTGGCCGTTTCGTCGAACTTGCCGGTCATGGCGTTGTAACGGTCCGTCATGGGACCTGTCCAGTCCCAGCGCAAGCCGAAGTTGAGTTTCAGTTTACTGGTGACGCTGATGTCGTCCTGCACGAATAATGCCAAGCTCTTGCCCTGGCGCGCCGGCAGCGAAAGTACGTCGATGGATGCGCTACCCACTCCCATCAGGAACGATGCCACCGCATCGCCAGCCGAAGGCACATTCAATTGCGGATCTGCATTCGTCGCCGTGGGGCTGAAACCGAACGAACCGGCATCGTAGCCCGCGGCCACGTTGTAAGTGCGCTCCAGACGCCCCTGCCCGCCGATCTTCAGCGTGTGGCTGCCAATGATCTTGGACCACGTGGCATCGACGTTGTTGATTTGATCCGGCGTAAAGTTGCCTGAACCCTGGCCGGCGCCGCTAAAGGCGTACCCACCATAGCCGGGAGAACCACCGAAACCGAAGTATGGGAAATAAGGCGAAGCCTGAGCCACGAATGTCGAACTGAAGCCCAGGTCCTTTGGCGTGACCTCGCCCCGTTTGTTGTTTCTATTCGCCGTCAGGTACCGCTGCAACCCAGCGCGCACGTTCAACACACTTGTCGGTGAAATGGTCCTCGTGTAGTCCACTACCAGGTTGTGGTTGGCGCGCGTGAACGGGAAGCCCGTGTTCACGTCCGCCGCGCCTGGGTAAAACTCGACGTCGTAGGAGTTGAAGTTGTTACGGATATGGCGCACGCTGAACCGGTTTGTGTCGTTGATGTTCCAGTCCACACGGTTGGAGTATTCGCTGAAATCCGCCTTGGCCGAGCCCCCCGAAGGCAGGTAGTTACTGCCGCGGGTGATGGGGTCGCCCGCTGCGTTCGGCAGCGGGATATACTTCCAGAACGCCTTGGCGACCGGACTCATCCTGCTCGCAGGAACTTTGTTGCCGGCGAGCGCCGTCCTCGAGTACCTGCCCGTCACGGGATCCTGCTTGATGCTCCACGGATCGTAAATCAACACGGGAGCTTTCTGCCCACCGCTGTTCCACCACGTGTCGGTAAAATCGCCGTTGCGTTCCGCCTCGGTAGGCACGTGACCCGAATAGGACTTCTTACTACCCGAGTGCAGCCGCTGCCAGCCTGAACTGAAGAACAGCTTGTTCTTGAAGGCCGGTCCGCTCACCAGGAAACCGTACTGGTCGAAGTGTACAGGCAACCGGCCTTGCTTCGCCAGGTTCCGTTCGAAGGTGTTGGCCGCCATCGTCACGTTCCGGTTGTAGAAGTAAGCTTCGCCGTGGTAATCGTTGCTGCCGCTGCGCGTTGTCACGTTCACAACGCCGCCCGTGGTGCGCCCGTACTCCGCGCTGTAAGGGCTGGCCAGTACCTTCATCTCCGCCACGGTCTCCTGCGTCGGAATGGTGCCGTAAAGGCCTCCCTCGTTGCCGCCCCGGTTCGGCACGCCGTCGATCAGCATTTCGTTGGACTTGAATTGTCCGCCGCTGATCACCAGCGATGTCGAACCCGAGTTGTCATATGGGGTGAAGCTCTTGGCGTTAGTCGCCACCGTCACGCCCGCTGCTGCCCACGTAATGCCCATGATGTTGTGGCCTTGCGTAGGCGTGTTCAGCATACGGATGTTGTCGATGAGCGCGCCTTTGTCCGCATTTTGCGTTTCGATCTGCGCGACTCGTTCGGTTACCGTGACGGTCTCAGCCACTGCGCCCAAGGTAAGGGTGAAGTTCACCGTGGGGTTGGTAGCCGTAGCCACCACCACGTTGGGCTGCACCGATTTCTGAAATCCGGTCTTGGAAACCGACACCGAATAAGTGCCGGGCTGTAAGAATCGGACCGTGTAATACCCATCGGCCGTTGTCGCGGCCGTGGACGTTGATCCGGTTTTGATATTGGTTACAAGGATCCCGGCATCCGGGACCGGCGCCTGCGAAGGGTCCGTGACTCTCCCACTTATGGATCCTAGCGCGGCTCCTTGCCCGAATGCGGGTACGGCGGCAGTCAGGAGCACTAAGACAGCCGCCAGGAGGATACTGCTGTGACGACCTGACATGACTCACCTCATCTCTCGTCTCGATAGCCGGCCTTCCGGCCGGCCATTCCACCGACTCAACCCTCTAAATCTGCCCCAACTATGGCGCTGATTTGGGATCGAGTCAAGCCTTTCTTATGCCGTCCAGGATCGCTCCCGTGACAGCCATTTCATCCGCCGTGGCCGGCACTTGCGGGCCACGCGGCGGACCGATCTTGATTCCGGACGATTTCTCAATCGCTGCCCGAAGGATGGGAACTGGATTAAGGCGCCCGTTCTGATTGAGCGAAGCGAAGAAAGGCGCCATCTTGAAGTAGATTCTGGAAGCCTCAACGTTGTCGCCCTTGTAATAGGCGTCGATCATCGCCTTCATGCAATCGCCGATCACCTGGGAACCGCCACTGACCACGCCAACGCCTCGCTGCGGCAGCACTTGCAGTACCATGGTGTCGTCCCCACAGTAGATCGAGAAGTCTTCCGGCGTATGCAACGCGAATGAAGTGGCTTGCGTTGGCTGGATTCCAGCTTCCTCCTTGATACCCCGGATGTTGGGGATCTTCACGAGTTGCACGAGCGTCTCCGGTTCCATGTTGACGCCGGTGAAAAGCGGAATGTTGTAAATCAGCACAGGCAACTTCGTCGCCGAGCTTACCGCCTCGAAGTGCCTTCGGATTCCTTCCTGCGTAGGTTTGCCGTAGTACGGCAAAACGCACATGGCCACGTCGAAGCCCATCTCCTCGGCGATCCGGGTAAAACGGATCGATGCGCGTGTCGAAGCCGCGCCCACGCCCGCCACCAGGGGAACCCGCCCCCGATTGGCGGCCTTGACCGTCTTCCAGATCTCCAGCCTTTCCTCGTCCGTCAGCGCATAGAACTGACCCGTCGTGCCGGTGACGATAATGGAATCGCAGAAGTTCCTGGTGATGATGTAGTCCACCAACTGCCCCAGCGCCTCGTGGTTGACATCTTCGTTGGCATAAAAGGGCGTTACCAATGGAACCGACACGCGGCCCATGATTTCTAGCAATGTCTTCATTCAATCTCCTTCTTTCAATACGATGCCGTGACGACCGGAAGCCCTCTCCGCCGGGCACCGAGCGCGTTCTCCACCGTGCGCGCCGTCTCCAGCACGCGTTCCCCGTACTCCCGGATGCGTTCCCGCGGTAGCCGGCTTGCAGGCGCGGAGACGCTCAACGCCCCCGTGCCTCCATCCACCACTACTGAAATGGCAGCCGCGACACAGATCACTCCTAACTCGTTTTCTTCCATATCGATGGCGTATCCTTCCGCCCGGATCCGGCCCATCTCCTCTTCTAAACGATCCATGGTCGTGATCGTATGTGGCGTGAATCGAGGCAATCCCCTCACCCCGGCCACGGCCCTCACCCGATCGCTCGACAGCGTGGCCAGAATCGCCTTCCCCAATCCTGTGCAATGGAGCGGAGCACGCAATCCCTCGTCTCCCCGCGTGTGCAGCTGGAACGGCGACTCGATGGCTGACAGTATCAGGATCTCATTGTCCGATAACACGCCCAGCTTCACGGTCTCCTTTGTTTCCGCCGCCAGCCGTTTCAGATGCGGCAATGCCGCCGCCACCAGCCTCGTGCTGTGCGAGAACCTCATTCCCAACTCGTAGACCCGCGGCCCCAGCCGGTATCGCTTGTCCGCCGGGTCCTGCTTGAGAAAATCCATGCTCTCCAACGTGCGCAACAGGTTGTGCGTCGTCGACTTGGGCATCTCCAGACGGCGGCTCAGGTCGCTGACACTCAGATTTGGCGGATCGGTGCCGAACTCGCACAGGATTTCCAGAGCCTTGCGCACCGCAGCCACTTCGTAGTTGCCACCAGACCTACCGTTCGAGTTTTCGTTCATCATGGCTGACCATCACTTTCGCCACCTGAACAATATCTATACCCCGATTTGGGTTCCTGTCAAGAAAAATCTGTGTCGATTTCCCCCTGTTTTGTTCAAGTTTCCGGTTGGATTCTGGTCCCGGGCAGGCATATGGGAAAGCTGTTCGTCGATGATGAACGATCGCCTCCGCACGATCTCCCACCGGGCCTCAACCTGGAATATCATCCATAGAGTGATTGGTCGGTTCCTCTTCGCCGCCTGCCTCCTATGGACGGCTGGCCATCCAGAGACTCGTGTCCATCCGGAGGACTCGCTCCCGTATGTGTTCGTACCACCGGGAGCATTCCTGGCGGGCTGTTCACCGGGCGACGCCGATTGCTACGACGCCGAGAAGCCTCCCCGCCGGATCACCCTGTCGCAAGGCTTCTGGATCGGACAGTCGGAGGTGACCGTGGGCGCCTATGCTCGGTTTGCCCGACGCACCAGCAGACCGATGCCGCCGGAACCCAGGTTATATGAACGGCCCCTGAATCCGGGTTGGAGCAACGTACGGCAACCGATGACCATGGTGAATCGGGAGGATGCCGCCGCATATTGCGCCTGGTTGGGCGGACGCCTGCCAACCGCGGCGGAATGGGAATACGCCGCGCGAGCGGGAACGTCGGGGTCCCGGTACGGGAATCTGGACGACATTGCCTGGTACGCCGGCAACAGCGGACAGGAACCAGTCGAAGTATCGGGGTTTGCCGAACGGAAGGACCTGAAAGGCTTCTTCGTTTTGCTGCAACGGAACGGTAACCGGCCGCATGAAGTCGCGGGGAAACAACCGAACGACTGGGGACTGCATGACATGTTGGGGAATGTCTGGGAGTGGTGCGGGGATCATCCGCCCGCCCTCAGGGGCGGCTCCTGGTTCGATCTCCCCAGAATGCTTCGTGTCTCTACGACTCTCGAGAGCGAACCGGCCGAGCGGAGCAGTAATATCGGCTTCCGGTGCGTCCTGCCAAGCGGGGCGAGCCTCCAGCCTGCCGGCCCGCGTTAGGCAGAGGCCATCCGGCGGGCTTCGAGGATCGCCGCCAGGCTGCGTTCCACGTCCTCTTCGCTGGTGGACCAATTGGTGACGCTGATGCGCATGGCCGTCCGGCCCTGCCAGATCGTTCCGCCGCACCAGCAGACTCCCTTGTCCTGGATGAAGTCGATCACGCGCGAGGTCGTATCGGCATCCCCGAACGAGACCAGCACCTGGTTCAGCACGACTTCGTTCAGCACCTGGCAGCCAGCCGCGCGCAGACCATCGGCCATGCGGCGCGCGTGGCGGCAGGTCCGTTCGATCATCGCCGCTACGCCGCCACGGCCCAGCGTCCGCAACGCAGCCCAGACCTCCACCCCGCGAGCGCGCCGCGAAAGTTCCGGAGTAAACAATCCCGGATCGCGATGCTCGGCGAGCGGTATGTAGGATGCAGCAACCGACATGGCGCGGTATAACAATTCCGGTTCGCGCACGAAGGCCAGCCCGCTATCGTAGGGCACGTTCAACCACTTGTGCGCATCCGTGGCCCAGCTATCCGCCTTCTCGACGCCGGCAACCAGATGGGCAAGCACGGGGCTGGCAGCCGCCCACAAACCAAAGGCACCGTCCACGTGAACCCACGCACCGCGCGCGTGCGCCGCGTCGCAAATAGCGCCCACCGGGTCGGAAGCGCCGGTGTTCACATTCCCAACTTGCACGCAGACGATCGCCGGCGCGTTGAATTCCGGAAGCGCATCCGCGCGCATCCGGCCCTGGCCGTCAACCGGAACTCGCAGCACCCGGCGCCGCCCCAACCCCAGCAGGCCGAGCGACTTCAGCACCGAGGGATGGACCTCCTCGCTCACCACGACGCTCACCGCCGGCGCGCCATGCAACCCGTCGGCATCCACGTCCCAGCCAACCGACTCAAGCACTCTCCGCCGCGCCGCAGCCAAGCCCGTGAAACTGGCCATCGTGGCGCCGGTCACGAAGGCCCCCCCACAGCCCACAGGAAGTTTCAGCAACTCCACGAGCCAGCCGAGAGAAATCTCCTCCAACACCGACGCGACGGGGCTGGACGTATACAACGCAGCGTTCTGGTCCCAAGCGCCGGCCAGCCAGTTGGCGGCCAGCGCCACGGGCAATGTGCCGCCATGCACGAAGCCGAAAAACCGCCCGCCCGAGGTGGCGACGGTCGCAGGCGACCCGACCCGGTCAAGCAGTTCGATCACACTCTCGGGATCCGCAGGCGCCTCAGGCAGCGGTCCGCCCAATTCAGCCAGGCGCGCCAGTGCGCTGCCGTCCGGGGCTACCGGGCGTGAGTTGACTTGGTCAAGGTACCGGGCGGCCTTAGCGGCGGCTTGTTCAAAGATAGGGGACAAGTCTCAGAATACCGCAGGCGTTACTACACCCAGTGCGGCGCATTGGGGTATTCGATTGCCGCGCGTAAGAACGTGCGCGCACGCTCCGGGCTCATCGAGGGATTGCGGAACTTCGAACCCATCAAGTCCGCTATGTTCTCGAAGCAGCGCGTGTTGCGGATCTGGCCGGCGAAGCGCTCGCGCCCCGGTCCGAGCGCCGTCAGGATGACATAGTCCGAGGTGTGGTCCGTGCTCATCCAGCCAATGCCGGTGTGATTCCCCACGGCCTGCCCCATGATGCCGGCGAGCTTGTCCAGCCGGGAGTTCAGGCACAGTTTCTTCGTGCCCGCCGCTGCCGCGCGCACGGCCTCAACCTCGTCGGAGCTGAACTCGAAACCGAACGCTTCGTGAGCTAAATCCTTGATCAGTGCGGCGTCCGGCTTGCCCTTCCCCATCAACTTCGGCTGGATCTGGCTGAAGGAACTCTTTGCGCGCGCCAGCGCCTTGAACCCGTTCGAGGGGCTGTTCCATTCCGCCCACTTCCCGCCGATGCCGGGGTTGGAATTGCCGTGGTCGGCAGTGATTACAAGTAACGTTTCCGGATGTCGCTCGGCGAACCGCAGGGCCACCTCGATGGCGTCGTCGAACGCCAGCATCTCCCACATCTGGCTGGCGGCGTCGTTGCTATGCGCGGCGTGGTCCACGCGCCCGCCTTCCACCTGTAGCAGGAACCCCTTGGGCGAAGATTCCAGCACTGCCAGCGCCGCAGTGGTCATCTCGGCCAGAGTGGGCACGGTCCGCTGCAACTCCGCACTATTGTTGCGATCCAGCGTGAACGGGATCATGCCCGGAGAGAACAGACCGACCAGCTTTTGAACGCCGCCAGCCTTGAGGCGAAGCAGTTCGTCACGTGACAAGATGGCTGTGAAGCCGTCTCCGCGGAACTGGCCCACAAGGTCGCGCTTGTCTTTCCGGGTGGATGCCTCGAAGAATTGGCGCCCTCCACCTAACACCACATCCACGCGCTTCTGGTACTGCAACGCAATTTCGTCCTCGCTGCCCCGGCTGCGTTGCACTGCCACGAAACCGGCCGGCGTGGCATGCGTCACCGTGGTAGTCGTCACCAGTCCCACTCTGCGGCCAGCGTCGCGGCTCACGTTCGCGATGGGCGTAAGCGCGGTGCCGTCCGGCAGCATATTCACCCAGCCGTTGAAGATCCGGGCGCCGGATCCCCAGCTCGAGGAAGCCGCCGACGAATCCGTCACCACCGAACTCAGCGACGCCATATCCATCAATCCGCGTGCCGCCTCCGGGCGGTCGATCAGCGCGCGCCACAGTACTCCTTTGCCCCGCACGACCCGCGAAAACTGTTCGGCCATGGGCAGCACGCTGGGGCTCATGCCGTCAGCCACCATGAAGATGATGTTCTTCGGCCGGGCACCCGGCTTCGCTGCGGCGTGCAAAGCTTCGAGCGAGCCGGCCACGGAGGCCAGCACACCCGCGCGTCCGAGAAACGCGCGGCGCCCAATACTGCTTGTACTCTTCATCCAATCAGCTCCTTCTGCCACCGGGGCTTCCCGTGCAGGCATCTAACTTCCAGTTTGTCTGATCGGGCCAGCCCGCGCAAACGTCCGGCGGGACTTGTTACTGTGAAATATTATTCGTTCACGCATGAGTAGAAAAGAAGTAGGACCGCATCCTATTGGCGTTTTTGATTCGGGCGTCGGGGGGCTCACCGTCCTCAAGGCGCTGCACGAGAAACTCCCCGGCAGGGATTTTCTCTATGTCGGCGACACCGCGCGCGTGCCATACGGCCGCAAGCCTCGAGAAATGGTGGAGCAGTTTGCCTGGGAGATCACTCGGTTCCTCATGGACAAGGGCGCGGCCGCCGTCGTCATCGCCTGCAACACCGCTTCGGCTGCCTCGCTTCCGCGCCTTGCCGACGAGATGCCGATTCCTATCTGGGGCGTCGTGGAGCCGGGCGTGAACGCCGCCTGTCAACTGACGCGCACCGGGCACGTCGGTGTCATTGGCACGCGGGGCACCATCGACAGCGGCGCGTACCAGGACCGACTGCGAGCGCGTGGACTGGACGTTTGGGCGCAGGCCTGTCCGTTGTTCGTGCACCTGGTGGAGGAGGGCCTGGCGGAATCGGAGGAAGCCGAACTGCTTGCGCACCATTATCTGAATGGCCACCCGCCCATCGACACCCTGATTCTCGGCTGCACACACTACCCGGTTCTGGAAAACGTCATCCGGCGCGTGGTGGGGCCGGAGACAGCTATCGTATCGAGCGCGGAAGCCGTCGCCTCCATGGTTAGGGAGGCCCTGGGCGCGGCGCCCATCGCGCCTGGCCAAGAACCCGGCAAGGTGACGCATTTCGTCACCGGCGACGCGGCATCCTATCGCCACACCGCACACCAGATCGGCGGCGTCGAGGGCGAAATCGTCAAGGTCGATTCGCTGGCGCCTGCCGTAGCGTGAGATTTGAAAGCCGCGGCCAGTATGTTAGATGCCCAGGGCCTTGGCCGCTTTGCGCACGTCCTTGGGGTCCACTTGCAAGAACATGCCAAAGCAGCCGCAGCCGGCGCTGGTGGCCTGCACCGCGTGCACGTTGATCTTGGCGGCGGAGAGTTTTTCTAGCACTTCCCCTGCGGCTCCAACTTTGTCCTCTCCCTGCACCAGGAAGCCTGTCTGCTTCTTTCCGGCTTTGATCTTGGCTTTCCGGGCTGCGGCGGTGAACGCCTTCCCCTCGGCAGGAACGATATCCACCTGCGCCTTGCCGGCACCCTTCGGATAGCCCCACAAGCCAATGAGGTTAACACCGGCGTCGCTCAACATCTTCAACAGGCATGCACCCTCACCGGGCTTGTTCGGGACGATGATCGAGTAATACTCAACTTTCGAGATCTGCTGTGCCATGGTGTCCTCCTTACGCTATGGTACATTGATGTTTTACCCCGATGAAGCAGACCAAGAATCCTTCTGAATTGCAGGAAATCTGCAAGCGCGTCCGTCGTCACGTCATTGAGATGACTGGCGCCGCCAAGTCCGGCCACCCCGGCGGCTCTCTCTCTGCCGCTGAGATCGTTGTGACGCTTTTCTATGACGTGATGAAGCACGATCCGGCCCGCCCGCAGTGGGAGGACCGCGACCGCTTCATCCTCTCCAAAGGTCACGCCTGCCCGGTGCTTTACAGCGTGATGGCCGAATGCGGCTACACGCCGCTCGACCAGCTCAACACGCTGCGCAAGCTCGGATCCATCTACCAGGGCCATCCGGACCGCCGGTTCATCCCTGCGCTGGAGAGCTCGACCGGAAGCCTGGGCCAGGGCCTTTCGATAGGTCTCGGCATGGGCTTGGCGGCGAAGCTGGACGGGAAGGACTTCCGCACTTATGTTCTGCTGGGGGACGGCGAGATCCAGGAAGGCCAGATCTGGGAAGCGGCCATGTTCGCCTCGTTCCATGAGGTAGATAACGTGGTCGCCATCGTCGACTACAACCGGATCCAGCTCGACGGCTTTGTGAAGGACATCATGGAACTGGAGCCGCTGGCGGACAAGTGGCGCGCGTTCGGCTGGCACGTGATCGAAGCGAACGGTCACGACATTCCGGCCTTGCAGGCGGCCTTCGCCGAGGCGTCGACAGTCAAGGGCAAGCCCACCGTGATCATCGCGCACACCATCAAGGGCAAGGGCGTCTCCTTCATGGAGAACAATCCCAAATATCATGGCGTCGCGCCGTCGGCAGAGGAAGTCGCGGCAGCGCTGAAGGAGCTCCAATAATGGCGGCCAAAACAAAGTTCGAACTGAAGATGGGAATGTCCACCCGCGAAGCGTTCGGGAAGACGCTGGTCGAGGTGGGGAAGAAGAACCCGAACGTGGTGGCTTTGGACGCCGACCTGTCCAAGTCCACCATGACGCACTGGTTCGCCAAGGAGTTTCCGGACCGCTTTTTCGAATGCGGCATTGCGGAAGCTAACATGGTGTCGATCGCGGGTGGCTTGGCGGCGGCGGGCAAGATTCCGTTTGCGGCCAGCTTCTCGTGTTTCCTGCTGAACAAGACCTTCGAGCAGTTGCGCGTCTCGGCGGCCTACCCCGGCTTCAACGTCAAGGTTGTCGGCACGCACAGCGGTATTTCGATCGGCGAAGACGGCCCTTCGCAAATGAGCGTCGAGGAGATCAGCTTGGCCTGCTCGCTGCCGGGTTTCGTTGTGCTGGCTCCGGCTGACGAAGTGGCCACCGCGGCGCTGGTGGAAGCCGCCGCCGAACACGTCGGGCCGGTGTTCCTGCGCGCCGGGCGTCCCAAGGTCCCGGTAGTCTACACCCCGGGGCAGAAGTTCGAGATCGGAAAAGCCGTCGAGTTGATCGAGGGTGGCGACGTGACGCTCATCGCCAACGGCATGATGGTGGCGGAGGCGATCCGCGCGGCAGACCTGTTGGACGCCGAAGGCGTCTCGGCCCGCGTGATCGACATTCACACCGTGAAGCCGCTCGACCGCGAAGCGATCGCCAAGGCGGCGTCGGAAACCGGCGCGATCGTCGTCGCCGAAGAACACCTCGCCGACGCCGGTCTGGGCGTACGCGTGGCACAGGTAGTGACCGAAACGGCGCCGTGCGCGATGGAATTCGTCGGCGTCCGCGACACCTATGCCGAATCCGGCTCGACCGACGGCCTGCTGGACAAGTATGGCCTGCGGGGCGGCGACATCGCCGCCGCCGCGCGCCGCGCACTGGCTCGCAAGCGCTAAGAGGAACGAGCGGAAACTATCCGTGCAGCGTCCTGCCCGAACGGCGGCTGACAAGCTCCTCAAGTTGCTTCAAGAGGAGGAAGAGGTGCGCAACCGCACCTCGCGCGTCCTCCACGACGAGGTTAGTCAGGTGCTGAGCGCCGTCGGCTTGCAGCTTGACGTGTTGCGGATGGACTTCGCCGAGAGCCATCCGGAAGTGGCCGAGCGCACCGCTGAGATACAGCAGTTGCTCGAAAAGGCTATTGATGAGGTGCGCGACCTGAGCCGGGACCTGGATCCGTCCATGGTCGAGCGCGCGGGACTCAACTCGGCGCTCAACCGGCTGGTGGGGCGTGTTCGCGAAACCGCCGGCGTTTCCGTGAGGCTGCTGATGGACCCCGCGGCGCGCGTAACGGGGGAAGCCGCGGACGCTCTCTACCGGATTGCCGAACAGGCGCTCGATAACTCCATCCGGCACGCGTGCGGCGCGCCGGTCGAGATCCTGTTACGCCCCAGCCGCCTGGGCGTGGTCCTGGAGATTCGCGATGAGGGCGACGGCTTCGACGTGGACCAGGCCAGATCGACCTCACCCGGCTTGGGTCTGATCCTGATGGAGTATCAGGCCTTGCGCGCCGGCCTGGATTTGTCGGTTACAAGCGCACCGGGAAAGGGTACAATTGTGAAGGCCGTTTTTAGGGCCTCGGAGGGCATCCCGGTCCCTCCGGGAAGCTCTGCGGCGCCGCACTAACATGCCCTATAGCATCTTGCTGGTTGACGACCATAAGATCATGCGCGACGGGATCAAGGCGATCCTGAGACGCGGTGAGGAGTTCCATGTCGCCGGCGAGGCTGAGAACGGCGTGGACGCGGTGCAGTTAGCCCGCAAGAGCATGCCCGACATCGTCCTGATGGACATCGGATTGCCCGGCTTGAACGGCATTGAAGCCACTACCGAAATCCTGCGCCATTGTCCGCACACCAAGGTTATCATCCTGTCGATGTACGACGATGAGAATTCCGTGGTGGGGGCGATACGCTCTGGGGCCCGTGCCTTCGTGCTCAAGAAGGCTTCCGACGCCGATTTGTTGGACGCACTGCGCACCGTGGCCAAGGGCGGCAGCTACCTCAGCCCGCAGGTTTCCGACCGGCTGTTGAATCGGATACAGCGCGGCGATCTGGACTCCAAGGCTGTGCCGTCGGTTCTCGAAAAACTCTCTCCTCGCGAACTGCAGGTGCTGCGCCTGGTGGCTGAGGGAAAGACGAGCAAGGAAATCGCCGTTGTGCTGGACCTGGGCCTCCAAACGGTTCGCAGCTATCGCAAGACGATGATGAAGAAGCTGAGCGTCAACAACGTCGCCGGGTTGACGCAACTGGCGCTCTCCGCAGGCATCACGCGGTTCCCCACGCCCGATCTGGCTGAGAAGATTCCGTAGCCCGCCGCACTCTCTCATAGATCACCAATGAGCGCGACTATGGAGTGTGCCACCCCCCTGTACACCTCCGCCTCCGGCGCGAGGTTGAAGCAATTGTCGGATGTACTGGCTTCCGCGGCCCGCACGGCTTATTACGGCCCGTGGATCGAGCGCGCGGGCGTGGCCGAACCATCTCGAATTGCGGAGATCGATTCCGCCAGGCAGGTGTTGGCGCAATTGCCGCGCTCGGAATTGACAGACATCCTGGAGGATTTCGAGCGGCTCCGAAACCCCGCGGGACGCCGCCCCGAGCCTCGGGATCTGCACTATCCGCTGGCCCCCCCGCCACGGATCGCGGTGCTGGCGCCCGGTTTTCGCGAAACGCGTTCGGTCCGGTTGTTCCCTGACAACTGGAGCCGGAAGCTGAGGCATTTCCGGCCCAACTCCATCGCCGCCCCGGCCGGTGTGCTGCGTGCGCTGGCGCTCTCGGTGCGCGAGGGCCGAGTCGACCTGAAGCCGCTCACGCACGCCGTGATCGTCTTCACCGGAATCGAGCACGGGGTGCTCCGGCAAACCGACCGCGACTTGTTCTGGCAAGTCTTCCAGGTGCCGCTGTTCGAGCAACTGCGAGGTCTGGGAGGCGAATTGCTCGCCGAGGAGTGCGAGGCGCACCACGGGCTTCACATCCGCGATGAAGACTGCCTGCTGGAACTGGAACCGATGCAATCCGGCTTCGAATTGGTGTACACCTCGCTGACCAGTCTGGAGTATCCGCTGGTGCGGTTGGCCACCGGCCTGGCGGCCGACCTTCACGATATTCCCTGCGGCTGCGGCGAACATATTCCCCGCCTTACTGGAATACGCCGTCTGCCCCGCCGCAAGAGTTGCTCGATGGTAGCGGCCGCCGGCTGAGTGCCACGCGAAGCCCGTTCCGGCGAGTGCTAAAATCGTCTCTGAAGTCCATCCGCGTGCGGACGTGGCGAAATTGGCAGACGCGCTGGATTTAGGTTCCAGTTCCCGCGAGGGAGTGAAGGTTCAAGTCCTTTCGTCCGCACCACATTCCGGCACCGCCTTGCAGCTCACCGATTGCTCCCAGTTGCTCCTTGTGTTAGGCTGAGTCTGCCTTCGGGAAACCCAGGGAGGCGGCGGATGGATACTCGCGTCAACCTCATGGCGGCTGGGATTATCGCTGGGTTCATCCTCCTGGCTGCGGGATCATTACTGGTTGGCTGGCTGCACGCCAGGCGCCTGGACCAGTTCCCGACCTTGTTCCCGGCGTTCTTCGGCCTGATCGCCGCGGCAGTATTGGCGATGCTGTACATGTCGATGACGGACCGCCGCGGCATCGTCTTCTTCGGCGTGTTTGTGGGTCTCATCCTGCTGCCTTGGGTGGCCGCCCTGTTCATCTTCGGACCGGATGCTTGGAAATATTCCGAGCGAGCGGGCGATGCGCCACTCACCGAGGAGGCTGCCCCTGCCATCAACGATATCGCGGCGGGTATCGTAGACGCTGTGGAGGCCACCCTCGCCAACTACTCTGACGGCACCTCCGTCTCCACGATCCGGTACACCGAACCCGCCGTCGCGGCGGCGCGGATGAAGGCTGAATACGGCGGCACGTTGCCTCCTTTCACGCAGGTCGCCGGCCGCTCAGGTGTGCTGGTCGAAGGCGGGGGCATCGCCTTGTTCCGGTTTCAGGACGGCGCGCGGCTGGTTTGCGTCACCGGCGCGAACCGGAACGCGCTGGAACGACGGCTGAAGAGGCCCTTGCCGGGAGCGCCGCAAGAAGCCGGACCAGTGAAACCCACTCAGAAGTCCACCGTGGCGGCGGTGATCGGCGGCGTATTGGTTTACACCGTGTTCGTCGCGTGGGTCTTTGTGCGGCTGTCGACATGGGCCGCCAGTTCCCGGCCTGTGGCGGGTGTGGAGCCGCTGCCAGCCGAGGCACTACGGGATAGACTACTCGACATCGCTCGCCAGGATGTCCCGTTCACGGTCAGGCAGGGTGACCGGCCCGATGAATTGATCGCAGAATGGCGCTATGCGGATGCGACCTGGCTTGACCAGATGAGCGCGCACAAGTTGAAGCGGCTGATCCGTTATCGCCTGCGTCTGGACCCGGCGCATCGGATTGTCCGAGTGCTGGAGTACCGCACTGCATTCGACGCCACCGCCGGCTTCGGCGGGGCGAGCCTCAGCTACGAGGCTCAGCGAGGCATCACGTTCTTCGAGGTTCAGCACAATACTCTCCTCGGGCTGCAAATGAAGAATGGGCGCATCACACCCGAAGTGAGCTACTCCTGGCACTTCAGTGTGGACGAACTGCGTAATCCTCTGATTCAAACTGTCACCGGCGGCGGCTGGACCTGGCGTCAGGTTATGCTGGACGCGCCCTGGCTTACCGGATGAAATTGCGTTGGATCGCCGGCGTGATTCTGCTTTGCTGCCCGGCTGCGGCCGAGCGTCTCGGCGGCCGGTGCCGTCCGGCATTCTCGAAAGGCAAAGGGACTTTCCCAATGGCTGAAATAGCAAACAGTCAGAAACCTGGAGCCGGAAGCAAGTTCCTTCCCGAGGAGGCTCTGGCTCAGGACGTCTCTGTGTTCGGCCTTGATCTCTATCACCAACTGTGCCGATCCGAAGGGAACTTATTCTTGTCCCCATACGGCATCTCGGCAGCTCTGGCTATGGCCTATGCGGGAGCCCGCGGCAATACGGAGACGCAAATGGCAAGCGCCCTCCGCTATACATCGCCTCAGGACATCCTCCACGCATCTTTTGCCGGACTCGCATCAGGGCTCGAGATGTCGCAACAGGGAGGGCGCGTCAAGTTGAACACGGCGAATTCGATCTGGCCTCAACAGGGCTACCCGCTCCTCCAAGGCTACCTATCCCTCATCAAGCGGCACTATGGGGTCGCCGTCACAGCGTTGCCTTACGAAAACGATCCTGAAGTGGCGCGAAAAGCCATCAACGGCTGGGTTGAGAAGAGAACGGATCGCAAGATCAAGGACTTGGTTCAATCCGGCGTTCTCGATAAACAGACGCGCTTGGTCATCGTCAACGCGATCCATTTCAGGGGTGAGTGGGCGCGTAAGTTCCCGATCGACGTGACCAGAGATCAGCCCTTTTACGTCTCTCCGGGGAAGTCCACCCCAATCCCCCTGATGAAACAAGAGGGGGAGTTTAAGTACGGCGAATCCGAGTCTGTGCAGATTCTGGAACTGCCTTATCTCGGGAACACGCTCTCCATGCTCATACTGCTGCCGCTGGATAAGGATGGGTTGACGCAGTTGGAAAATAGTCTGTCGGCGGAGAACCTGATGCGCTGGCGGAACGCCCTGCGGGAGGAACTGGTCCAAGTCTATTTGCCGAGGTTCGGAATGACGTCCACGTTCAGGCTCGACGGGGCACTTTCCGCAATGGGCATGGCCGATGCATTCATCGCGGGTAAGGCCGATTTTTCAGGCATGGACGGGCGGCCAGGATGGCTATACATCGGAGCGGTGTTACACAAGACCTACGTCAAAGTAAATGAAGAAGGAACGGAGGCAGCGGCGGCAACCCCGGCTATGTCCATGCCAACCGCGGCACCGGGGCAGCCCCCTGTCTTCCGTGCGGATCATCCGTTCCTGTTCGCGATTTACGAGACGCGAAGTGGAACGCTTCTCTTCCTTGGGAGATTGGCAGAACCCGCCAAGGTCGGTGGGTGAGCTGTGCTCGGAGGCGCGACGAAAATGGACGAGCAAGCCGATACGCCACGTGAGAAGAAGGTGAAGCTTGTCGCGAGCCGCGGTGAGACGTCCGTATTCATCGACGCGGAGATCGACGAGAAGGGCAACCTGGTGATGAGTGGTCAGGACATTGGGAAAGCCCCGCTGGAATGGTTCGGCGACAGCGATTACGAATACTGGCTGATGGTGGCGGCTTCGGACAAGGACCGCGTCCTGTCCACCCTGGGCGGGCAGCCATCGAGGCCAGCAGGCAATGCCTCCCAGGATGAGAAGGATTGGGCGCTGCTCACCGCTATCGAAAAGACGTACGGCGGCGATTTGCGGGCGGTCTCGGCGTTCCGCGACCTCCTCGAGGCTAACGGCATCCAGTTTGAATTCAACACGTTCTGAGATTCGGCCGATGAATAAGAAAAGCGACTGAACTTATGATGCATGCTCTTGTGGCTTTCACGCTCCTCACTCTGATCCCTTTCGAAAAGGACGGCAAGTGGGGATATCGTGACAATTCCGGCAAGGTTGTAATTCCGCCTCGTTATCCGGTTGCGCAAGCATTCTCCCCCGAGGGTCTGGCCGCAGTGGTGGATGACGACGGGTGGGCGTACATCGACACGGCGGGCCGGGCCGTGATCCGTCCCCTGGTTGTGGACAACGGCCCCGACTACTTCCGCGAAGGTGTGGCCAGGTTCCGGCGCAACGGGAAGGTGGGCTTCTTCGATGCACGCGGCAACGTCGTAATTCAGCCAGACTATGCTTATGCCATGCCGTTTTCCGAAGGCCGTGCGGCCGTCTGCAATGGCTGTACCGAAGTGCCTGAAGGAGAGCACCGCCGGGTTAAGGGTGGCAAATGGGGGTTCATCGATCGCCGCGGCGTTCTCGTGATTCCGTTACAGTTCTCCGACGCCGGTAGTTTCGAGAACGGCCGCGCGCGGGTCCGCACGGGCAATGTCTGGCTATACATCGGCAGGAACGGGAGGGCCGCGCCTCGAGGCGGCACCGCCGGCCCCCGTCACCCTGAACGATAATGTGCCGGAATGGTTATCGGTACACCTCTTTCAGCATCCGTATGGCCGCGTCTACCAGCATTTCGCCCGATCCTTCCGCACAACGGGAGGAGATCACTTCGTAGCTGCCCTGCTGGAAGGCGCGCCGCGAGGGGATATAGCCAATGGAGTCGTTCGCCAGCTCCACTATGATCGTATTTGGAAAAGGAGAAGCCTTCTTGATCGCCATGCCCAGTTCGCTGAAAATTTCGCCGGGCAGCGCGACCCACGCCACCTGATCGCCGAGGGCGAAGACCTGCACCTCCGCATCCACGGGCTTCCCGTTCCGAGATAAAATGTCGATCACCTTGAAAGCCTGCACAAAATCGTAGAACGGCCCGGCATTCGGTTTCCCGTACTTTGCAGCCAGCGCCTGGGCTTTCGGCAGATCCTCCGGCTTGGCATCGGCAAGCGGTAACTTGATTACTTCGCGCCGGACCTTTAGGGCCGATGGCTCGACGGGCTTGAGTCGTGTATAAGTCTTCAGCACTTCGCCCGCCAGGACAGTCCCGATCCGCTCCGCCTCCTCGGGTCCCTTTTGCGCAGCCTTGCTTGTAACATCAATGTGGTTCAGGTCGCCGGCGCATCCAATGGTGAACATGCTGAACATATCCGGCCCCTTCACCTTGTCCAGGATCTGGCCGAGCGTGTAAGGATAGTCCGCCGAAAACCGGGTGCCACCGACCGTGTCCAGGTGCAACGCGTAATTCACATATGTCGCCACCGGGGCTCTATCCGCTGTCTCGACATAAACCACCGCCACGTCCGGATCGATAGGACCCGCGGGCTTGACGATTTTCGGATTGAGCTTGCCGGGGTTCCAGCCGACGGTACCGTCCGTCATATGGTACCGGCGATGAAAGGTAAGCGACGGCTCGACGCCTTTCCCCACTGACAGGATCGCTGGCTTCAGCCGGACATCGGCTTGGCGCGCGCTTTCTACAATCAATTCGGGAAGACGAGCCGCGTATTCCCGGGCGATCCGGCCCATCTCGCCTTCTGGTTCGGTGCGGCGGTTCCTTCCCGGTAGAAGCGGGCCCGTGTGGGCGTGCGTCGCGCTGATCATGATGCGGTCCGTGGCGATTCCCGTGGAACGGGCGATCCGGCCGCGCGCATCCTCGACGATCGTTCCCGGCAGACCCACCATGTCGCAGGCGATCATCACCACTTTCGATCCACCCAGGCTGAGAACGATCGCCTTGGCGTAGAGATCGTCGTGAACGCCCTCCGCCGCGCGGTTGTAGTAGTAGCCCGCCATCGGCATACCCACGGGCGGGGTGATCTTGACGGCGGCGGTTCCAATTCTGAGATCGCCACCCGTCACCGTGCCCGCGCCTAAGCAGAAGATGCCAAAACCGAGAATCACATAAGTCTTAATCACGTACGAGTCCTTTCCCGCAAGATGACAGATAGACAGTCCGGACAATTTTATCTCAGTGGGGACCTGATGGTGGACTCATGTATCTGTCGTAGTCCACCCTAAAGTGTTTTCGCGAAATACCGATCTCTATGGGCAGGAGACTCAACCATGGACCACACTCTGATTTCGGCGATCCTGTTCCTGTTTGCGACCGCATTCCTAGGCTTGTACCTGCTGCGGCGCCAAAAACGAAGACTCACGAAGCAGTAACCGCTTCTGCGGCTCTTTCGGCGGGCGTCCGGTCCGAAACCAACGTACCAGACCAGTTCCACGTCGATGGTGGGATTGAGGCGCCCCTTGTCCTCATCTAACGCTCGGGCGGCGTCAGAACCACACGTCTGCCACTGATACCATGGCTTCTGGTGTCAACCGGTCGACTCACACCGGCTGGCGGAAAGCCATGAAACCTGCCGCCGCTATTATCAGCCTTTGCTTCATCTCTCCCGCTGCGGTAATGTCTCCCTGGTACTACCGGGACCGCGCGGCGCGTGTCTCCGTGGAAGTGGCGGATCCCCCGGTTACTTCGCGCGACGCACCCGTTACCGTCGGACTCAACTTGGCCTCCCTCGCTGCCCAGGCGGGACTCAAAGGCCAATACGATCCCGCCTCCATCACGGTGGTCTGCCGCGGTGTCCCCGTTCCGATACGGTTGTCGGAATCGCTCGAACGTGGCGAGGCGGAGGGGACCGTCTCGTGGGTCGTGCGCGGCAAGGCGCAGGCGTCGTGCCATGTCTACTTCGATACCCTCGCGAATGGCCCACAGCCGTTTCGTGCCTATCGGGAACCGGTGGGCATCGGAGATAATTTCGCATACAACCGCCCGGACGGTGTTGATCCGCTGTGCACCGGGATGCGGAATGACGGAGCAATGGCGGCGGATTGGGACGGCGACGGGAAGACCGATCTGCTCGGCCGCATCCTCTACTCCACCTGCTTCGACGATCCCTGGTGGGGTGTGGCGTTCTGGCGCAACGTGGGAACCAACAATGATCCGCGCTACGACCGCGCCATAAGGCTCCAGGCCGACGGGCGTGTCATCCAGGACCACTACGGCGCCTATCAACTGGTCGACTGGAATTCGGACGGCCGCCTCGATTTGCTCTGCGGAATAGGCGGCGGCCGCGAAAGCAACAGTTTGAAGGTGTATCTGAACACAGGCCGGCGCGATGCCTTCGGGCTTCCGTTGCTGGCCGTCGGGCCGCGCGTCGATTGGCAGCGTCAGGGAACCCTAAACTACGATATGCGTCTGCTCGATTGGGGCGGGCGCGGCGTGCTCGATCTCTTCACCCTGC
>ENA-UOYA01001871-UOYA01001871.1-activated-sludge-metagenome-genome-assembly--contig:-NODE-1871-length-21218-cov-17.612059_pt1 | contig 21218 bp, 31 predicted proteins | sample MGYA00238163_ERZ764804 | MGnify/ENA primary metagenome ERZ764804 (study PRJEB28919, sample SAMN05720223) | activated sludge metagenome | isolation source: Anaerobic digester | place: Hong Kong... | reverse complement strand
GCAATGCCCAGGTCTACGGCAATGCCCAGGTCTACGGTGAAGCCCGGGTCTGCGACAAAGCCCAGGTCACATCTACACCGCTGGTGATTTCGGGATTAGAGTATGTGATAACTGCCTGTGACAATCAGGTGCAGATCGGTTGCAAGACAGTACCTGCCACGACACAGCTAAGCGTTGATCTGTTTCCCGAGGAAACCTGCCCGGTCCTGCGAGCGTGCGCGCGCACGCTAATCCCACTGATACAGGCACATTACGCGCGTGTGCAAGTCGAGGCACGACATGACTGACGCACAAGGAGCTTGCTGCCCATCGTGCAAAGGTATTCGGTGGTCGTACACATTCAAGCGCACGCACGCTATCAAGCAGTGCCTCGCATGCCGCTGGCGCGTGTCTTTTGATACGACTTACGATGCGGCGTTCAAGATCAAGACCGTTGAGCATGCTCGCGCATTTTGGGCGAACGTGTACGGGTGAGATAAATAGAGAGGTGTTACACGATGATAGCGTGGAAGATGGGTCTGCTGAGGTAGTCGAGTCGGTACATGACCGCGACTCTTGACACCGCGCGAGCGGAAGTGCTACAGAGGTCGCGCGAGAGGACGACCGTAGGATGAAGTGCGTGAGTAGGTACGCCACGCTGCGCCGACGTGCGAGTCAGGTGACAACAGGTGACACTGCAAGATCTGAAGAAACTCGATCGGGCCGCGCTGCTGCGGCAGTATGAGATCGAAGTCGGTAAACCCGGTCAAGCGAAGTGGGCGACCGAAGACGTGATCCGCAAAATCAGGCAATACCGGGACTCAAGGCCCCGGCCTGTGCGGGTGAACCGCGCGAGCTTGCCCGAGCTTCTGCGCGGGCGGACCGAGCTACAGCACCGATTCGGGCCGGTGAGCAAGTACCGACCAGCGAGCCGTATCAGGCTATCGGTTGAGTGGCGCGGTGACACGGTCTGGTTCACGGTGTTGGAGCTTCCGCGCGAGCTGGAGCCAGCGCTGAAAGTGGGTGATTCATTCTGCGATGCGCTCGGCCTCGCGCAAATAAAAGGCCTCGCGTCGAGCTATACAGACAGCTACCAGCACGTACACCTAGCCACGTTCTGGGGCTTCCACCCGAGTGGCAAGCGCTCGGTGTCGCGCTGGAATCCTGACGCGCGCAGCCAGCACAAGGACTACCGAGTCACTGACCCGTCGTCAGGTGAGAGCGTGATCGTCAGCCGGTCCACAGCCTTCAGGCGCAAGTCCGAAAACCCAAGTCTACAGATTGAGCCTTGCGCGCCTTTACTGGCTGGGGAGGAGAAATATGCGTGAGCTGGCACTATTTGCAGGGGCCGGAGGCGGCATCTTGGGAGGGAGACTGCTTGGATGGCGCACCGTCTGCGCTGTTGAGCTTGATCCCTATGCCAGAAGAGTCCTGCTCGCACGCCAGTCTGACGGATGTCTTGACCGATTTCCAATCTGGGACGACGTGCGAACCTTTGATGGAAGTCGATGGCGTGGAACAGTCGATATCATCAGCGGCGGATTCCCCTGTCAGGATATCAGCGCAGCTGGCAAAGGAGCAGGAATCACAGGAGCTCGCTCTGGTCTGTGGTCCGAAATGGCACGCATTATCGGTGAGGTTCGACCGCGTTATGTTTTCGTGGAAAACAGCCCACTGCTTGTTTCAAGAGGACTTGCCGTGGTCCTCGGTGATCTTGCCGACCTGGGGTATGATGCGCGCTGGGGAGTGTTGGGAGCGGAACACGCTAGGGCTCCCCACAAACGACACCGACTCTGGATTGTGGCCAACGCCGACAGTGACCGGAAATTACAACCGAAAAGGCGCATCGAAAAACAGCGGGGACGGCTTGGCTACTGCGGTCAAAAATCGGCCAACGCCTACCTGTCACGACCGCAAGGGCAAGATGGTGGTTGGTGGGACATTGAACCCGCTGTGGGTCGAGTGGCTAATGGGGTGGCCTGTCGGGTGGACAGACTGCGCTGCCTTGGAAACGGACAAGTTCCAGCAGTGGTTGCACTTGCATGGCGCATGCTGACCGCTGACCCGTCGTCAGGTGAGAGCGTGATTGCAGGATGAGGTCCAGGGCTTTAGCTTGCAGAAGGTACGTGAGTGGCTTAGGTGCTGGTGTCAGCGGACGTGAGCAACGTCGTATTTTCAGTGATACCTTGAAGACGCTAGCTCCAGAATTGGAGTCTGTTTGCGAGGGCTGATCGACAAGGCCCTGATCGAAGCCGAGCTTTGCCGCCGATCGCTGCACGAGTTCGGGCGTCGGGCGTGGTCGATCGTCGAGCCCGCTTGCCCGTTTATCGAAAACTGGCACAACGGTGTGATCGCTGAGCACCTGCAAGCGTGCGCGCAGGGCGAGCTTCAGAACCTTGTGATCAACGTACCGCCCGGCACCGCGAAAAGCCTGTGGGGCTCGGTGCTGTTCCCGGCTTGGATCTGGACGTGGTCGCCAGGTTCGCGTGGACTCTACCTTTCCTGGCACGCGGATCTTGCGACTCGCGACTCGATGCGCACACAGACGATCCTCACCTCAGACTGGTACAAGTCCCGCTTCAGCGGCCCGCGAGGTTGGAAGCTAGACCCTCGCCAGCACGAGAAAACCTACTATTGGAACACCTCGACGGGGTTCCGCCAGTCGGACACGATGCAAGGATCTACCGGCTGGCGCGTCAACGCGATCGTGGCCGACGATCCCACATCGATCCCGGAAAGCTGGAATCCGAAGCGGCTGCGCCATGTCAACGCGGTGTGGGATCAGGCGCTCCATAACCGCGTGGCCAACCCCGCGCGCGACTGCCGGATCGTGATCATGCAGCGCCAGCACAAAGAGGACTTGGCCGGACATCTTCTTGCGCGAGGGGACTTTGCGCACCTGTGCTTGCCGAGCGAGTACAATCCGAAGCGCAGCCGCGTGCTTGTGACACGGACCGGGCGCGAGCTTCAGACCGATCACCGTACCGAGTCCGGCGATGTGCTGTTCCCGCAGCTCCAGCCGAGCACCTACCTCCAGAGCGAGCGTGTGCGGCTTGGTTCGCGAGCATACGCGGCGCAGCACCTGCAAGAGCCGTCGGTCGAGGGCGGTGGTCTGTTCCGGCGGGCGTGGTGGCGATTCTGGAAACCGGACGGACGGGGCGTGTCGGGCGGGCGTCCGCACGGCTGCTACGAGGGTGCTGCTGACCCACTACCTGAGCCGCTTGATCAGATCGGGATCTTCGTCGACGCGGCTTTTAAAAAGGGCGATGAAACTGATTTTGTAGTTTTGACTGTAATCGGATTTAAGGGTTCGCGGCGATACGTGCTCGACCGCACGCGCCGGAGGCTGGACTATGGCGAAACGAAGCGCCAGCTCGTGGCCCTGGTCGAGCGCTGGCGAGCCGATCCACTGCCACACAAGCGTGTGTCCCGAGTCGTGATCGAGGACAAGGCCAACGGTCCGGCGATTGTGTCAGAGCTTCGCGGACTGGTGCCGGGGCTTGTCGCGTGGAACCCAGGCCAGGATAGCAAAGAGAGCCGCGCGCAGTTTGTCAGCCCGACCGTAGAGTCGGGTGATTGGCTACTGCCTGATGGCGCGCCCTGGCTCGACGACTGGATCACGGAATTTGAGGAGTTCCCGACGGGTGACAACGATGATCAGGTAGACACGCTCTCGATGGCTGAGTTGTCGACCGGCGTCAAGGTCGTGGCGGCTCGGCTGCGTGCGCTTGGTCAGCTGTGACTTCCAGGCGTGCCAACGGTCGTTTCATGAACACAAAGTGAATGTCTTTTCCGGGCTCAAGGCGAGCTGTGATCCGCACCAGGTTGCCCTTGAGGGTATGAATCCGACCGTGCTGGCCTGGCTCGACGCTCATCAAAAGCTTTTCAGGGATGGTGCCCCATGCCAGCCAGTGGCCGTGCTCGGTGTCGACCCGGACCAGCATCTTGTAAGCCGTTCGACCGTACCAGCCATCTTCTGAGCGCGTGCTCACCACTCGGCCCACAAACTCGGTCTTTCCGAGCGGGGCCTGCACGGTCCGGTCTTCTGGCGGCTTCTCGGGAAGCGGCTGCTGTCCTTCGCGGTGCAGCTTCAGTGCCAGCTCTATCTGCTTTGCCGAGAGGCTGCGGTAAAGCTGAAACCGCGCAGCGAGGTCGCACACGATCGGGTGCAAGCAAGCCTCAAGCGCTTCGGCCAGGCCGGGATGAGCAGCCAGGAACTCAGCGCGCTCTGCTCGGTTTGCCTTCGTCTTGGCGCTGCGCCTAGCGGCACCCCGTGCTCGCTCCACCTGAAGTTCAAACTCGGTCCGGTCCACCATCATCTCGTACTTGCGAGCGCAATCAGTACCGATGTGGATGTGCACCCCTGTCGGCTCATGCTTCCAGACTTCGCCGGTCTTGAACCGCGCTCCGCAGATAGTGCAGTGACCCAGTCCGCCGTGCTTGGCGAAGGGAATTCCCTTGGCCTGCATATCGAGCACGACATCGATGTTGATGGGTGGAACCGGCTCTCCGTGTTCCATCACGTCGCGCTGATAGAACAGCACAAAGGAGTAGTCGAAAGGAACGATGGCCCCTGCTCGGTGGATGTCGGTGCGCTTGCTCATGTGAAAAGCCTTGTTGTAGAAGTCGGCCTGACGGTCACGGGTGCGGCGCCGTACAAGGTGGTGACGGAGTAGCCACGCACAGCAGATGTAAGCTTGCCATCGCCCAAACAGGCTTTACAGGTGGTGCCGCGATCGGTAATCCCGTGCCCAGCACAACCGGGGCAACGATTCGGCCCGCTCAGAAATCCGCGAAAATGCTGCATGAGATCGCTGTGGCGATTGTCTTTGTACATCACGCCATGTCCCCTTAACCCCTACTGCCACACCAACACCTCGGGACGTGCGCAGTAGTAGTAATCGTCTCCGTGGTGATGCTGCTCCAAAAACGCTTCTGGATCGCGGTTCGCGAACGCCGCGGTTTCAGCATCGCACTCTTCAAGTTCGGGCTCTACGTCATCGAGAATCGCTGCCGCGAGACTATGGTGTCCGTCGACAACCACCATGTACTCCTGCCCTTCAACCTCAACCAGCGCAAACTGTACCGTATAGTCCTCGCTAGCTTGCTTTTGCTCGACAATGCTTTCATCGAGAAAACGCTGGCTGCTGATGAGATTCGCGGGAAACAGGTGCGTGCTGTCCATGGGTAAAGACACTAGCCGAAAGCCTGGCGTAGTGTCAAAAACTATTTTGCAAAAAGCGACATCTCGTCGCTAAACTGGGCGACATGTCTGAACTACGGCAGATGATCACGGACGGCTGGGCGAACTTGCTCACGAACCTGGGTGTGATCGGTAAGGACAAGACCCTCGCCGCAACCTTTGCGCCCGACCTGCTCGATCAGCAGACGCTGGAGAACTTGTGGCGAGGCGACGACATCGCAGGTGTGATCGTCGAAGCACTCCCGGAGGAAGCTTTGCGGCAGGGTTTCACGGTGCAGCTTGCCGAAGATCGGACCTCGATCGATGAAGCTGTGCGAGCAGCCGAGCGACGTATCGCATCCGTGCTATCGCCGTCGGGGCTCGACGTGGCCGCGCTGCTTCAGAAAGCCGACGAGTACGAACGCTGTTACGGTGGATCGGCGATCTACCTCGGAGCGCTTGACGGTCGGAAACCTTCCGAGCCGCTCGACGAGAATGCGATCCGATCGTTCCGATTTTTGGAGGTGTTCGAGCCGCGCGAGCTTCGTCCGGTCGAGTGGTACACCGACCCGCTGCTGCCCAAGCGCGGATCGCCTCGTGTGTTTGAGGTGGTGCCGATCGCGAGTTACGACGGCAACCAGCAGATCAGACAGATCCACGAATCTCGGCTTGTCGTGTTCCCCGGTATTCGCGTGAGCAAGCGGACCTATCGGGAAAACAACGGGTGGGGGGACTCGGTCCTAAACCGGGTCTATCAGGTGCTGGCTCGATTCAATCAGTCCTTCGACGGATCTTCGATCTTACTGTCGGACTTTTCGACGAGCATACTCAAGATCAAGGGCCTTGCTGAGATCCTGAGCGCTAACGATCGGTCGCTCGTGGCCAACCGTGCAGCCGCTCTCGACATGTCGAGGTCGGTGGCTCGGACCACGATCATTGACGCCGAAGAGAGCTACGAACGGCAGACGACCGCTGTAGCAGGTTTATCCGACTTGCTTGACAAGTGGATGGAGCGCTTGGCCGCAGCGGCCCGGATGCCGATCTCGATCTTGTTTGGGCGACAGCCAGGCGGGCTCAATTCAACAGGTCAAACTGATGTTGAGCGTTGGTACAGCGCCGTGGAAGCGCACCGGACGCAAGACCTACAGCCGCGACTAGAGCGGATCCTGCGCGTACTATTTCGCGCAAAAGACGGGCCGACCGGCGGGGTTGAGCCCGAGTCATGGTCTATCGTATGGCCCGCGCTACGTCAGCTCACCGAAACCCAGGAAGCTGATCGAAGGCAGAAGATCGCGCAGACTGACCAGATTTACTACTCGCTCGGCGCTGTCACCTCCGACGAAATCCGGCGTTCGCGGTTCGGTGGCGAACGATACAGCGCCGAGACTTCGATCGATCCAAGCGTTGATGACTTCCGGCTGGTGCAAAACCCGGATCTGCCGCAGCCCGAGCAACCTCAGACCACCCCGACCATGAGCGGAGAATCTGGTGGCTCAGCTCCGACTACCTAGACCAGCAGCACCAGCTCGGATCAGCGCCGACTACTATCGAGCGCTTGATCCTGTGCTGCGCGCGCTCAAGGTCGAGCTTGACCGCTTTGTCCGGGAGCTGGAAGCGCTGTGGCCACAAGACAAGCGTGCGGACGCAAGCGGCGATCCGATCCAGCGCCTGCTCGATGAAACCGCGCGCAGGCTCGGACGGCTCGGCCCTACCCACGAGAGCCTGAAAAAGCTCACCCTTAAGTACGGTCAGCAGACCGCAGATCTGCAGAAGCGGCAGCTCCTCAACCAGGCTCGTGCGGCTGTCGGCGTGGATCTGCTCACGGCCAAAGGGCTTGACGCCGGGATCGCGGCTGCCGTCTCGGACTTCGCGGTCGAGAACGTGAAGCTTGTGCAGTCGCTCGGACCGAGGCTTTCGGACGATCTCGCAAAGCTCGTGAGCCGCGCGACTCTGTCGGGATCGCGCTGGGAAACGATTGCAAGGGAGCTAGTCGAGCGGGGAACAGTCACCGAGGATCGTGCGAAGCTGATAGCTCGTGATCAGGTGGGCAAGCTTTACGGTCAAGTCAACGGTCAGAGGCAGCAGAATCTCGGAGTGACGACCTACGTCTGGCGTACGGTGCGCGACAACCGCGTGCGCGAAGATCACGAGGATCGAGAGGGTGAGTCCTACACCTGGACTGATCCGCCGGATGACGGGCATCCCGGCGAAGCGGTTAACTGTCGGTGCTACGCCGAGCCTGACTTTTCAGATCTCGGGCTTGTCTGAGCGCGATCGTCCTGGCTCAGCATGGAACATCCTCTTGATCCCAGTACCCGCCCACAAGCGGGGCATCTGGTTCGGGCAAGTTCGCGCCACCGAACCACTCCACACGACGGTTCTCACCGCAACACCCGCACTTGCCGCGTAGCACCGTCGTGTAGATCACTGCGGCTTTTGTCCTTCTCCCGGGTACTGCGGGCGCTGCGCGGAAAGTTGCGCGTACCGGGGCCGCGCGGTACTCAGTAAGCCACGTCTTGTAGGCCGATTCAGCTTCAAGCCTGATCTGGCGTGCCTCGGTCAACTCGATCATCACCGGCTTCACGTCGACCCGGAGTTTCTCCCAACCATGACGTCGCATGCCGCCCATGTCGTGGACGCTAGGTAGTTCGAGCGTCTCCTCGCTGACAAGCTCCTCATGCACACTCCGCGCTTGGTACAGTGTGACTTTTCCAGCGCGGATCGCTTGCTGCCGTGCGGTCACAAGATCGGTTTGCTCCCCCCACCAGTACCTTTCACCGCCGAGCGCTCTACCAGTCCGACCGGCATTGTAGAGCAGCGTTTCGCGCTCGTCTGGTCTGAGCGCGACCTGGAACGATACCGCTTCAGTCCTATATCTTGAGTCTGACGTACCAAGGCGCGTCGAGAAATCGTAACAAAGCTGCCCTTTCTGTCCCAGGTAGGCGAGCTTGATCACTCGGGTCTTGCTTCCGAATTGGGTGGTCTGTGCTTGGTAATTCATGCGCAGCAGTCTAGTTAAAAGCCCGGTGTAGTGTCAAATAAAATCGAGATTCTCGACCGTGTGTTTGTTACGCTCAGCGTATGGCTTTTCAACCGATCGGCGTGACAACCTCGATTCCAGCTACCGACAACACAGATCCTGTACTTGTCGGCGGTGGGCAGTTTTTCAATCCGGCCAGCGGCGACACCGGCAACGTGATCGAACTACAAGGCAAGGTCACGGGCGGTAGTGTGTACCTGCTGCGGCGGTTGAACTTGAGCCCGACACAATACCGCTGGGTTCCGTTCGCGCCGGACAAGCCGATCAGCGGCTCGCTCACCGAGGGGTTTTTCTGGGATCGCCTCACCCTGGGTGAGCACGGGGACGGCGAGTCGTTTTGCCTGTACGCTCCCGACGGCATCCTCTTGGCCACGCCGCTTGCACGGCTCGCGAGGTTCTAAAGATCATGCGTTTCAAGATCGCACTGCCCGCCCAAGCCGGTGACACGTCCGGCTATGAGCGGCAGCCTCCTGCCGCGCGTCGAGCACAACCTACACGCCGGCCAACACCCGGCATCGTCGGGAAAACCATTAACTGGACGGTGACAAGTGGTGTGTAATTTTAGACGGGGCTTGGTTTTCGGGTTGCTTTTGCTGGCCGCGTGCGTTCCGCCTGAGCCGACTTGTTCCGAGCGCGACATCAAGTCGTGGACTCCGGCAACCTCCGAGGGTTCGACTCCGGTCTACTGTGACAGTAAGCTCGTCGGCTACCAGCTCGATATCGACGCGAGTGACGGACGCCCGCGCCTGTGGGAAATGGTCCAGATGGATCAGCCCACAAAGCCCACGCTGTCAGTGTCCGCTGATATCGATCTACTGACGCCCGTGGCCCGGTCCGTGAGGATCGAACAAGGTGCGTTCAAGATCGCCGAGGTCTACGGTGTGTCGAGTAACGTCAGCACGACCGCCACCTACAAGCCGGGTGACGGAAACGTGCTTCGAGCCGTGCGCGTGGCCGTGCCTCCCGGGATGCATTACCGGGGACAGGTCCGCGACGTGCGCTGGGACTAGAGGCAGACCGGGCTAGCCAGTCCGCCAGCGTCACAGATGGCCGTGATGTCGGACTGTGTGAACGAACGAAGATCGGCGTGATCGTCAAGCCGCGCGCTCAGTAGCCCGTCGGGCGTGTGCCCGCGCAGACCGAGCACATGTCCCAGCTCGTGCTTGAGGATCAGATCCGCAGCGCGAGCAACGCCTAGATCACGAGCCGCCACACCGGCCCGATCGCACACGCGGATCACATCGTAGCTCACCGGATCAACCCAAGCGGCGGTGTTTCGATTACACGATGCGCAGGTGCAGTCGTCGCGGACAGCTGTGATTACCTGCCCGGTTTCGGTGTTCGTCGTTTGAAAACCCAGCTGGCGCAGGCCTTCGGCAAGCGCCCGGCGCGCTTCCGCGCGGTCCAGCGCTTGATTCTCGATAATCACCTGCACCGGCTTTCGCACAGTCCACCTGTCGTTTAATCCCTGACCCGGTCCACAGGCCGTGATCAAGGCCACCACTGCTATCGCTGATTTCATGTTGCGCGGATTGTAACCCCTTCGGTAGACTTGCGCAGTGACTGTCAGACGCTTTGATTTGTCCCCGATAAAACAACCTGAGCGTGAAGGTAGCTGGCTCAAACTGACAGCCTATCCAACGCGGGCAGGTGTTTTTGTGTACCGCGACGGGGGCGGTAGAATCCGGCGCGAGCTAAGACCGCCTGATGAGGTCTTTGATCCTGCGAGCCTCAAGAGTCTGGCTCTTGTACCAGTCACAAACGATCACCCGCCTGAGCTGCTCGACAGTGCAAATTTGAAGCGCTATCAGGTCGGCAATGTCGGCGACTCTGTTGCCCGTGAGGGTTTGCTTGTGCGCGCACCTGTCGTTGTGCAGGATGCGTCAGCTGTGGCTGCCGTACTGAGCGGAAAGCAACAGCTCTCGTGCGGTTACGAAGCGGACCTTGATGAAACACCGGGTGTGTATGACGGCGTGCCTTACGACGCAATCCAGCGCCGTATCCGGTACAATCACCTTGCGCTTGTGGACCTGGGCCGAGCTGGCCCGAGTTGCAAGCTGAAACTCGACGCAGCCGAAGAGGTCAGAATGGAACCGTGCAGTATTGGAGGCAAGTCCTACGGACTTACGCCCGAGCAGCAGCAACAAGTCATGGCACTGCTCAGCCAGATGGAAGTTAAAGAGATGACGGCCGGGGAAGTGGACGCAGCCCAGGGCAAAAACCCCGGTGTGCCAACTCCCGCACCGGCCACGTCTCCAAACGAGCAGACCGATCAGAGCAAGCTGCTTGATCAGAAGGTTGACGCGGCTGTGAAAGCTCGTGTCGACGCGATCGAGGCACAGCATCGTGCCGAAAAGTCCAAGCTGGTTGCCGAGACGCGCGCGCGCGTCGCGCTTGAGGCGACGGCTTCACAGCACGGTGTCAAGTTCGACTCTGTCACCAGCACCGACGCGCTGCGCCGGGAAGTGCTCGCGAAGATCACGGGTGAGAAGTTCGACGGTCGCGACAGCCTCTACCTTGAGGCGCGTCTTGACGCGGAGCTTCGGTTGCGTGCAGATCGAGCGGTTGGCGAAGCGCGGGGCGACCTTGGCTCGCAGCCCTCTGACGTGACGGGACCAGACGCAGCGCGCGAGAGGATGCTCGCCGAGCAGGCAAACCGCTGGAAGTCGTCCAAGAAGTAGACACGCAGCCGGGGGCTTAACAGTCCCCGTAGGAGATCACACGATGGCTCAGACCAGTTATCCGACGGCACCTTCGATCGCGATCGAGGGCATGCTCGCCAACCTGTCACCTCACACCATCGAGTCGCGGACGAACAGCGACTCGGCTGCGCAGATCAGCTTCGGGAAGCTGGTCAAAGAGGACACGCTTGCACCGGCTGTCGGTGTGCAGCCTTGTACGTTCCCGACCGACGTTCCCGCCGGAATCGCTGTCCACAGTCATGCATACGAGCGCGGCACCGAGCTGGACGCGAGCGGTGTGAAGCCGACTGGTTCGATCAATATGCTGCGCAAGGGGCCGCTTTACGTGCTGGCCGGTGCCACGATCGCGACGGGCGATCGATTGGCGTACAACCCGACCACCAAGAAGTTTGTCCCGACGCACACGTCAGGCACCACGATCGACACCACCGCGCAAGCTGTGGCGCGTGGTCCGGCTGTTGCCGACGGTTTGTTTGTGGCCGACTTCGATTTCACCAACAAGCCCTAACCCCGCGCGAGCCCCCTCGGGGGGCCGAGAGGATTGACCATGGTTCGATCAGATGAACTTCGCAAGATCGCGCGGAAGGCGATCAGCGACGCAGCCGCCGCGCTGCGGTTTGACGCAAACGAGACGGTCTTTTTCCAGCGCCAGCTGGAACATATCGAGCAGACGATCTACGAGATCAAATATCCCACGCTGATCGCGCGGGATCTTGTCCCGAAGATCGGCGGCATCAACACCGGAGCTGAGGTCTACACCTACCGAGAGTATGATCAGGTCGGCGTGGCCAAGATCCTGTCGGATTACGCGGACGATCTGCCGCGCGCCGATGTGATCGCGAAGGAGACGACTTCGCCGATCAAATCCATCGGTGACAGCTACGGCTACAGCCTTCAGGAGCTTCGCGCGGCGAGCATGGCCAACGTGCAGCTCGACAGCACCAAAGGTTCGGCTGCACGTCGAATGATTGAGGAGCAGATCGACAAGCTGCTATCGTTCGGCTCGATCCCTCACGGGTTTCGAGGCCTGCTCAATCAGACGGGAACCAGTACCTACGTGATCCCGAACGGTGTGTCGGGGTTCCCGCAGTGGTCGAAGAAGACCAGTGACGAGATCCTCGACGACTTGAACGGAATCGCGAAGAGTGTGGTGGTCACGTCGAACGGTGTCGAGTACATCGACACGATCGTGATCCCGTTTGATCAGCATGCGCTGATCAGCACTAAGCCGCGAAGCAGCACGTCCGACACCACAGTGCTGGAGTTCTTCCTGAAGAATTCGCCGTGGGTCAAGGAAGTGATCCCGTGGTATCGCTGCAACACCGCCGGAAGTGGAGGCACTCCGCGCGGTGTCGGATTCCGGCGCGATCCCGAAGCGCTCGGCGCTGTGATCCCGCAAGAGTTCGAGCAGCTCCCAGTGCAGCAGGAAAACCTGGCCTTCAAGATCCCGTGTCACGCGCGCTGCGGTGGTGTGGTCGTCAGACTGCCGCTCACCATCGTGTACTTCGACAACTTCTAGCCGGGCTCTTATTGACAAAGACAGAGCCGGATCTTTACAATTTCCGGCATGTCGAAAGTCGTCATCAATAAAGCTGTCGGCCCTGTATCCCTTCCCGGTCTGGTGCTCAAACCGGGGGCTAACGCCCTCGACGAAGAGCAGTCGAAAATCTGGAACTCCTACGAGAATCACCAGAACGTCAAGCTGGCGATCGAGCACAAGACGCTCGCGGTCGAGGAAGTCGAAGCCGACGTCACCGAATCCCTCGAAAAGTTGAAGATCCCCGAAGCGGTCGCGCTGGTTGCGCAAACGCTTGATGTCGCCAAGCTGCGCAAGTGGGGCGACTCGGAAAAGCGTCCGAGTGTCAGCAAAGCGATCAGCGACAAGCTGGCTGAAATCGACGCGAAGGGTAAGAAGTGATCACCTGGGCCGACGTCGTACTTATCGATCCGACACTGAGCGCGGTACCTGTGCCCGCTCAGAACGCGATCCTAACGGATACTGCGCTCCAGCTGTCGGCGGAAACCTGGGAAACCAAGTACGATCTCGCACACAAGTACCTCGCCGCACACTGCGGTGTGCTCTACCTACGTGGGCAGGGCGGTGCGTCGGGGGCTATCGCGCGTGAGAAAGTCGGCGATGTCGAACGTCAGTACAGCGTGCCCGCAAACCTCACCGACTCCCTGGCCTCGACTGTCTGGGGTCAGGAATTCCAACGGCTTTTGCGCGGCTGCCTCAGCGCGCGATTGCCTCTTGTGGTGTAGTGGCTTCCCTACGCGATAAGCGCGGGCGTTTTGTCAGCAGGGGCGGCAGCCGATTTTCGGACACACCCACACCTGACGGAGTCCGACTCGCACAGCTGCTTGAACAGATCAAGCGCGGACCTAGCGTCAAGATCGGCGTGCTCGATGACGGCAAAGGTGGCGAGGATCGACAAGGCGTCACGAACGCCGAGCTGGCCGCGATCCACGAGCTGGGGGCAGGCGTGCCCAAGCGTGGCTGGATCTCGGCCACGTTCGATCGTGTGCGTGACGCGGTCGAAACGAACGCCAAGATCCTCGTAGGGCATGTGCTCGACGGGAAGCTTGACCTTGAAAAAGCGCTTGGCGTCCTCGGCGCTAAGTTCGCGTCAGATATCAAAGAGACGGTCGTCGGAGGCGAGCAGATACCGCCACCGAACGCTCCGAGCACTCTTGCGCGTAAGCTTTCAAAAACTCGGGAAGGTTCGACGGGTGAGCCGCGCACGCTCGTGGATACGGGGCGCATGCTCGGGGCCGTGAGCTGGCTCGTCGAAATGGTCAGGGGTGGGAAGTCTTGAGCACACCCAGCACGATCACTTGTGAGCTGAAGGGTGAAGGTCGCGAACTTCACCACCGGGGAACGCAGGAGCCAGCCCGCGATATCCTGAAGGATTAGCCCGTACTAGCAATCTTGCTGCATCCCGCAGGATGATGAAGTTCGAGTGTATTAAGGTAATCCGGTGTTCTAATTCAACCCAATGAAACGGTTGATCACATTTAGGCAAAGCGTAATAGTCGTTTTTGGCCTGAGCGATCAAATGCGATCGCACTTCATATGCCTGTCTAATAAACAATTCGCATTCTTCCATTGGTCTGTCCTTTCCCGGTCATTCTGCCATGACCGGTGTGGTGTCAAGGATTATTTTAACTTTCGTACACTACACCGAGTCGTTCTTCTTTCAACATGAGTTTACGCGCCGCTCGTTGCGCTCCCTTTCCGACAAAGATGCACATCGGTTCAGGCTGTGTCTGGGAGTGACCAAGCACCTTCCTTAGTGAATTCATGTTCACTCGCCTGATGTCGGGTTCGCCAGATACACAGCAATAGAAAAATTCCACTCCCGTTCCGTGATTGTCACTCAGGATCTCTTCTTTTGTAGAAACCATCTTAACTTTGCGCTCGGTCGTCATTGGCAGTGCTTATGGTCACGCTCAGCTTCACCGCCGATGTAGAAGAAGACTTCGATCTCGGCTCGGCAGAGCATCGAGCTGTTGCCGTAGTCGGTCTTAATCTGGTAGCGCCAGGGAAGCCGTGACCGGCGCTGAACACCTGTAACAATAGCGTTACCGATGTCACGCCCGTCTCGTGTGTAGAGCAGCGTGTTTACTCGCAGTGCGCGCGTCACTTGCTCACCTTCCGTATCCCACCAGGTACATTCCAGTAGCAAAAAAGGCTGGGCGATAGGTTGCGAACATGGTCGTCTGTCTCCTTGTGTTCTGTGGTAGTGCCTTGTGAATCAAGACACTAGGACAAGCCCTAGCGTAGTGTCAAAACAAATTTTCAAAAATCGACATTGCCGTCTGTAGTCTTGCTATCCTGAGCTTGTGAGCTACGCAGACTCAATCACGAGCCTTGCCAACCAAACTGTGACGGTGACACGTCGACAGGTAACAAGCCGGGTCAAGGGGCGGGCTCAGCCGCCGGTCGTCACCACCTTCGTGATCACGGCCTCTGTGCAGGCGACCTCAGGCCGCGATCTCAAACGGCTGCCTGACGGTCGGATCACGGGCGACGTTTGGACCGTGTACACACGGCAGCAGCTCTACATCGGCTGCACCGAGGCCGGAGCTGAAGCTGGCTATCAACCCGATCTACTCCAGATCGAGGGCAAGCAGTGTGAGGTCGAGCACCTTGAAACCTGGCCACACCTCGGGTCGGTGTACTACAAAGCGATCTGCCGGGCGGTGACAGCATGAACCTGGCCGCTGTCCAAGACGCAATCTTCGACTGGACTAAAGCCGCAAGCGGTTTTGCCGACGATTTGATCCTGTGGCGTGATCAAGACGACCCGTCGCCGGTAGAAGACTTTATCGTGCTGCACCTCACCGGGCCGTTTGTGCTTGGGCAGGACTCGCAGAGTGAGGCGTACGACGAGCTGGGGCCTCTCGGTGGTGAGATGCTACTGGGTGTCGAGGGCGATCGCGAGGTGGGCCTGCGTGTCGAATTTTTCACGGTCGCCACAGCCTCCGGCACGGATGCCATGGCACGCGCAGGGAGCTTTGTCACGGCGTGCCAGCTCCCCACAAAGCGCGAGATCCTTCGCGCAGCTGGGCTCAGCTTGTTCGATCTCGGTCGTGTCGAGTACGCACCGTCCGTGCAAGAAGCCGGTTTTCAGGGACGTGCGTTTGTCGACATGCGGCTGTACCTGCGCGACGTTGCGCAAGAGCGTATCGGCCTGATAGAGTCCGCCGAACTCACAAACCTGACGACGGGCGAAACCTTCACAGCTCCCTGAGAGAGGACCGATGTCCACACTAGACCAGATTGCCAATATCCAGATCTCACTTGCGTCGAGCGGGCTCTCGCAGGTGGGTTTCGGCGTGCCTCTGATCCTCGGCTACACACCGACTTGGATCGAGCGTTCGCGCACCTACACCGACATCGACGGTGTGGCGGCGGACTTTGCGACGACTGCTGTCGAATACCGCGCGGCCCTCGTGCTGTTTGGGCAGAACCCACGACCCGAGAAAGTCGTGATCGGTCGCGGATCGAACAAGCCGACGCAGCGTTACCGCGTTTACGTTTCGTCGGTGGCAAACTCGAAACGCTACGCCGTGAGCGTGAACGGCACTGAGTACGCGATTACGTCGGACGGCACGGCCACGAATGACGAGATCGTCGCAGCGCTGGAAGCGGCGATCGATCCGGCCTGCACAGCAGGCGGGGCTACCGCGTCTGTGGTCGGTGCTGTCGGATCGCAGTATCTGGAGATCGTCGGTAACGCTGCCGGTAACTGGATCTCGATCAGCGTCGGCGATATTGCCTATCTGAAGCTCGTGCAAGACCACGCCGATCCCGGTATTGCGGCGGACCTCGACGCGATTCGTCTGGAAAATGACGATTGGTACGGCGTCCACACGAGCTTCAATTCGTCGGCGATGGTGCTTGCTTGCGCGGCCTGGGTCGAAGCAAACAAGAAGCTCTACATCGTCGAAGTCTGCGACAGCGACTGCGCGACGGTCAGCGAGTCGATCGCGACCGACATCCTGAAGCAGCTCAAAAGCGCGGCCTACTTTCGGACCGGCGCGATCTACCACGGCAGCCCGATCGCATTCGCTGACGCCGGATGGCTCGGTCGGTGTCTGCCGCTGGCCCCAGGGTCGGAAACGTGGGCGTTCAAGACGCTGGCCGGTGTGCCTGTGTCGACGCTCACCGATACGCACAAGACGAACATCGCGAACAAGTACGGCAACTACTACAGCACCGTCGCCGGTCGCAATGTCGTGCTCGGCCATAATAACGGCGGTGTCGTCTCAGGCAACGAGTTTATCGACACGATCCGATTTCGCGACTGGCTCCAGATCCGAATGCAGGAACGGCTGGCCGCTCTGCTAACCGGGACCGACAAGATCCCGTACACCGACGACGGCATTGCTCGTATCGAGGGACAAGTGCGCGCGCAGCTCCAAGACGGTGTGGATGTCGGCGGTCTAAGTCTGCCGTTTACCGTCACGGTTCCGAAGGCCGCGAGCGCGAATCCCACCGACCGTGCGAACAGAATTTTGCGCAACGTCAAGTTCACGGCCCCGCTCGCCGGGGCAATCCAAAAGATCTTCATCGTCGGAACCCTGACGGTCTGAGGTAGAAAATGAGCGTACCCACTTACGACCCAAGCCAGATTGTAATCACGCTCGGGGGAAACCGCCTCACCGGCTACGCAAAGGGTCAATTCCTGAGCGTCAAACGGGATGCCGAGAACTTCGGCGATGAGGCCGGGACTGACGGCATCGTCACCCGCGTGAAGAAGCTTGACCGCAGAGCATCGATCGAGTTGACGCTCTCGCAGTCGTCTCGATCGAACGATCTGCTGTCAAGCCTGGCCGATCTCGACGACAGGACCGGGACCGGCGTCGGTGTGTTTCAGGTTAAAGACCTGAATGGCACCACGCTGCTGACCGCGCCGAACGCCTGGGTGAGCAAGATTCCCGACCCTGAGTTCAGCGACGAGATCTCTGGCCGGATGTGGACGATCCGAGTCGATCGCCTGATCGGCACAATCGGCGGCATCGTCGCCACGTAATCGTAAACACTCCTGCTTGACACACACCCTCGTGATCGTGTCATCATCGAGGGTATGATTTCCACACGCGAGCTTGTCCTCGACCCCCGCTCTCAGATCAAGATCTCTGTGACAGCACTCCCGGCCTGGGACTTGCTGCCGCTCTACCCCACGCTTGCGAAGGCTGTGGGCGCGGCGATCAAACAGCTCGACCTGAAGGGCTCGGTCAGTGATCTCGGCGTTGAGCAAGTGGGCAAGGCGATCGAGTCGCTTGCAGAGTCGATCCCACCGGACCTGCTCACCAAGGTCGCGCGGCAGCTGCTCGGCGGTGAAGGGTGCTCGATCTCATGGGTAAGTGAGGAAGGCAAGATCCTCGCGGGGCAGTTTGACAAGCAGGCAAACCATGTGCTCGCAGGCCGTCCGGTCCTGATGATGCGGGCGATCGCCTTCGCAATCGAGGTGAACTTTGCCGATTTTTTCGACTTCCTCCCGGCCCTCGCCGGGAAGCTAAAGGGGAACAGCTCATCGGCATCGACCACCTGATTGACAGGTGGCCCGCGCTCAGGCTTGTTACAGAGCGCGTCGCGACGATGCAGGAAGTAACGACCACGATGTCGCTCGTCGAGTGCGTGCTGCTTAACCAAGCACTTGACGCAATGGCGGCAGCGGAAGCACGATCGGTGGCCAGACGATGATCATCAGGGAGCTTGCGGTACTGCTCGGGCTGAAGCTGGATGATGCCGCTTTTAACAAAGCGGACACTGCGATAGCTCGCATAGGTAAAGGCTTTCTCGCGATGGCCACGGCTGCCGAGGCTTTCGTCGCGAAGAGTATTTCTGATCTCATCGAAGTCACAGGTCAGCTAAACGACCTAAGCCAGGCAGTCGGCGTCAACACCGACGCGCTACAAGAGCTGGCGTACGCTGCATCTCTGTCCGGCGCTGACTTTGAGACGGTGGTCGGTGCGATGCGTAAGCTCAACGTCCACCTCGCGCAGGCGGCTGAAGGTAACGCGGAGATGGCGCAGAGCTTTGCCGCAGTCGGAGCGCGGATCAGAAACTCCGACGGCTCGCTGCGGTCAGCTGACGAAGTGATCGGGGACATCGCCGAGCGATTTAAAACGCTACCCGACGGGGCCGAGAAGACGGCTCTCGCCATTCAGGTCTTCGGTAAGTCGGGGGCAAGCCTGATACCGACCCTGAACGGTGGACGCGACGCGCTGGCCGAGTTGCGGACTGAGGCTCGTGATCTGGGGATCGTACTGGACAAGCAGACGATCGAGGCAGGCGATAACCTCGGCGACTCGGTCGATCGGGTCAAGGCTGCGGTGCGAGGGCTCAGCTACGCGATCGCGGGGCCTCTTATCTCAGAGATGAGCGCGATCGCTAACTCTGTCGTCGAGTGGGTTAAAGCGAACCGTACCCTGCTCGCGCAGCGCCTCGGTGTAGTGTTTCGCGGTTTCATCTCGGTGGTGAAGCTACTGTCCTCAGTGTTCGGGTTGCTCTATAAGGCAATCGGATTTGTCATTGATCAGTGGCGTTTATTCGCGGTAATCATCTACAGTGTTGTAGGTGCCGCGATTATCTGGAACATAGCGCAAACCGGGTTGATGATCGGGCAGTATGTTCGACTTGGCGCGGCTGCTGTGCTTGCGGCGATCCGCTCTGCGGCTGCGTGGGCTGCTGCGGCTGCGCCGATCGCTTTGATAGCAGGGGCAATAGCGCTTATCATACTACTATTCGACGAGTTACTAACTAAGCAGCAAGGTGGGGTAACTCTGATGGATAAGCTCTGGCCTAAGTGGAAGCAGTTCTTAGAGGACTTCATAAACACGTCATCTGATGATGATCCGTGGTGGCTCACAATGCTTAAAGGTTTTGCGGCGCTGCTACTTCACTTTGATGTGATCTGGGATCAGTTCAAGGACACGGCGAAGGAAGCGTTTATTGATCTAGGTAACTGGATCGTAAGCTCGTTCGATCAAATCGTTGAATCAGTGACGAATCGTATCAAGTCAGGGTTCGGGTCGGTCCGATCTTTCTTCAGGATCTCGCCGGTCAGCGGCGGGGCTTCCGGCCCGACGGCATCGGTCGCGAATACCACAAACCAGCGTGTGGTAAATCTCGGAGGGCTCAAGGTCGATCAGACGATCGTGGCAGGTGTTGGGCAGAGCGCGTCGGATACGGGTCAGAGTTCCGCCGAGGCCTTATCGAAGTGGTGGCAGGATGAACTAAGCGGCGCGACCGCTGCGATCCCGAGGTGATGTCATGGGACTAGAAACCGTACACCGCCCGAGCCGTACAAAGATCGGCGATATTGAGATCGATGTTGTGCTGACGGAGTCGAGCACCGACTCGGCAGAGACTACCGATCACCCTGTCGAGCAGGGGTTTGACGTTTCGGATCATGCGCGGCTCAAGCCGGTGACACTTCAAATCACCGGGATCATCTCGAATACGCCCGTCGGCGCGGTGCAGTCGCAGCGTGTGGTGAGCCTCGGCGGGGGCGTGACTTTTACGTCGGTGTCCGCCGAGCGTGTCGGCGGTGCTGTCGGTTTTGCCGAGCGTGCGGCGGCAGATCTGCGCAAGCTCCTCGAAGCCAGGCAGCTCGTGACTGTGACCACAAGCAAGCGTGTCTACACCGATATGATGCTGACCGAGCTGGTCACGCCTCGCGACGGTAAGACAGGTGACGCACTTACTTTTCAAGCGACGTTTAAACGTGTGCGTATTGTCCAGAACAAAACGACTCGTCGAGTTGTCGCTAAAAGAGAGTCAAAAGCGCAGAACAAGCAGAAGGCCGGGAAGCAACTTCCGACAGAGAACACGACGAAGAAGTCAATCGCCTACAGTTTGGTAGAAAAACTCGGACTTCTTGATAAGTTGGGGGTCAAGTAATGCCTTTCACAATACCGCTGCGCAGCGATCTGCCTCACTTTGACATCAGTGTAGAACTTGAAGGGTTTAACTACACCCTAGAATTTTACTGGAATACGCGCGAGGCGTGTTTCTACATGAATATCTTCGATAACAATCAAGAGCCTGTGCTACTCAGTGTGAAAGCGGTAATCGATCAGCCGCTGGGCTTCCGCTATAAGTTGCCGAAGATGCCGCCGGGCTGTCTGATTATGACCGACACTTCAGGTGCTCGACTCGATCCCGTGTGGTCGAACGATCTACAGCGTAGTGATCTCGGCGATCGTGTGATTCTCGACTACTTCGAGAGCGCCGAACTTCCGGTGAGAGGGTAGGACGTGGCCAACCTCTACGGTCGACGGTGCCGTCTGCTTATCGCAAGGCAGGTCGCGAAAGATTATCGAACGCTGTCCGTTGACGTGATTGAGATTACGGACTTGCGTGTAGCGTTCAAGGTGCGCAAGTCCTCGGCCAAAGAACCGAACACCGCCGAAGTCACCGTCACAAACTTGAGTCGTACCACGCGATCCGCGCTCCAAGAAAAGGGTGTCAAGTTCCAACTTGAGGCGGGTTATGAGGGGACCGGGATCAAGCGCGTGTTCTCGGGTGACGTTCGCGCGCTCGATCACTCCCGAGACGGTGCGAGCTGGCATACGCGGTTAAAAGGTGGTGACGGCGAGCGAGCGTTCCGTCATGCTCGTGTGAGCGAGAGCCACGCGCCGGGGGCACCTGCAAGTGACGTGGTTCGCAAGCTCGCTGACGCGCTCGGGCTGGGACTCGGCAACTTCGATCAGATTTCAACCAAACTCGCGAGCAGCAAATTCGAGCAAGGCGTCGTGACTCACGGCCCGGCGTCAAGTGAGCTGACGAAGGTACTTGCCA
>ENA-UOYA01001869-UOYA01001869.1-activated-sludge-metagenome-genome-assembly--contig:-NODE-1869-length-21228-cov-14.762055_pt1 | contig 21228 bp, 19 predicted proteins | sample MGYA00238163_ERZ764804 | MGnify/ENA primary metagenome ERZ764804 (study PRJEB28919, sample SAMN05720223) | activated sludge metagenome | isolation source: Anaerobic digester | place: Hong Kong... | reverse complement strand
CGCGCAACCTACTGATTCGAAGTCAGGCACTCTGTCCAATTGAGCTACGGGGGCGAACAATCCAATTTTACCGCAAAATCCAAAAAAATTGTCTGGCTGGCGTGAAGGTCAGGGATTTCCTCCATTATAGGCATCATTTCTTGCGAAGGAAAACAAGCCTCCCCTATAGGGGGTGAAGTCAGGTACTCTGTCCAATAGAGCTACGGGGGTTGTCGCATCACTTATACATCATTTCTTCTTTATATAAAGAAATCCGCTTTACCCCTTGACTTGGTGAAAATACGATACAATTTCACCTATGGATGAAATCGCACTTGTCAATTCCGCATTGAAGGGCGAGTTGGACGCGTTCAACCGCCTGGTGCTGGCTTATCAAGACATGGCCTTCAACGTGGCTTACCGCATCCTGGGCGACGATGATCAGGCGCAGGACGCCACTCAAAACGCGTTCCTTTCCGCCTACAAAAACCTGCGCGCGTTCCGAGGTGGCTCCTTCAAAGCCTGGGTGATGCGCATGGTCACAAACTCTTGTTACGATGAGCTGCGCCGCAAACAGCGTCACCCCACCACGCCGATCGAACCGACGCGCGAGAATAACGATGATGACCTGGATTCCTCGGATTGGCTCCCTTCTGACGACCCGACCCCCGAAGTCAGTATGGAACAGGCGGAGGTGGAACATGCCATCCAGCATTGCCTCGAACGCCTCACCCCCGACTTCCGCGCCGTGGTTGTGCTGGTCGATATCCAGGGAATGGATTACGACGAGGCTGCCAAAAGCATCGATTCTCCTCTTGGCACGGTGAAAAGCAGGCTTGCCCGCGCCCGCTTGAGCCTGCGCGATTGTTTGCGTGGCTTTGAGGAACTTCTTCCCGCTGAATATCGTCTTGAAGGTGAGAAGTAAGCATGAGCAGATCACTTTCTTTCAAGGATTACCAACTTCTGTCGGCCTACATGGATGGCCGAACTTCGACCCGAGAAAAAGCACGGGTCGAAGCCATGCTTGCCGCTGACGCAGATTTTCAGAAAACATATAACGAATTCTCCCGGCTCAAGAGGATGATGAAAGCGGTACCAAGTGTCAAAGCGCCGCGCAACTTCACCCTATCCGCCACGGTGGCTCCGCAAAAACCGCAGCGCTTTCTTCTGGCGCCCGCGTTGAATTATGCCGCGCTGGTGACTGCGATCCTTTTTGTCTTCTTATTTGCCGGCTCTCGTTTTTGGGGGACGTCCTTTGCTGCCAAACAGGCGGAGGCTCCACAGGCTATGATGCTTTCCGCAAGCGATGAAAGCGCGGCCGCGGAGTCAACCTTAGTGCCCATGATCACCTGGGGACATGTTGGCGGTCTTGGTGGCAGAGGCGGTGGCGCGGGTGGATCTGGATTGGGTGGAGGGCCCTCGGTGGCAGCGGCTCCGGATTATGGGGTGGAGGCGGTAAACCCTGAGACGATGGTGCAGGGTACAAAATCTCCAACCGAAGGTACGCAGACTCCTGAACCCACCGGAGATATTTCACAGCTTATCCTTGGTCTCCCCGATGAATCCGCGCAGGGCAAGCAACTCTCTGAATCCAATACGCCAATTGAGAGCCAACGTGTGACTGTGAACTGGCTGCTGGTGGGTGAGATCGGATTGGCTGTTCTGGCGGTTGGTTTTGCGGTTGCCGCATTTCTCCTCAGAAAGCGCCATTAATTTGTCCAGCCGGCCTTACAAATATTGTCCCTATTGCGCTGTTGAGTTGATTGATCAAGTCCAGATGGGGGAGTTACGTCCCACCTGCCCAAATTGTGGTTGGGTGCATTATGAAGACCCCAAGGTGGCAGCGGGTGTAGTGGTGATCGATTCCGGTAGAATTCTCCTCGTGCGTCGCATCATGGAACCCTGCGCAGGTCTCTGGAGTATCCCTGCTGGTTTCGTTAACGCGCTCGAAGACCCGGCCGCCGCGGCTGAACGTGAATGCCGTGAAGAAACCGGCTTGCAAGTCCGGCATAAGGACCTTTTCGACATACTGACAGGACGTGAGCATCAGCGCGGCGCGGATATCTTTTTGGTCTACCGAGCCAGGTTGATCGGCGGTGAGCTGCGTGCTGCCGACGACGCGGATAACGCTGCTTGGTTCCCGCTGAATGACCTGCCCGAACTGGCGTTCAACTCCACAAAAAAGATCATCTCCGATCTTCGATTACGGTCTCCTCAAAGATAAGCCTCATTTTTCCTTAATGATAAAATGGTATGGAGCTTGCAGCCTTCATATCATTGCTTCCGTTATGACCGAAAGAGATCCCTATGACCCGCTACACGAACTCCCGAAATTCGAAATCAAAAAGCGCTCGTTCATCTTCAAAAGGACGAAATACTTCAACTCGAAAGTCTGCTTCCAGGCAACCGGTGCAGCATCTTTCACCGGAAGTGAAGAAAGACATCGTCGGCGGGCTGCTCGCGGTTTTGGGGGTTGTTTGCGTCTTGAGCTTCTTCACACCGGAACAGGGATCCTTCACCGGGTGGTTCAGCAACATCATGAAAAGAATCGCCGGTTGGGGTGGGTTTTTCATCCCATTGGCGTTGCTGGCGATCGGGCTGTGGATGCTCTTCCGCAACGTGCGAAAATTTCCGCGCGTCTCCGTGGGCAGGGGGACGGGGATCGTGCTGCTATTCCTGAACCTGATTACTTGGTTCCATTTCGTCATCAAAGGCGATTACGCCACCGCCAGCCTCGGACAGGGCGGCGGCTACCTCGGAGCTTTCTTTTATCAGGTGTTGTTTACAACCCTCGGACGTCCCGGCACCGGGGTTTTTCTAGTCGCGTGGCTTGTCATTGCCACGATCTTCGTCCTGGATCTGCCCATCCCCGAGATCGTTAACCGGGTTGAAAAGAGAGTGGAACAAAAGAAACATAACGCGCCGATCACAGCACGGCAAGAGAAGCTGCCCATCCACCAATCTTCAATGAAGGCTCCCGCCTTCGAAGACCGCTACGATCTTCCCGATGGATTCAACCCCATTAATTTGCACAACGAAGGGGAGAAACCGCAGATCGTTGTCACCCCGCGCAAGCGCCCGTCCGAACCGTCCGTGCGACCTGAACCGGCGCGCAGCTCAACCCCGACAAGTGCCAAACCCTCGACGCCCGCGTTCCTCCCTGATACCAAACCCGATATCGCCCCTATTGGGGCGACCATCCGTCCGCAGAAACCCTGGACGCTGCCGTCCATCGAAGCCATCCTGGACCCGGCCACTCCGGTGAGTATCCAATCGCACCTGGACAAGGACCGCTCGCGTATCATCGAAGAAACCCTGGCTTCCTTCAGTGCTCCGGCGCACGTGGTGGAAGTTCACCGCGGGCCTACCGTGACCCAATTCGGCGTAGAACCCGATTTCATTGAGTCGCGTGGCGGACGCATGCGGGTGCGGGTGGCCAAGATCGTCTCATTGGCCGATGATCTCGCGTTGGCGCTAGCGGCTCCCAGCATCCGCATTCAGGCACCCGTACCCGGACGCAGCTACGTCGGCATCGAAGTACCCAACACCGAGATCGCTGTCGTGGGGCTGCGTGAAGTGATCGAGAGCGAAGCGTATCACAAGATCAAATCCTCGCTCAAACTGGCGCTTGGCAAAGATGTGGCCGGCAAACCCATCTGCGCCGACCTCACCAGTATGCCGCATTTGCTGATTGCCGGCACCACCAATTCCGGCAAGTCCGTCTGCGTCAACTCTATCCTCTCAAGTCTGTTGCTCACCAATTCCCCGGCTGACCTGCGTCTGGTGCTCGTTGACCCCAAGCGTGTGGAATTGACCGGATATAACCACATTCCCCATTTGCTTGCCCCGGTGGTGGTTGATTCCGAAAAGGTCATCGGCGCGCTGCAATGGGTGATCCGTGAGATGGATGCGCGTTATCACAAGTTCTCAGATGCCGGCGTGCGCAACATCACCGAGTTCAATCGCAAGAACACCGATGAGCACATCCCCTACCTGGTGGTCGTGATCGATGAACTCGCCGACCTGATGATGATGGCGCCGGTCGAGACCGAGCATTGCATCACCCGCCTGGCGCAGCTTGCCCGCGCCACCGGTATTCACCTTATCATCGCCACCCAGCGTCCCTCCACGGACGTGGTCACGGGCTTGATCAAAGCCAATCTTCCCGCCCGCATCGCCTTCATGGTCGCGTCGAATGTGGACAGCCGCGTGATCCTTGATCAACCAGGCGCCGAAAAGTTGCTCGGCCGTGGCGACATGCTCTACCAGGCTCCCGACGCTCCGGCGCCAGTACGGCTGCAGGGCACCTACGTCTCTGACGGCGAGATCACCCGCCTGGTGGAAAACTGGAAGGCGATCGCTTACAACAATCCCGACGCGCAGACCGATGATCCTTTCAGCAAAGCGTCGTACGAGATGATGAATGCCAACAACGTTCCCCTCAAACAAGGCGCTTTATGGGACGATGGTTCCGTTGTCAACGAGGACCCCATGCTCAAAGACGCGATCGCTGTGGTACGCCGCGAGGGAAAGGCTTCGATCTCCATGCTCCAGCGTCGCTTGCGCGTGGGCTACACTCGTGCCGCCCGCCTCATCGATACCATGGAAGAGAAGAAGATCATCGGCCCGCAGCAAGCTGGTTCGCAGGTGCGCGAGATTCTCGATTTTGGTACCGAACCCGAACTGCCGCAAGAAGAAGCCTGATCGACTGCAATGGCTGGCCATTCTCCGCGTTCAATTTTTATTAAACTGACACTCTTCTGGATATTGTTCCTGGTGTTTCACTTCGCTTATGAATGGCTGCCATACACGATCATTGCCGTTTTTTCCGGCAACAGCGAGGCGGTGGCGCAGCACATCAAGATATCTTTCTTTGCGTACGCATACGCCAGCCTGATCGAGTATTCCTGGCTGCGCTTGCCCAAACCGGACCGCCTGCGTTTTCTCGATTCGAGGTTGGTCGGCCTGCTCATCGTATCCATCGGTACGTTTCTCTGGTACATCGTTCCTGCCATTCGTGGGGCGGGGATGCCCAATGACCTACTGGAGATCCTTTACGCCAATATCGTCATCCTCCTGGTCGCGCTGGGTGCTATCCTGATCGAACGCGATGTGGCCAGGATTGAGTTCTCGCGTGCCAGCCGCTGGGTGTTGATCCTCTTCAACCTTGCCTTGCTGGTAATCTTAATACTCGGTACTTTCCGCATCCCCTGGGGCGGATTCTGGTTCATGTAGGGTAAAACGATAAAGAAAATCCCGGTTTCTTTGATCTCTGAAACCGGGATTTTGTAATTATTGACTAAATCTTCGTTTTATATACCCCAACCCCATAACTCGCCAACGCTCCGAAGAAACCGAACGCCATCAGCAGCGAACTGAGCGCGGAGTCGCCAGCCGTGACGAACTGCGCTCCGAAGTAGTAAGCCGCGAGCGTAAAGACCGCCCCCAGGCTGGACGCGATGATGGCTGTCCGATTTTTCGTCATGAAAGCCAGCACCAGTGACGCCAGCGCTATTGCCACCAGCAATGTGCCGAAGATGATGTGCGCCACGATCACGCCCGAGTGGCTGAACACCCAGCCCCAGGCGGCGCTGCCGGCGCTACCCTCGGGAATCTCGATAAAAAGGTTCGCGATCATCCCAAGTACGAACAGGATCGCCAGCGTGTGCAGGGTTCCCTGGGTGACGCTGCGGTAGACTTTTAAGGTTTTGCTATTTTCCATTTTTTTCCATCTCCTTTTGATTACAATATAGACTTAAGTTGTCTGAATTGCATTAAAATCAGAAAAGAGATGACAAAAGCTGACTCCCCGGTCGGCAACCCGGGGAGTCTTGGTGGTACGTCACTTGCGCAGTTTTTCGAGATTCTCCCTCGCGGGGGGAACCATTGACAGAAACCCCGTCAATGTCTCGCAAGGATAATCGGAGCACTCCGCGCAGGTGGTATACCCCCTCGCTTGTGCGCAAGCGCGGATCTCGCAATCGCTGCAGTGCCCGCACCATGGACCAGTGGTGTTGTTGCAGCCCAGGCAGGTCACCTGAGCCACCGTGATATCCGGCGAATTGTATTCCGCTTGCCATTTCGCGGCGATCTTTTCCAGCTCAACCTGATCGTTGGCCTTCGTCGCCAGGTAGGCCTCGCAGGCGGCGCAATTCAAGCCACAGCACGCGATCATTTCTTCCATAGTTCAACCCTCCCATATCAAAGATATCACCATTATAGCACTTATGTTCTATTAAGCAAGAGAGAAACTATATCCCAAACCATGAGGTTTAATCGCGAATTTTCCTAATTTATACTAATGAATGCTAATAGACCTTCTTTGTTTCAAATTCACAAGACAGGTTTTATTAGGTTTTTATTTGTGTAATTGGTGGATATGTTTTTACATGAATTGTTCGGTTCTATTCGCATTAATTAGCGAAATTAGCGGTTAAGCTCTTTATAAATCAAAAACGCTCCCCAATTTCGGGGAGCGTCGTCTTCATGATCGAAAACCCTAATCTTCCGCCAGCAGGATCACCTTGTCGTTGGCTTCGAAGGTGACAAATTTCCCCTTGTCCGGGTTGAGGTGAACGCCATACGCTTTTTCAGCATTATGCGCTTCACTTGCCAGGCGGTATCCGATCGCCGTCTTGCCCTGACGCTGCGCGGACTCGACCACGGTGTAGAAGTTCACCGCTGCGCCGGTCTTGACGAACTGCCCGGCAGGGACGATGTAGGCTTCCGAGCCCTCGGGGTCAAACAGGTCTGTGAACACGCCGTTCAGCGCTTTGTTCTCCGACACCTGAGTGAGCAGCAGGCTGATCAACTTATCGCTGACGATAAAATCGTCGGCCCGGCTGATCTCAGCCAGGTTGCGGTTACGGATATCGAGCATCTCGCTGACCACGGCAAAATCGCGCCCCTTCTTGTCTGCCATGTCGCGCAGGTGCAGCAGCGTGATCAAGGTCTGCGCGTCAGCTTTCTGACTTTCGAGGTCGTCAGAGTAGCACAGCAGGATGATGTGGTCGTAGCTGTAGAGATCAAGCGATTCGAGAAGCACCCGGTCCGTGATGGAGCCAGCCTTGAACGACAGTCTCTGATTCTTCAAATCACCCTTCAGCGCCATCGTGGTGTCTTTGAGACCTTCGATATCGCCCACCACTACCGCCTCTGACCCGGCTGCCACGTAATTATCCAATTCCCGCAGTAGCAGGGGAGCGCGCCAGTTCCAGCCCAGGATCATGGTACGTTCCGGTTTGGCTTTTACCGCGCTGCCACTGACGATTGATCCTTCATCCACCGCGGGGGCACCGTCCAAAAATACCTTGTCGTCGTCCTCGGCGATCAGCACCACCCGGTCGCCGGGCTCGATCACCGTGTTCATGGGAGGGTTGAGCGCGGCGGCGCCGTTCTTCACCAGACCCATCACTGTATTCTTCTTGAACAGGTTGAGCACTTCACCGAATTGCTTGCCCGCGAGTTGGGGCAATTCCGGGGTGTAGATTTCGTCCCCGCCAAAATCCATCAACTCTGTGTAGACCACTGAGAGTCCCGACTGACGGCAAGTCTGCGCGATGATGCGCGCGATAATCCCGCCGGTCTGAACGATCTCGACCTCGTCCTTGCCCACCATCTTGGCCACGTCGCCATTCTCTGACTTCATCAGCTCTGCCGTGATGTGAAATGGTTCGCTGCGGCGCTTGGCGTAGTTGACGATGGCCAGTACTGTCTTGATCACCTCGGCGTCAGCCTCGGCGGAATTCTCGGGGCTGAGCACGATGATCGATTTGCTCGTGTTGAGACTCACCAGGTCCAGGTCGTTGGCTTCGATGGGGCTGCCGGTGCGGCAGACGATGCGCGTCTTGCCCGACGAATCCAGGCGTGAGGCGATTTCGTCCTCCATCTCCACCTTGTCGCGCTCGGCCATGATCACCACGCACGACTTCGGCTGGTTGGCGTTGGCCGCCACCAGCTCGCTGAGGATGGTGAAGATCTGCTCCGACCAGCCCAAAATGACGGTGTGGTTGGCCTCGATTACCCTGGAGCGGCCCTTGCGCAGCTCGTCCAGCTTGCCTTCCACACCGCTGGTGAGCACACCGATCAGCGTGGAGATGACGAAGATACCGCCGATGGTGACGATGAGCATCACCAGCCGGAAGCCCCAACCGGTGTCGCCGCCCATGGTACCGGCATCGAAGGTGCGCATCAGCGATTCCCAGGCGGCCTCGGTGAAGCCCACCGGGCCTTCACCGTTCACGTCAAAGCGGAAGGCGGAGACCACCAGGCCGCCCAGCGCCACAATTACCAGAGATGCGATTCCGAGCCACAAAATGAGCGCGCTCGGTCCTTTTGAGAATGTGTTGTCCACCGCGTACTTGAATCTTTCTTTGAATGATGCCTTCGCTGCCATGGCTTCCCCTCCGGGATGAAAAAATGAGAATAGATTAAGTATTTTAGCATGAGGAAAAAAACAATGAGTCAATATTTGTTTAGATATTGATTTTTAAGGAGGGTATCTATATAATGACTAATATATTTAGTCATATGACTAATAAACTTAGTCGTATGACTGAAAGAGGTGTATTATGCTTGAACCGATTCTAGGGTCTGTAAATGCAGAGAAAGTGCTGATCTATCTATTCGTTCGTGAAAAAGGGTATCCAAGAGAGATCGCAAACTTTTACGATATAAATGTGCGTGCGATTCAAAACCAATTGGAAAAATTCGAGAATGGTGGAATTGTCGTCAGCTTTTTACTGGGGAAGATTCGGTTGTATCAATTCAGTCCGCGTTATGTATTTTTACCTGAGTTAACGAAGTTGCTAGAGAAAGCTTTCTCATTTTATCCAGAGGAAGAGATTGAACGATTGAAAATGAATCGCCGCAGACCAAGGAGAACGGGGAAACCATTATGAAGCCAATTCTAGAAATGACAAAGTTTGAGCTAACTGCTTATATCCAGTCAGCGTTGGAAGAACAAAAAATCCATGTTGTGTTATCTGGAGGAGCGGCAGTCTCTTTTTACAGTGATAATGCTTATGTCTCATACGATTTGGATCTGGTGAACCTTTTTTCAGTTGAAAGGAAAAGAATCAAGCAGGTCATGGAGTCTCTTGGATTTGTTGAGGAGGGGAGGTACTTTACCTATACAGGAACTGATTTCTTCATCGAGTTTCCGCCCGGCCCTTTGACGGTTGGGGTCGAACCGGTCAAGAACGTGGATGAAGTGCGCTTCGTAACCGGGACAATGCGCATTATCTCAGCCACCGACAGCGTCAAAGACCGCCTGGCAGCGTTCTACCATTGGGGAGACGAACAGTGTCTTAAGCAAGCCAGGTTGATCAAAGAACGAAACAAGGTGGATTTGGATGAAATTGAAAGGTGGTCAAAAGGGGAAGGGAAGCAGAGGGAGTTCTTGCGGTTTATTTCAGATTGAGCGCGCTCGTTCCTTTCGAGAACGTGTTGTCCACCGCATACTTGAATTATTCTTTGAATGATGCCTTTATGTCTATGGCTTCCCCTTCGGGATGAAAAAATGAGAACTAATTATAGAAAGATTAATTCTTTTTAATAATTAATGGACTGATTATTCAATTCCTATCCACAAGTAGCAACAAAAACCCCGGTTGGATTTCTCCAACCGGGGGGCTTATTTACTAATAATGGTTTTCTCTGCGACTCTGCGTGAGACGATCTACAGCCCCGCAGCCTTGCGTAAGGCGTCAGCCTTGTTCGTCTTCTCCCAGGTGAACTCGATATCGTCGCGGCCGAAGTGACCGTAGGCGGCCGTCTTCTGGTAGATCGGCTTGCGCAGGTCCAGGTCGCGGATGATGGCGCCCGGGCGCAGGTCGAAGTTCTCGGCGATGATCTTGGCGATCTTCTCATCCTCGATCTTGCCGGTGCCGAACGTCTCGACGTTGATCGAGAGCGGGTGTGCCACGCCGATGGCGTAGGCCACCTGGATCTCGCAGCGGTCTGCCAGGCCGGCAGCCACCACGTTCTTGGCTACCCAGCGGCAGGCGTACGCCGCGGAGCGGTCCACTTTTGTGGGGTCCTTACCGCTGAACGCGCCGCCACCGTGACGGCCCATGCCGCCGTAGGTGTCGACAATGATCTTGCGTCCGGTGACGCCGGCGTCGCCCATCGGGCCACCGATGACGAAGCGCCCGGTGGGGTTGACGTAGATCTTCGGGCTGTCGGTGAGCAGTTCGGCCGGGATCACCGGGTTGATGATGTGCTCCACGACCGATTCCTCGATCTCGTTATGGCTGATGTCGGGGGAGTGCTGCGTGCTGATGAGGACGGTGTCAACACGCACGGGTTTGCCGTAGGCGTATTCCACGGTCACCTGGCTTTTGCCGTCGGGGCGCAGCCAGGGCAGTTCACCGGCCTTGCGCACTTCCGCCAGGCGGCGGGTGAGCTTGTGGGCCAGGTAGATGGGCATTGGCATCAGGGTGGGGGTCTCGTTGCAAGCATAGCCGAACATCATGCCCTGGTCGCCAGCGCCGATCTCGTTGAGTTCCTTCTCGGTCACTTCGCCGTCCTTGACCTCGAGCGACTTGTCCACGCCCATGGCGATGTCGCCGGACTGGCTGGAGATGGCGGACATCACGGCGCAGGTGTTGCCGTCAAAACCTTTATCGCTGCTGTCATAGCCGATCTCTTTCACCACGTTGCGGATGAGTTCGTCGAAGTTGACGAACGCGTTGGTGGTGATCTCGCCCAGCACCATCACGAAGCCCGTCTTGGTGGCCGTTTCGCAGGCCACGCGGCTGCGGGGGTCCTGCTTGAGGCAGGCGTCCAACACGGCGTCGCTGACCTGGTCGCATAACTTATCGGGATGACCCTCGGTGACCGACTCCGAAGTGAATTTGTAACTCGGGTTGTCCATGAAACTGCTTTTTGCCATATTTTTGCTCCTTAAAAAGAGATTGCCCCTGACCGGTGTAACTCGAGGGGCAACAAATTGCTACTGCCCTTCTATCTTCCAGATCCACTGTCGGAATTGGCACCATCGACTTTTCAGTCTGGTTGCCGAGGCTTCATCGGGCCGGTCCCTCCGCCTCTCTGGATAGAAGTGCCGTTATGGGGCTATTCGATTGACCCGAGTTTATCATGGGATAACTCGGATGTCAAATGACGAATGGGCTATTTACTTTACCGAGAGTTCTGAGATTACAGTTGCGCAAATTAATTATTGGGAAGGGTGGCAGTGTTTGCAATAGCTGATATGTCCGCCAGTCCTTTCGGCAGCTTTTTGAGCTTCTGCAAGGGATTTGAATGGCCCATGCCACATACCATTTTTATTGCTTGCTCCTGGATGTTTACCTTTGCCTTCATGGCAATCACCACAAGACCCTTTATGAATGCGTGCTTTATGTCCTTCGGCTACCCAATTTTCATAGACATAGAAATTCATGTTTCCTCCTTATTTACTGTAATTACCATTATAAGCATCCGAGTCAAATTAGAAACAGACTCTTTTTGGTGAGTCTATTTTTACTGATCACTCGTTACTACTTACTACTTACTACTTACTACTTACTTTTCTTGATCATTACTCCTGGCATCCCGCGTTGGCGGTAGGCGCCTTGAGCACAGTCACCTGGCCGGTTTTCTCGTCCACTTTCAGGATGATGAGCGTCCGCAGTAGTGATTCCTGAGCGCCCCAAAAATCCACCGAGGTGTTGCGGTAGTTGCAGCCGATCACGATCAATCGGTCTTCGGTCTGCAGGCTCTTGAAGTTTGCGAAACGCGGTGAGTAGCTGACGTAGGTATAGTCTTTGCCGAGGATCATCATCTCCAGACCGGGGGTTTCGCCGGGGTAAACCGGGCTGTCATAGAACCGCATGTGATACATGTGCCCTTCGCCCACCACGATCCTCGGGTTGGATAACAGCGCCGTGAATTCGGCGGGGGTCATGGTGCCACCACCCACCAGGGCTTTGCGAGCCCGAGCGAGCGCGTCCTGCGAGCTTGCGGTCGCCAGGCGGTCGGGGATGAGATTGGTGAGGGGCAGCAGCGCCCCGAGGAAGATCAGCAGCACCAGTATCCAGCCCAACTCGCGGCGTTGCCGAGATCGCGGACTTTCTGCGGCCGGTTCAGTCTGGGGAATGGGGAGCGGATCGTTCGCTTTGGTCATTGCGGATACGATCGCCGATATACCCAGTAGGAAATACAGCAGCGTCACCCAGAATGTAGGCTCCAGGTAGCGCCCCCCTGAAGTCTGCGCTGCAGCGTTGCCCAGGTTGTAGCCTATCTGAAGGAGCAGTGGAACTGCCCCCGCGACCTTCCAGTGTTTGCACGCCCACCAGACTCCCGTCAGCACGACTGCCAGGTTGGTCAGCAGCAGGATCACGTTCACCACGGATAGCTTGCCGGAGAAGAACGACGATTGCGATGCGTCCCTCCAGAGCGGCTGGCGGGTGACATCAGCCAGAGAGAGCAGTGAGAGGTTGACAGGCAGCTTGAGCAGGCTGGAAAGCTCATTGTTGGCGAAATGGAAGAGCAGGCTGCTGCCTGTGTTTTCGTCATCCGGGGTATGGATTGGGAGGGGCAGGGCCAGTGAGTTGCCGTTCACCCTGTCAAAGCGCAGCGAGGTTTTGGCGGTGTACCGGGCGTGGAGGATGCGCTCGATCTTGCTCCAGTAAAAATTCGCGCCGTTGGCGTCTCGCGCGCTGGCTGCCCAGGGCAGGAACACGATGCAGAACCCGAGAAGCAGCGCGGCCAGGCTCAGGAACAGCTTGCGGCGCTGCTTCCATAAGACGACGACAAGCGTTACCAGCAGCACGGGAAGGATGAAAGCTGGATTCATGCGGGTCAGCGCTGCCAGGCCGAGCAGTCCGCCGGCAAGCAGGAGCAGGTGTAACTTTTGCCCGTCCGTAAAGAACTTGAAGAGGGAGAGCCCAATAAGCAGCACGAGCAATCCGGTCAGTCCCTCGGTATTTTCGAACCACACATTTACCGTGCCCTGGCTGGCGTTCAGGCGGATGGCGTTCGCGCCGGTAAAGACAAGCAGCAGCGCGGCAGAGAAGGCAGCGGCACTCCCGGCCATGCGCCGCACAAGCAAAAATAAAATGGCCGGTGCGACCGCGATGACGATCACCTGGAACAGGAGATACTTCGCGATTTCAGGCCCAAACAACCACTGACCTATCGCGAGAAATAGCATATAAAAGGGCTTGTCGGTGGGCCAATGGTTGAACACGCCCTGTCCGAGCGTGATATAGTGGCTGCCGATACTGTAAACCGCGTCCTTCACCTGGGGATAGCAGTTGTCAAAGGGTGGATACGGGCCGGGACGGTCCACGCCACAGGGGAAGGGGGTAAGCGTCCATACCGCGGCTGTTACTGCCCAGATGCCCACGAAGATGGCAATTACGGTCGCTTTGCTTGGCGCCTTTTCTCCACTTTTCCCAGCGGTCAGCAAGCGGACCAGACCGAACACTAACAGGCAGAGCACAAGCTGCAGTGGGGTGATGGGGGTGCCCGGGGTTTCGGTGATGGACCCGGTGGTCACCGCTTGCGCCGTTAACCTGACTGTCAAGAAAGCCAGCCCTGATCCGAGCAGGCAGATCGCTAGAACGAGCCACTTGCGCGGCAAGGCAGGGAGCGTCCAATGCTCGCGCAGGATGTGCCAGTTGAAGAAGAGCAGCCACGCCAGTCCGATCGCCTCGATCATTAGCAGCAGGGGCCTGAGCCGGGTGAATTCATCGGAAAACGAGACTAAGTTTCCCGCGGGCATCCAGAGGGTAATCCAGAAGAGCGTGGCCAGGCAAAGGAGGATGATACCGAAAGCCGTCTGGGATTCGGGTTTGAAATCAAGTTTGCTGAGGAGCCGCAGAAAGGGTTTTGGATGCAAGATCATCCACAGCAGAAGGCAGGCGATCAACACGAAGAGGATTACCAATATCAATCGAATAGGAGAAAGCCCGAAAAGCAGCCAGCCTTTTGTTGCCCCGGGGATGGCCACGGTCCAGGCCAGGGCTCCAAGCGTTGCCAAGAATAACCCGCCGTTGACCGTGCGAAAGGCATTTTCTTGCTTCATGATTTGACTCCCATATTCGTGAAACGTTATGCGGGAATTGGGTTAAAATACATTAATCACAGTCGTTATTCAGTTCATGTTGAATTTTACATGAAGTCATCGCGCTTGTAACTCGAAAAATCGGGCAATTTGGAGACGCACATGACTGATATAAAGGGTTCGCAACCTTTGGCAGAGGAAATGGATCTGCACTATTTGATCAAACTGCTTGCGCGAAGGGTGAAATTGATCATTTTGGTCACACTTATCGGCGGTTTGGCTGGGGCAGCGCTTTACTTCCTTGTCAAACCCACCCAATCTGCCACGGCTGTGATCACAGTGGATCCGGACACGCTGGTTTCTGCGACTTCTCCATATTACCTGGTTAAGAATGATGAGATCGCCCAGGCAGTCGCTGACAAATTGGGAATGGCCAGGGGAGATCTACCTGAAATGACCTTCACGGTAGATAAGACAGATAAATCGGTCATCACAATCGAAGCTAATTCTAATAATTCGAAATTGGCCATGGATGCTGCCAATGCCTGGGCTGAGGAGGCGGTGCTGTGGCTGCAGCAGAGATCCAACTCACTCAGCGGTCACCTTGCCACTGCCCAGATTGATGTCCAAAACGCCGACAAGGCGTTGGCTGAGTATCTCCAATCGATAGGGTCAGGTAACTTGAGCTGGATAGAACTGGTGGCGATCACTGGCGTCAGCGAAGATGGTGAAATAAATGTTTATCTCGACCACACCACCCTGCCAAATCTGACCGTTGAGCAAAAAGAGACACTCTCACAATTAATGCGCCAAAAGACAATCAGCGAATGGAACTATATGCAGATCAGTAAAGCGGCTCTGACTTCAGCTCAAAACAGTGCTCAACGCATCATGATCCTCAACAAAGCGATGAAGACCGTAGAAAAGCATATCCTGGGGGGAATTATGGCGATTCCTGTGGGGATGATCCTGGGTGTATTCATCGCCTGTGCCTGGGTTTTATTGGCTGACTGGTGGAAAAATTCAGCCTGAATGAGTTAAACCAAACAACTGATAAATTTGTGGACGCGAAGTGATCGATTCCTTCATTGAAACCGTCAAAGGTAATTCCTTAAAATCTCACCTGATCCGCGGCGGTATCGGGAATGTAATCATCCGGGCGATCTATTCGCTGCTTACCTTCTTGATCTCCATCCTTTTAACCCGGTTCATGGGGGCGTCAATATTTGGAGTCTTTTCATATTTCACATCGGTCCTTGCTGTCCTAAGTATCCCGTCCCAATTGGGAATGCCACTATTAATCATTCGAGAAACCGCCCAAGCGCTGGAATTAAAGTTGTGGGGGAAGATAAAAGGGTTGTGGCAGTGGAGCGCATGGCTGGCATTATTGATGTCGATAATCTTTGCTATTGGTTCGTATGCGGTGGTTTTCATCGCGAAAATCCCGCTTACGGTGGACCAACAAGGGAGCATGGAATGGGGATTGATCCTTTTACCGTTGTCGGGGATCTGTGCCCTGGTCGGCGCGGCATTGCGTGGGATAGATGAAGTAAATCTCAGTCAGTTTCCCGAAAGACTCTTTTTACCGGGAATATTTGCCCTCTTGATTGTGGTTGCCCATTATTTTGGAAAGATCGAAATGACATCAACGGAAGCTTTTAGGCTGCAGGTGATCGCTGCTGCGATTGCGTCAGGCGGGGGGATACTTCTACTCTATTTCAAAACTCCTAGGCCCGTGATTAAGTCCGTTCCAGAATATGAATCGAAAAGATGGCTACCCAGTGCGATCGTCTTGGCACTGAACTCCGGAATCCAGGCGATTAACAAGCAATTAAGTGTCATCATTCTGGGTTTGTTTGTGGTGTCTTCTGAAGTAGGAGTCTACCGGATCGCGGTTCAAATGGCGCTATTGGTGGATATTGGATTCAATGTGATCAATCCGGTGATCGCTTCGCAATTCGCCCGCCTTTATTTGCTAAAGGATCAAAGGAGACTTCAACTGCTTGCAACAAAAAGCGCCAGAATCGTCTTGCTGTTTAACCTAGTTATCACTATTGCGTTCGTCCTTTTTGGAAAGCTATTCCTTTTAATCGTCTATGGAAAAGAATTTATCCCGGCATATACATCATTGCTCATTCTCCTCGTTGGACAGATGGTGAATTCACTGGCTGGATCCATTGGCTACTTGATGAACATGACCGGTTTTGAAGGTACCAATACGATGGTCCGAATTGTGGCTACGGTGATAAATATTGGCTTGAATTTTCTCCTGACACCGTTTTTCGGAGCGATCGGGGCTGCGATCGGGACATCCGTTTCGATAATTGTCTGGAATGTCTGGTTATGCATTGAAGGGATCAAGAAAGTAGGGATTAATAGTTCTGTATTTGGAAAGGTCTAATCAATGGGAAGAATGCCTGACTTTTTAGTTATTGGTGCGGCGAAATCTGGAACCACATCGCTGTATTTTTATCTGCAGCAGCACCCAAAGATATTTATGCCATTCATGAAAGAGCCATTTTTCTTTGCCTTTGAAGGATTGGATCCATATCAGTATCATTTCGAAGGAAAAATGAGGAGCAATTTTAAGGCTATTGTAGATTTGGAACATTACCAGACCCTTTTTGAGAACGCTCCGAAAGAGAGTCTCGCGGGTGAAGCAAGTACGCTATATCTCTATGATAAAAATGCTGCGGAAAGGATAAAGTATCACATACCTGATGTAAAAATGATCGTCCTGCTTCGCAATCCAGTGGATCGGGCGTATTCACACTTCCGGCATTTTGTCCGCGACGGCTTCGAACCTGAGAGCGATTTCACGACGGTGATAAAGTCTGAGAAGAAGCGTATGGAAGAAAATTGGTTTCCCTCCTATTATTATTTGGACGCTGGATTCTACAGTATTCAACTCAAGCGGTATTTTGACTTATTTCCCAAAAATCAATTCAAGATTTTCCTTTATGAAGATTTGCTTGACGCAGAACAGATGGTTAGAGAAATTTTTGAATTTCTCGGTTTGGATACTAATATCCGTTTGGATACCGGAGCAAAGCATAATCGTTCAGGCTTGCTCCGTTTCCCGGATCTGTACGATAGCGTCCGCAATTCTTCAAGGGTAAAACCTTTCATACGAAAACTCATTCCAATAAAAATATGGAGCCGCTTACGCGAATTTTGGGAAAAAGCATTAATCAAACCCATCGATGGACTTGATGATAAGGTCCGTCCTGAACTTCAAAAGATTTATCGCGAAGATATTCTGGAATTGCAGGAGCTAATAGATCGTGACTTATCAAGGTGGTTGGAATAAAAGTTGTACAATTTAAATAATTCAATTATCGAAATTTCACTTTTAAACAGATGAGTGTACAAGATAAAAAGAGCCGAATGATCATCTGGCAGGGAGTTGTTCTTTTACTCCTGATCTTTTTGGCTGTTTCACGTTGGCTTCCAGGAAGCGATCCATTGTCTCCGGAAACGAGTTCGCGAGGAATCCTTGAGATTTTCCTGCTTTGCCTTGCCACGTTATTAGCGGTATTGTTCTTTGGACTCGACACCTTCTTTTCGGGTTTCAAACTTCCAACGTTTATCATTTTAATCTTCTTTTGCGCTTGGGCAGCGATCACTGCGATATGGGCGCCAAGTGCGGTACTAGCTCTTGGAAAAGCTGCTGGCCTCCTGATGATTGTTTTTATTGTTGCCGGTCTGGCGTACCAACTTTCACAAGCCGAGGTTCCTTCTGAAAAAGTAATTTTCCCCGCGTTAATGGCCTTTTTGATCTTTCTTTTGATCGATAATCGGTTAACTTATGGGACTTTTCTGCCAAGTACTATGATCCTGGATCGCCAAAGGTTATTGTTAGGACATAACCATCCAAATGAAAGCGCGATTTACCTTGCGACCTTAATCTTCTTTTGTGTTTTTCTCGCGTATGGCAGTAGCCGGTCTAGACAGTTATTCCTCTTTTTGACTGTTTTTTTTGCATTGTTTTTGCTGATCCGCACTGATTCAAGAACTTCGATCATTGCCCTTCTCATTACTGTATATCTTCTTATCATGTTAAGAATGCCAACTCCGCGATCCAGGTTGTTCACATTTCTGGGGGGAGTGATTCTTGTAATAGTCTTTCTTTCAGTCTTGTTCTTTGTTTATTCCGAGAAAGAGACTCTTCAAGATGTATTCAGGACTGTATTAGGCAGAGTGGAACTTTGGAGAAAGGCGTTTTCCTTGTTACCCGCGATTAATATTGGTGGAAATGGTTATTATTCCGCCCGATTTTACCTTTTACCAATTTGGGGATGGGCGAGTCACGCGCATAACGCGTTCGTTGAAATGATCTTCGATCTGGGTATTGTTGGAGTAATCATTCTTTTTGCATTTTTTCTATCAATCCTTCCAAATATTCTTCGTCCAGGACAAGCGCCTGTGTTCTTTTGTTTCCTGATCTTTACATTGCTTCAAAGTATCACGGATGTTGTAATCTTCATACCATCAATTTTAATGACTTTGATCTGCTTATTGATATTTGAACAACAATTCTTGGATGACAAAAAGAGGAGGATGCAGAAAAATTTAGAAAAGGAAGTCACGGTGAAATGACAGAGTCTAGAACCACCATTATTCTAATTCCAACAGTCAACGAACCTACTCTTCAGACCGTTGTTTCGCAGGTAAAACTTCAGGCTTTGGATTCAACAATCTTTCTCCTGGGTTTTGGCCCAGCCAGGCAGGTTGCTGAAAACTTGGGTGTTTCTTTTTATGATCTGGGTGAGAAAACGAGCAAACCCAGGGCATTGAACAGGGCAATTAGCACCATTAAAGCCGACCGATATATTATTCTGGACGCAGATGCAATTCCAGAAGAGGGTTGGTACCAGAATATGATTTTTGCCTTTGAAGAAGGTGCTGAAATATTTTGTGGAAGCATAAACCTCGCGATGGGTAATTTTTGGATGCGGGTTTATAACCTTTCAAGCGCGCATGAATTTTCCAGCGAAAAACCTACTTCATTACGAAAACATCTTGCGGCTTGTACAATGGGGTTTACAAGGGAATTTTTTTCTGAAAATGGTCCATTCAGTGAAGAGATTTCGCGGAGTGAAGATTTTGAATGGACGTTAAGGGCTTTTACGTCCGGTCATGAATTACGATTCGTTCCATCCGCTGTTGTAGATCATCTACCACCAGCAAAAGCATCGTTCAGAAAGGTTTTAGGTGTCTTTTTCAATTCCGGGTACGACAATTGGCTTGTGAGAATAAAGTATTCACAGGTATTGAATACACCCATTGTTCTGCGTTCACCATATTTGATCGTTCTTTTAGCACCATTATTGGCTTGTATTCCAACATTGAGAATATTTCGAACATCTCCAAAAATCATTTTTGCCAAGATGCACATGTTGCCTTTTATATACATGACCAAGGTAGCCTGGTGTTTTGGTGTTTTTTGGGGTTATTGGGATTCAAAACGAAAGTATGGGGGAAGCCATGTCTGAGCTTGTTCAGTTTGTAGTAATTGGTGTGGCAAAATGTGGCACAACTTCGCTGCATGAGTATTTACGTCAACATCCAAGTATCTCTCTGCCTCAGAGGAAGGAGACCCATTTCTTTATTTACAATAAAGCTTCAGGCGGTTTTCCTGAAGTCTATAATGGGCGGGAGATCAAAGAGTATATCGACACCGAAGAAGATTATTTGGCTGAATTCGAAAAAAAACCAACCGCCACCATTTTTGGCGAGGTGTGTCCATCATATTTTTACTATCCAAATGCCGCTGAGAATATTTACAGGTATTGCCCAAACGCAAAAATTTTGTGTATTTTGCGCAATCCCATTTACAGGTTGTATTCAGAATACACTTATGCTCAATTACGGAAAGATGGTGGCGGAGATAAATTCACTGATGAAAGCCAATCGTTTAGAGCGGTTGTGCAGCAGATCGTGGACGGCACAGAAGATGTGTTAACAAGGCGTAGGGTGGAAACTGGTTTCTATACACGTTACCTGACCAGGTATTATCATCTCTTTCCGAAAGAGCAAATAAAAATTTTACTATTCGATGACCTCCGATTCCGTCCAGATGAATTAATGAATGAAATCACCGAGTTTATCGGCGCGAAGAAGTTTACTTATGATGTAGAAATGAGGTTCAATAGTTCAGGAAAAGCAAGATTTTTCTCGATGTATAGCTTGTTAAGGAAAACTGGCCTAAAAAAGTTCCTGCGAAATAAACTCTCCGCAAAAGCATATCAAAATTTACGGTTTGCAGCTGAAAAGTATCTTCTAAAGGCTCCTCCACAGATCGATCCCGAAAGCAGGAGCATGCTTCAATCGATATATGAGAATGAAATTTTGGATTTACAGGAATTAATCGGCAAAGACCTCTCTTCCTGGCTGGTTTAGGAGACCATGAGCAATTATCCGATATATGAATTTCTGGGAGTCAAGATTACCTCGCTTGGTTTGGACGAGTTGCTGGATGAAATCTTGGACGCTCTGAGTAAGGCAAGAAAACTCCAGTTAGGAAATGTGAATATCCACGCAATGAATCTCTCTCAGAGTACACCTGCTTTTCGAGACGCCCTGAACAAGATGGATATCGTGTTCTGTGATGGATACGGGGTAAAAATTGGCGCTTCAATGTTGGGAATTAACCTTAAGCAACGCTTTACCCCACCAGATTTTATCGACAGCGTGATGAAGCAGGTGATTGAAACAAAAGGCAGCGTTTTTTTACTGGGTGCCAGAAAAGGAGTTGCCGAGAAAGCTGGTAAGGTACTTCAAGAACGCAATCCCGGCTTGATCATAGCCGGGCATTATCACGGTTATTTCGATAAACGTCATGAGAGTTCAGATAACAAAATTGTGGTCGATATGATCAATCAATCCGGGGCAAGTTTATTGCTTGTCGGTTTTGGTATGCCGACCCAGGAACAATGGCTGATAGAAAACAGAGAAGTATTGAATCCATCCGTTTCATTAACAGTCGGAGCATTATTTGACACGCTTTCGGGGAATATTCAGCGAATGCCAAGATTCATCACGGATCACGGATTGGAATGGTTGGGTCGTCTCATCATCGAGCCACGAAGATTATGGAAGCGATATCTACTAGGTATTCCTCTTTTCTTCTGGACAGTTTTCAATGAAAAAATTTCAAAAAAACATATAAAATTGAATTAATAAATATCTTTAACGGAAAAACATGAATCGACGATTTTCCACGAATTTCGCGGTTG
>ENA-UOYA01001866-UOYA01001866.1-activated-sludge-metagenome-genome-assembly--contig:-NODE-1866-length-21256-cov-5.028536_pt1 | contig 21256 bp, 22 predicted proteins | sample MGYA00238163_ERZ764804 | MGnify/ENA primary metagenome ERZ764804 (study PRJEB28919, sample SAMN05720223) | activated sludge metagenome | isolation source: Anaerobic digester | place: Hong Kong... | reverse complement strand
ACCGGTAGGATGGGTATAGATTGTCAGAGAAGTAACAAGGTTTTCCTGATCGTTATTAAATAGAGGAGGAAAAGAAATGAGTAAGAAGGTATTGATCATCGGAGGCGTGGCCGGAGGCGCCAGCACCGCGGCCCGGCTCAGAAGGCTGGATGAATCGCTGGAAATCGTCATGTTTGAGCGGGGTAATTATATTTCTTATGCAAACTGCGGCCTGCCTTACCATATCGGCAACGTCATCCGGGACCGGGAGTCATTGCTGCTGCAGACTCCGGAAGCGATGAAGGCAAAGTTCAATATCGACGTGCGCATCAATCAGGAGGTATTGTCCATCGACCGGGACAGAAAAACCGTTCTCGTGAAAAAGCAAAAGACCGGCGAAGAATATGAGGAAAGCTACGACTTCCTGGTCATATCGACCGGTTCCTCCCCGTTGAAACCGCCGATTCCCGGCATCGACGGCCCCGGGATCTTCACTCTCTGGACCATACCGGACACGGATCGCATTAAAAAATACATCGCGGAGAAAAAGCCAAAGAAGGCCGCTGTGATCGGAGGCGGGTTCATCGGGCTGGAGATGGCGGAAAACCTTCACAAGGCTGGCTGTGAAGTCACCGTAGTGGAAATGCTGAACCAGGTCATGGCGCCCATCGATTATGAGATGGCTCAATTGGTTCACGAAAATATGAGAATGAACCATGTGCGCCTGGAGCTCTCCAATGGAGTGAAACGGTTTGACCATAAGGACGGGATGACTGTGGTTACGCTGCAGGATGGAAAGATTGTTGAAGCGGATCTCGTGATCCTTGCCATCGGCGTCAGGCCCAACAGCCAATTGGCGAAGAATTGCGGTCTGGAACTGAACGCCAGAGGCGGAATCGTGGTCAACGAATATTTAAAGACCTCGGATCCGAACATTTATGCCGTAGGCGACGTCATCGAAGTGGAAGAGTTCGTCACGAAGAATAAGACCATGATCCCCCTGGCAGGTCCGGCAAACAAGCAAGGCCGGATCTGTGCAAACAACATCGCCAGGGAAGCGGGATACCTGAGCGGTGATCTTGAAAAATACAACGGAACCCAGGGGACGTCCATCGTGCAGGTATTCGACCTTTCCGTTGCAGCGACGGGTCTCAATGAGAAAACGCTGAAAGCCGGCGGAAAAGAGCTGAACAGGGACTATTTCATCTCGCTGATCAATCAGAAATCCCACGCGGGCTATTATCCCGGCGCAACGCCTCTGACGCTGAAGCTGATCTTCGGCGCCGACGGCAAGATCTTCGGCGCCCAGATCGTCGGTCAGGAGGGGGCGGACAAGAGGATCGACACCATCGCAACGACCATGAGGCTGGGCGGAACGGTCCGCGATCTGGCCGAACTGGAACTGGCCTACGCGCCTCCGTATTCGTCGGCAAAAGATCCGGTCAACATGCTCGGTTTTGTGGCGGAGAATATCCTGGATGGCCTCAGCTCCTTCATCAGCTTGGGAGAGCTGGAAGAACTGCAGAAGTCCGGACGGGACGACTATATCATCCTCGATGTGACCGAGGATATCGAGCGTATGGCGTATCAGATCCCGAATTCCTATCATATCCCGCTGGGCCAGCTGAGACAGCGCATGGGCGAGCTCGATAAAAACAAGCTGATCATCCCTTACTGCGCTATCGGCGTACGGTCTTACAATGCGGCCAGGATCCTCAAGGGCGGCGGCTTCGAAAAGGTCAAGGTGCTCCCCGGCGGAACCAGCTTCTATAAATCCGTCTATCATGACAGATATATGGCCGATTCGGCCCCTATCACTTTGAATGACAAAGGAGGCAGCATTCCGATGAATCACAGCGAAGAAACCGTTCCCTTCGATCCCGGCATGATCGTGGCGAAGGAGATCCTCGACTGCACGGGACTTCAGTGTCCCGGCCCGATCATGAGAGTTTTCCAGACCATTAAGGAAATGAACGACGGCGAGATTCTTCAGGTATCCGCAACCGACATGGGCTTTGCGCGGGATATCGAGGCCTGGTGCAGAAGAACGGGAAACACCATGCTGAAGGCAGAAAAGTCAGGGAAAGAAGTCATCGTATATATCCGGAAAGGTCTCGGCGGAGCCCCTGTGGCGGAGGCCGACACCGCAGCACCCATCATGCGCGGAGGTTCTCATGCCGCGGCGCCCCAGGGAAAGACCATCATCGTGTTCAGCGGCGATCTGGATAAGGTTCTGGCTTCCTTCATCATAGCCAACGGCGCTGCCGCTATGGGCCGGCCGGTCACCATGTTCTTCACCTTCTGGGGTCTGAACGTGCTCCGGAAAAGAGAGAAGCAGAAGGTTAAAAAACCCTTCATGGACGCCATGTTCGGCGCCATGATGCCGAGAGGGGCTTCGAAGCTGACTCTTTCCAACCTGAATATGGGCGGTATGGGCACCGCCATGATGAAGAAGGTCATGAAAGACAAAAACATCGATTCTCTTGAGGATCTGATGAAACAGGCCATGTTCAACGGAGTCAGGCTCGTAGCCTGCACCATGTCCATGGACGTGATGGGCATCACCAAGGACGAACTCATCGACGGGATCGAATATGCCGGCGTTGCGGCCTATCTGGGCGACGCCGAAGAATCCAATGTAAACCTGTTCATCTAATGATGCTTTGATCACCCGTAAAACAGGTGATATGTGCTTTTTCTTCGATTACTGCCTGAGGATCAAAACAGCATTCCCCGATTTTCACACAACCAAAATATCCGCCGAATTATCGCAGATTCCTGCAATATACGGCGGATTTTCTGAATTTTTTCCTACTAAATTTTCGTTCCGCATTCCCCGCAGAATTTTGCGCCCAGGGATACAGAGGCGCCGCAGCCGGGGCAGACGTTCATCGCCATGGAAGCGCCGCAGTTGTTGCAGAATTTTCCCGTACCCCCGGGTTTGCCGCATGCGGGACAGACGATGGTCTTGGATTCGATCGCCCCTTTGAAGACCGTCGTCTCGTCAGCCTTTGCATTGATATCCTCAACCATTTTTCTGGAACGGGCTGCCGCGATCTCCACGTTCATTCTCGGCGCACATTCCACGCAAAGGTCCTCATCCTCGTTGTAATCCGCGTCGCATACCCACTGGCGGCATTTATGGCAGCGGTGGAAATGCCGCTGCGCCTCGTTCTGCGCATATTCGAAGGCTTTTTCATGTTCCTTCTGCCACTCGGGGCTCATCCCCTCAAACCTCTCCGAAAGGATATCGCTGCCGTAGCCGGCCCGCCAGACGGCGTCGCCAAGCCTTCCTCCCAGAAAACCTCCCAGTGTCCTCGCTCCGCCGGTAATGGTCCGGAGCAGCGCTCCCTTTTTATATGTTTCCGATTCCACAAAGGACGATTTGTATCCGTCATGACAGAGATCACAATAAAATGTAAACTGGAATCCGGCTTCCGTGGAATTATCCTCGTAGTTTCTTGTAAAGGCTTTTAACATACTACTCACCTCGCTTCATTTTCCGATCTTTTTTCCGCAGGCTCTGCAATGGCTGTTTTGAAAGAATACCATTTCACCGCACCGTCTGTTGGGGCAGGGAATCATGAGGCTCGCTCCGCAGACTTGGCACCAATCAAGCGCAAAGGTATTCTCTCCGCATTTGGGACACTGAACCACGAGCGACATTCCGCATCCCGGGCAGATCGCATCGTCTTTTGAAACTTCCCGAAGACAATTCGGACACCGGACTGCAAACGGACTTCGGCTGCCGCATTTTGTGCAGAAGCGGGAGTCGGAATCAATCAATGTCCCGCAAAATATACAAATTTTTTTATATGACGCCATTCGCCGCTCTCCTCTCATAAAACTGTCTTGCATCTCTTCTCTAACGTTTAGAGTTTCATTCCGCACTCGCCGCAGAACCTCGTACCAGCCGGATATTCCGCGCTGCACCCCGAACAGGTCAGTTTTATGGAAAGAATCATTTTGGCGCCGCATTCCTTACAAAATTTTACTCCTTCCGGATTCACCGTACCGCAATCGGGACAGGTCCTGCTTTTCAGCGCTTCCTGCTCCTTTTGCTCCTGTTCCGTTTTGCTGTTCTGCGCTGCCCGGAGTTCATCCTTCGCCAAGACCAGTTTTTTCTGGACTAAGGTCAGCTCCTGGACCAGATCGCCGTACTCGGCCTGATCCCTGACGGCCGGAAACGCCTTCTTTCCGATTTCCGCATACAGCTCCAGTTCTCTATTTTGAAGATCGCTGATTTCATTCTGGGACTGAAACAGTTTTACATTGGGATCATCCTTTGGCATAAAAGCGCCGAGGCCCTTCATCAATCCTCCAAAAATATCGTTGGACATCGTGCCATACTCCTCTCAGATTTCTTATTCCGGCTTCTTCCGACCGGTTCACATCGTGATCTGCTGATATCCGGCCGGTATTTCAAACATGTCCGCCGGGACGTTGTTGCTCATTTCAAGGATCTCCATCTCCATGGACTTTTCATCTCCATTAAATAAGGCGATTTTCACGAGATCCTTGCCGTCGAAATAGTATTTGATGTTGTAATCATCCGTTTGATATTCCTCAAAAACAAGCCCGTCCTCGCTTCCGGTCCCCACGTAAGTGATGCCCTCCGCATCGAAGGTTCCCATATCCGTCGCTGATGGCTGACCCTGAGGCTGTGTAAATGAAGTGACGGTTTTACCGGCATGGTCGACCATGTAAATCGTGTCGCCCTTGACGATGGTGGTGCTTTCGAAGCCCTCCCCGCTGCTGGTGATGGCCATATCGTCTCCCTTAACCGCAACCGTGGCTTCCATTTCCATCGCCTGCCCCTCAAAATTCATCGTTGCTTTTTTGGTCATCAGATATTCCTTATTTTTCATCATATCGACATAGGCGGAGGATAAGAGTTCTCCCATGCCCCCCGTGTCGACGTCTTCCGTCCCTGCGGTTTCTTCGGTCTGTCCTCTCTGCTCGGCGTCAGTCTGATCCGCATCCGATGCGCCGTCAGAGCCGCATCCGGTCATGGCCATTGCAAGAGCCAGCGTCAGGACGAGTAAGATAGCAAGTATTTTTTTCATAATAGAATCCTCTCTTTCTTATCGGATAATCCGGTATTTGCCGATGACAGGCAATTCTTTCGCTTTTCCGTTCAGTCCGTTTACCAGCCCGTAGATCGCGATGGCGAGGATAAACAAACCGAAAAGACTGTACAGCAGCGAAATAAATCCGAACAGTCTCCAGGTGATGGTAGCCAGGATCGCCGTCACAATCGAGATGGCGATATACCCGGTCACGCTTAAAATCAGAAGCAGTAATCCCTGGTTCGCATGAAACCGCCCGAACCTGGAATCCTTGCAGACGATCAGCGGCAGAAAAAACAGAATATAGGCTAATCCCGCCATGGTTTTATTCTGTCTGATGTCTTCCTCATCGAAAATTTCCGCGATTTCTGCCGAATCTGCTGCTTTTTTGTCATTCATTTCATCCATTTTTGTCCCTCCTTCTTGTTATAATAGAATCATCTGACTCCATCATATTCACGAGGCGTTTTTTGTAATCACCTTTGGAGTGACGGTTTCGCATTTTCAGGGGTGATTTTCAGGGGTGATTTTTCCAAATCCTGGACTGGATCGGCTGTTATGTGGTAGAATAGCCGGAGGAAAGGATTCCCAATGCAGGAGGTTACCATGAATAGAGCACTCGCTGTTATTCTCGGCATCGCGCTTTTATTCGGGATACAGACCGGATGCGGAACGAAAGGCGGACTGGATCCGGATAGGCCGGTCACTTTGACCCTTTGGCATAATTATGGCGGGCAGATGAAGGAAACCATGGATCTCATGGTGGATGAATTTAATGAAACGGTGGGCGCCGAAAAAGGGATCATCATCAATGTCACCTCCGTGTCGAGTTCCGACGCGCTCCACGAAAAGCTTGTCATGATCGCAAACGGCGATGCGGGCGCGCCTGAAATGCCGGACATCGCGACGGCTAATCCGAAAACTGCGGTGATCCTCGCCGATAAGGGTCTGCTGACCGACTTAAAAAGCCTGTTTGCAGAAAACGAATTGGACGCCTATCTTCCCCGCTTTCTGGAGGAAGGAATGCTGGGCACCGATCATCTCTACATATTTCCGACGGCAAAGTCGACTGAGGTCGTTTTCCTGAACAAAACCGTTTTTGACCGTTTTTCAAAGGATACGGGAGCTTCTTACGATGATCTCGCCACCTTTGAAGGGATCGCCCGTACGGCCGCCCTTTATTATGACTGGACGGACGCACAAACGCCGGACATTCCCCGCGACGGAAAAACTTTTTACCATGCGGATTCTCTGTTTAATCTGACACAGATCGGCTGCAGACAGCTCGGCGGCGATTTTATCAAGGAGGGTCGTCCGGATTATTCTTCGGAGGAATTTCAAAAGGTTCGTGATTACTTTTTTGATTCGGCCGTCCGCGGGCATTTTGCAGTATTTGACGGATATGCCTCCGACCTCTTCAAGACCGGGGAAATCATCTGCTCCACCGGTTCTACCGCAGGCGTTCTTTTCTTTGATCCGGTGGTGACCTATCCGGATAATACGACCGAACGTGTGGAACTCATGATCCTCCCCTATCCCACGTTTGCCGGAGGTGAGAAAGTAGCGGTACAGCGCGGCGGCGGCATGATCGTGCCAAAAACAGACGATGCAAAAGCCTATGCTGCGGGAATTTTTCTGAAATGGTTTACAAGCCCGGAAAACAATCTCCGGTTCGTTTCCTTCACAGGCTACCTTCCGGTGACCAAGGAGGCTTTCGGCGAGATCATGACAAAGGAAATCGATGTGGTTCAGGACAGAAACATCCGGTCCCTTCTCGAGACTTCCATCATCATGCAGGCCGAATACGACTTTTTTATCCCGCTCTTGTTTGACGGAATGGATGTTGTACAGGATCAATATACGAAGGAACTCATGAACAGCGTTTCCGACGCACGGACGGCACAAGGCATCCAGTAAGCAGTTTTCATCTTTTATGCGGAGATTCAGGCAGGTGAACTTTGTGGAGGGAAAAGAAGTACATAAGGCATTTACGCTGCGTTTCAAGCTTTTTCTGCTTCTGACGCTGCTGATCGTCTCGATCCTCTTCAGCGTAATCGTCATTCTAACGGCCACCGGAACCTTAACGGCAGGTCTGCGGGAAACAGAACGGGACATGAAGGCGGAGCTGAATCGCTTCCGCTCGGATATTATCGAGCAGTTCGGACAGGTTTCCGCACACACGGTGCAGTTTTCCAAGGATCTCTCCAGGGAGATCGAAAGGGAACTGGCGCTTATGGGACTCACTCCCCCGGAGCTTAGGGACCATCCTGAGGTCCTCGAGTCATTGATCGGGGAAGAATACGAGAGAAGCCTGTTTGCAATGCAGCGGGCGAACGGAAGCGGCGTTTTCTTCATCCTTGACGCTACCGTCAATCCGCTTCTGATCAATGCGAAAAACTCCAGAACAGGACTGTACATAAAAAATATGGAACCGAATATCATTCATGCGGCTTCTGATTATATCCTGATCCTGCGCGGTTTTTCCAGCGTTGGAAGGCAGAATGGCGTAACGCTCCATTCCCAGTGGAGAATGGAATTTGACGTCGCCGATGCGGACTATTTCCGGGCGCCGATGGATGCGGCAAAGAATACGGATCTGCCGCTGTCCCGCTTATATTACTGGAGCGCCGCCGCCGCTCTGCCCGGAACGGCGGAACAGGTCATGCTATGCTCCGCGCCCCTGATCGACTCGGCCGGCAATGTTTTTGGTGTTTGCGGCTTTGAGGTCAGTTCCATGCTGTTCAAGCTGTCTCACATGCCCGAAAGCGATCTCTCCCAGCGAGCGGTCTGCATCCTGGCTCCCGGAACCGATCGCGAGCTGTACATTTCGCAGGCGATGGTCGCCGGAGGATACTCCGTCAGAAGCTTCAAGGAACAGAATCAGCTCCTGACGATCCGGGAGAACGAACCTTTTCATTCTTACCGTGAACAGAACGGAACTCTGTACAGCGGTTTTCATGTGCCCATCCCGCTTTACCCGGACGGTTCCGCTTTTGAAAAGGAAAAATGGACGGCCGCGCTGATCATTCCGGACGACGATATTTCCGCATCCGTCGTTTCCATGAATCTGAAGCTGCTCGGCCTCTTTTTCGGTCTGCTTGTAATAGGAATTTCCATCTCCTATTTTTTGAGCAGGAAATTTCTCACACCTTTCTCCAGGGGCGTGGAAATCATCAAATCGAAGGACTATGTTGCCAGAACCAACGTCCCGGAAATCGACGACCTGATCGAATTTCTTTCCTCTGATCAGGGCGGAAAAGAATCAAAGAAAAAGACGAAGCACAGAAATCACGACGCACTTCCGGAATCCGTCTACGAAGAATTTGTTAGAAATACGAAACGGCTCTCTCCTGCGGAGCGCGCCGTATTCAATCTTTATGTGGAAGGGTATACCGCAAAGGAGATCACCAGCATACTCTGCCTGAGCATCAATACGATCAAAACCCATAACAAGAGGATCTATATGAAGCTGAATGTCGCTTCCCGGGAGGAGCTGCTGGTTTACGTGAACATCCTCAGGGAGGCAGGGAAGGAAATATAAAAGGAGCGGTCCTGATTCACGATGAAACCGCTCCTTCCTATCATGCGCTTGCCAGGTGCATTCTCCTGAAAACCGCTCTTTATAAACTCGTATTCCGGTAACCGGCCGGCACGGCAAACAAACTCTCCGGAGCTTCCCCGGCGACTTCCAGGATCTCCATGACCATATCCCGGCCGTTGATCCGCGCAGCCATTTTCATCAGCTGATCCCCGTTGAAGTAAAAACTGATATGCGTTGCCGGAGCGGCGTATTCCTCACAGACAAGTCCTCCCGCTTCACGGCTTTCCAAAAAGGTCAGCCCCTCCGTCTCAATCCGCCTCGGATTGTCTGTTCCGGTCACGTCCCAGCTGATCATGCTATGATCGGTATGGTTCAGCATGTATACTTTTCCGTCCCTGATAATGGTGGCCCGGTCTGCTGACGCCAAGGCGATCATGTTGCCGGAAACCGCATAGGTCGTTTCCAGGTCATAGGGCTTTCCTTCATAGACCGTAGTCGTCCTGTACCGGATCAGATAGTTCCCCGACTTCATGATCTTGATGATGTCGGAGGCCAGACGGCCTTCCAGGTCTTCCGTATCGGCGTTCTCCTCCGTATGCCCGGCAAGCTTCGTTTCCGGCGCCTTATCGAAAAGAAGGGTCTTTGCGGCAAAGCTCCCGCCCGCGGCAAAGATCAGCAGGAGCGCCAAAATCAGCAGCCTTCGTTTGCCGATCCGGAGTTTTTTCCTTTCAGGAACCTTTCCTTTGGGTAATTTCAGATTCAGCTTCATAAATTCCACCTTGCATTGACTGCCGCTCCATCTGGCAGTTTAGTAAATTTTACCATAAAACCACTGAAAGTGAAATACCCATTTCGCCGGGTCAAAGGCGTTTATCGGGATATCTCATAGCTGCCTCATCAGATTTGCCGTCTCGATGGCTGAAACCGCGGCGTCAAAGCCTTTATTCCCCGATTTTGTTCCGGCGCGTTCAATGGCCTGCTCGATGGTATCCGTGGTTAGGACTCCAAAAATAACGGGGATCTCGCCGGCCAGACCGACATTGGCGATGCCCTTGGCTACCTCCGCACAAACCAGATCGTAATGGGATGTGGATCCTCTGATCACCGCACCTAAACAGATCACGGCGTCGTATTTCCCCGAGGAAGCCATCTTCTTCGCCGCTAACGGCAGTTCAAAGGCGCCGGGCACCCAGACAAGATCGATGTTTTCCGCTGCCGCTCCATGGCGCAGCAGGCCGTCCTCCGCTCCGCTCACGAGCCTGGAGACGATGAATTCATTGAACCGGGAGGCAGCGATCCCAATCCGCAATCCCTGTGCGATCAAATTTCCCTGTATCAGATTCATAATACTGTATTTCCTTTCTTTTTATTAATAAGCGGTCATATGAGCAAGCTTTTGCTGTTTTGTTTTCAGGTAAGTCACATTTTCTTTATTTGCTTCCATTTGGAGCGGAACGCGTTCCGTGATCTCCAGGCCGTAACCCTCAAGGCCCTTTATCTTCCTTGGATTGTTGGTCATCAGTCTGAGCTTTCCGGCACCGATATCCTTTAAAATCTGAGCTCCGATCCCGTAATCCCGAAGATCCTCTTCAAATCCCAGCGCCAGATTGGCCTCAACGGTATCCATGCCATGATCCTGCAGCGCGTAAGCCTTCAGCTTGTTGATCAGGCCGATCCCACGGCCTTCCTGTCTCATATATAAGAGGATCCCTCTGCCTTCCCTGGCGATCTGTGCCATGGCCGCGTCATACTGGCCGCCGCAGTCACAGCGGATGGACCCCAGCGCATCGCCCGTGAGGCATTCGGAATGGACTCTTGTGAGCACCGGCTCTCCCTCGCTGATTTCACCCATGATCAGGGCAACGTGGTGCTCCCCGTTGATCTTATTCTGATATCCTCTGATCCGGAACTCCCCGTACTTCGTGGGAAGCCTGGTTTCCACCACACATTCCACCAGACTTTCCATTCTGCTCCGGTAAGCCACAAGATCCGCAATGGTAATGATGCCGATTCCATGATGTGCTGCAAATTCCATTAGTTCCGGCGTTCGCGCCATGGTGCCGTCTTCGTTGAGGATCTCGCAGATCACGCCGGCGGGTTTCAGACCCGCGAGCCTTGCCAGGTCCACCGCGGCTTCCGTATGGCCGGTACGCTTCAGAACGCCCCCTTCTCTGGCTATGAGGGGAAAGATATGCCCCGGTCTTCGGAAATCGTCCGGCCCGGCCTCTTCGCTGATCAGACCCTGAATGGTATACGCCCGCTCGTAGGCGGAGATTCCCGTCGTGGTGTCCCGGTGGTCTACGGACACCGTGAATGCGGTTTCGTGATTGTCTGTATTCTTTTCCACCATGGCAGGGATGCCGAGCCGGTCGAGAACTTTCCCCTCCATGGGCATGCAAACCAACCCTCTCGCATGTCTGACCATGAAGTTGACCGCCTCAGGAGTGGCCTTTTCGGCGGCCATGATCAGATCGCCTTCGTTTTCTCTTCCCGGATCGTCCACAACGATGACCATCCTCCCGATTTTAATATCTCTGATCGCATCCTCTATGCTACTGAACTGATAACTCATTTGAAACCATTCCTCCTTAAAAAATCCTCCGAAAGCCTCTCTTCTTTCGCGCTTTGCTCCGTTCCGCGGTAAAGCAGCATTTCGACATATTTGCAGATGACGTCGCATTCCAGATTGACCTCGCAGCCGACGCCCTGCTCCAGCAGGGTGGTTTCTTTTCCCGTATGGGGGATCACGGAAACCCGGAAGCCCTCCTCGTCCACTGAGGCGACGGTGAGACTGACGCCGTCCACCGCAATCGATCCCTTTTCTACGATATACCGCAGCAGCGATCCCGCTGCGGAAACGGTAATCCATACTGCGTTGTCCTCCCGCATGACCGACCGGATCACACCGGTACCGTCGATGTGGCCGCCGACCAGGTGGCCGCCGAACCTTCCGTCGAGCTTCATGGCTCTTTCCAGATTGACCCTGCTGCCGGTCTTCAGACTGCCCAGCTTGCTGCGCCGCATGGTCTCCGCCATGACGTCCGCCTCAAACCAGCCCGCTCCCAGACCGGTTACCGTCAGGCAGACGCCGCTTGTGCAGATGCTGTCGCCGGTTTTCACGTCCTGGAGCACCGAATCCGCTCTGATGCGCAGTTTCGATGATTTGGCGCCTTTCGTCACCCGCTCCACATAACCCACTTCTTCAATGATTCCTGTAAACAATTCCCAACCTCCTCTCGTTTCTATGATTCTTCGCCATCCGGCTCCTCCCGGCCTATTCCATATGCCGTGATTTTCAGGTCTTCGCCGATCCGCTCCACCGATTCGATCCGGATCCGGTGCGCCTCACCCAGGCTTTCGACGCCGTATCCTCCTACGAAGGTTTTTGACCGTTCGCCCCCGATGATTTTCGGTGCGACGTACAGTATGATCTTATCGACGAGTCTCTGCGAAAAGGCCGAATCGTTGACCGCCGCGCCTCCCTCAATCAGGATGCTGTCGACAGAAAGGCTGCCCAGCTTCTCCGCCAGATCCGAAAGGTCGATCCGGCCGTTCATGCTCCGGCAGAAAAGAAGCTGTGCTCCCAGATTCTCCAGGTTCCTGATCCTGTCCGGCGGAGCCTGCTCCGTACAGGCGACGATGGTCCGGTTATTCCCCTGATCGGCCAGCACTCTGCTGCCCGGCGGAATCCGGAGCTTGCTGTCCAGGATGATCCTTCGCGGATTTCTTCCGCCTTCCAGGCGGCAGGTCAGCTCCGGATCGTCGCGAATCACGGTCCCCACTCCCGCCATAATGGCGGAATATCGGTTTCTCAAATGCTGTACGTCTTTCCTGGCGGCTTCTCCCGTGATCCATTTGGATTCGCCGGACGGTGCGGCGATTTTTCCGTCGAGGCTCATGGCGGCTTTCAGCACGACGAAGGGCCGCCTGTTTTTGATATAGTGGAAAAAGACTTCATTGAGCTTTCGGCACTCCTGTTCCATCACTCCGACGTTAACCTCGACGCCGGCCTCCCTCAGCCGTTGGACGCCTTTGCCCGCCACCAGAGGATTGGGATCCAGGGAGCCGATCACAACGCGGTTTACCCGGCTTTCGATGAGCAGTTCCGTGCAGGGCGGCGTTTTTCCGTAATGGCAGCAGGGCTCCAGATTGACATAGACCGTCGCCCCTTCCGCATTCCCCGCATTTCTGACGGCGTTGACCTCGGCGTGGGCATGACCGTACTGTTCATGCCAGCCTTCCCCAAGAATCCTCCCGTCCTTGACGATCACAGCGCCTACCAGAGGGTTCGGGCTCGTCCGTCCGATCCCGTTTTCCGCCAATGCCAGGGCTCTTTTCATGTATTTGTCGTCCATCCTTAAACTTCCCCCCTGTTTCGGATTTCTCCGTAAATCTGACTGTGCAATGAAAAAACCCTGAACGAAAGTTCAGGGCATGAATTCCGCACGGCCGGCCGGTAAAAAAAAGCTCTGAAATATGCAACATATTTCAGAGCAAGTCACTCAATACCGTCTCCGTATCTCATTTCTTCTTTCATCCAGACTGTACTGTCGGCCTCGGAATTTCACCGAATCATGCCTTGCGGCTCGTGGGCTTTACCACCGGTGGGGAATTTCACCCCGCCCTGAAGAATCTATTCAACTGCATTTATGGTATCACTCGCCCGGCGGTCTGTCAACCGGCAATTTTTCCTTCTGCAATGTTTCCTCCAGCCTCATCTTCAGAACTTTGTTTTCCTGTTCCAGCGCGCTGATAGACTTCAACTGGCTTTTGATTTTTGCCTGGCATTTGATCCAGCGCACGAGGCTGAGCAGCATGACGGTCAGTGCTCCGAATGCGGCTGAAATCAATATGACCAGCGCCTGAGACATCGAGAGCTCCATGGTCAGGAAGCTGATATCGACTGCTCCGGCGTTCTGCAATGCGAAGATGGCCACAACCAGTGCGAAAACCAGAGCTAAAACAAATTTCCAATCCATTTTTTCCAACCTCCTATTTGCCGATCGAATAAAGCGCGGCTCGTTTTGCGTGAATTTTTGCCGTATCGAACAGCGGGGCTTTCGTCTCCTTTTGATCGACCAGCAGACCGATTTCCGTGCAGCCCAGAATGATACCCGAGGCACAGCTCCTGATAGATCGTGCTGTTGATCTGTTCCCGATCCTCTGCTGCACTTGATCCGCAACCTTATGCATCGTATTGGTGCAGATGATGAAATCCGCGCCGCCCCGTTCAAGGCTGTGCGCAGCCTCCGCAAGGATTCCGGCGCTCCTTGCCAAGTCGCCGGCGGTCTGACATTGTTCAATTTCGTGAAAGTCCACGCTGTGTAACCGTGCTTTCCCAGCTCATGCCGCCGATCATTCCGATGAGCTTCATTCCTTCATCCCCGTCCCGCCGCCGTAAGGCGGCGTCCCATTTCTTCAATTCCTTTGCGCAACCGTCAGGGCAGACATTTCGCCCCTTAGATTTGTCGCCATGAGCTTCTTGACCATGTTAAAATCATGGTTCAGGCTCAACAGATAATACAATTTTGTGACCGCAGCCTCAACCGTCATGTCATAACCGCTGACAGCGCCGGCTCTGGCGAAACTCTGACTGGCCGCGTACTCGCCGATCATGGCCGAACCCCGCAGGCACTGGGTACAAACCACGATGACCGTACGGTTCTCTTCCGCTTTTTCCAGAATCCGGTTCAGCGCGCCCTTGTTCTCGGGGATGTTCCCCGCCCCGAAGGCTTCGAAAACGATCCCTCCGAGATCTGAGGTCATGATATTCTCGAAGATCTCAAACTGGATCCCCGGGAAAATCTTCAGCACGGCGATCTGCTGCGGCTCAAATTTGGACAGACTCAATTCCGTGCCCCCTTTTCTGACCGCTCCTTCGTTGATGGTGATCCTTACCCCCGCTTCTCCGAGAGCAGGATAATTGGGTGAATCGAAGGCGATCAGCTCGTCGGAACTGATCTTTGTGGCGCGGTTGCCCCGGTACAGCTCGTTTCCGAAAAAAAGGCAGACCTCTGGAACGTGATAATTGCCTGCGATCATCAGAGAGGTGATGAGATTGTCACGGGCGTCGTTTCTGACCTCACACAGCGGGATCTGCGAGCCGGTCAGGATCACGGGCTTGGCAAGACCCTCCAGCATGAAGGACAGAGCCGAGGCCGTATAGGCCATGGTGTCCGTTCCATGAAGGACGACAAAGCCGTCGTACTGTTCGTATTTGTCTTTGATGTCCTGTGCGATCTTGACCCATTCCCTGACGGATATATTGGAGGAATCCAGCAGGGGATCGTACTCAATGAGGTCAAATGCGGGGATCTCCTGCGAATTCAATTCCGGCATTCCGGACAGAATGGACTGCATAAATCCCTTTTTCGGCGCATAGCCGTACTCCGTCCGCGCCATACCGATCGTCCCGCCGGTATGGATCAGGCATACCTTTTTTCTCATTCCTTCCTCCGTTGTATTTTTTATTTCCATTTGTTATGATATTCTGTGTTATGATGATTATATCATGTAACTTGGCTCTGTGAACATGATTCAATGGTTCCTTTCTTGCGGCAACGGCCTGCGGCCTCCGACTCGCTTCGCTCGCTGCTGTCCGTTTTGCCTAGCCAAGCAAGCTTGGGGCAAAAAGGCAACGCCGTTTTAACCAATGGAACCATTATATCATATAGTATGGATTTTTAAACATGATACCATGAATCTTACCTTGCGGCAATGGAGAGAAAAAATGGAGCGCAATGAGGCAAAAAATCTGGTGATAAAGGCAGGCCTTGAGCTTGTCCGCACAGGCCTGATCGCCCGTACCTGGGGCAACGTCAGCTGCCGCATCGACGGGGAAACCTTCGCCGTTACGCCAAGCGGCAGGGAGTACGACTCGCTGATGCCGGACGATATCGTCGAAGTAAATATCAAGGATCTCAGCTGGAGCGGGAGCATAAAGCCCTCCTCGGAAAAAGGGGTCCATGCGGCTGTCTACCGGCTCCGTCCGGAGATCAATTTTGTGATCCATACCCATCAGGAGAACGCCTCGGCTGTGGCTGCGACGGGGCTTGATTCCTTCACCCCGATTTCGGATTATTCCGAACTTGGTCCTTCCGTCGTCTGCGCAAAATATGCGCTGCCGGGAACGAAAGCCCTGATCCGCAGCGTGACGAAGGCTTTGAAGAGATCGGCGGGAAACGCCGTCATTTTGAAGCATCACGGTGCGCTGTGCTTCGGCGGAAGCTATGAGGACGCATTTGCCGCGGCCTATCGGCTGGAAACGGCAAGCGGCGAATTCATCAATCACAGCGGCGGACAGATCCGGACGGAACCGCCCGATGAGATCCCTCCCGTCCCCGGGGAAGCAAAAGCCCTGCTTAAGGCATGGGACGCTTCCGGCTGCCAAGGCCGGATCCTGATCAGCACCGACGCCGACGTCGTGCGTTTTTCAAGGATCGGAACGGTCATGAGGCCGCTTCTCGACGATTTTGCGCAGATCGTCGGCACAAGAATCGTTACGGTTGAAAATGATCCCGATTTGGTTTTTCGCGCCCTAAAATCCGTTTCCACGGTCATGGTCAAGGATCTCGGCGCGGTTTGCCGCGGGTCGGATGAAATGGAAGCCGAAGCGGTAAGAATGATCGTCAGGAAAAACTGTAAGGCCTATTTCGCCTCCTGGACCTTCGGCCGTCCGAACTATATCAGGCCTTGGGAATGCGTGCTCATGCGCCGCACATATCTTAACAGGTATTCAAAAATGGCTGAGAAGAACAAGTGCAGGGACGACAGATCCGCCGCCGTGAAATAGAAAAAAGCGAGGAAACGATGGACCAGCAGACCATTCGAGAAAAACTATTCAACCTGGCGGAAGAGAAATATCAAAAGTTTCAGAAAGGTCTCATTCCCGGAGAAGAAAAGATCCTGGGAGTCCGCATGCCGTATTTGAGAGAATTGGCCAAAGAAATCGTCCGCGGCGACTGGCGGGAGTATCTGAACGGCGCGCAGGACGAATTCTATGAGGAAGTCATGCTGCAGGGTCTGGTCATCGGTTATGCAAAGGCTTCTCCGGAAGAGATCCTGGACCGAGTCTCCCGGTTTGTACCGAAAATCAGCAATTGGAGTGTATGCGACAGCTTCTGTACGGGACTGAAGCTGGCAAAAAAGCATCCCCATATGGCCTGGGAGTTCCTTCAACCCTATTTAGCATCCGATAAGGAGTTTGAGATCCGTTACGCTGTGGTCATGATGCTTGCCCATTATATCAACGACGATTTCATCGACCGGGTCATCGCAAGGCTGGACAGGATCCGGCATGAAGGTTACTATGTCAGGATGGGCGTTGCCTGGGCGGTATCCGTCTGCTGCGTGAAGTATCCGGGAAAAACCATAGAGTACCTGAAGGGCTGCAACCTGGATGACTTCACCTATCACAAGTCTCTGCAGAAGATCCTGGAATCCTTCCGCGTGGATCAGGAATTCAAGGCGGTGATCCGCAGCATGAAACGCCGGTAAACCGAACAAACCGAACCCATTGAATCGCTACGGAATCAAGTCAGGCCGCACCTTCCCTGTCTGGAAGGTCTCTGATGGAGATAACGGCGCCCTAAACTGAATTGGATGATCGTATCCGCTATCAGTCTATGCGGAGGCAAAAAATATGATATTCCGGTTTGTTCTACCAATTCTGATAGGCTTTTCTCAGAAGTCTGATCTCCTGCGCATAGCCGGACACTTCATTGGGTGTTTCCAGGAAGAACGGAAGCCGCCGCAGTTTCGGATGATTGATGATCTGCGTCAGGGCTTTCAATCCGATGCTGCCTTCGCCGATCTTTTCATGCCGGTCCTTACGGCTGGAAAGAGGATTTTTACTGTCGTTGAGATGGATTGCTTTCAGACGGTCAAGACCGATGATTCTGTCGAATTCGTTCAGTACGCCGTCCAGATCGTTCACAATGTCGTATCCGGCGTCGTACACATGGCAGGTATCGAGGCAGACGCCCACCTTATCGTCAAGCCTGACCCTTTCAATGATCTGTCTGATTTCCTGAAATGAGCCTCCCACTTCGCTTCCCTTGCCCGACATGGTTTCCAGCAGAACTGTGGTGGACTGTTTCGGCGTTAAAATGAAGTTCAGGGCGTCGGCAATGAGCCGGATTCCCTCCTCCGTCCCCTGTCCCACATGGCTTCCCGGATGAAAATTGTAGAGATTGTCCGGCAGATGCTCCATCCGTACCAGATCGTCCATCAACACCTCCAGCGCAAACTCTTTGGCCCGCGGATCGCCGGAGCACGGATTCAGCGTATAGGGAGCATGGCCCATGACAGGAGCAAAATGATTGTCTTCCATGATCCGAAGCAATCCCTTCACGTCGTTTTCGTCGATCCTTTTTGCCTTGCTCCCTCTCGGATTTCTTGTAAAGAATTGAAAGGTATTGGCGTCGATGCTCAAAGCCTCCCTGCCCATATGGGCAAAACCTTTGGAAGCGGACAGATGACAGCCGATATTCAGCATTGATAGCCCTCCTGTATTTTGATCAAACGGGCATAACCAGACCGATTACGCCCGTTTGATTGATCTTACCGGTTAAGCGGCGCAACCGGCAGCGCTTCGATATAGCCCCTGTGCCCAGCCGGCGCCAGTTGAAACCTCGGGGCCGCTTCCGGATCCCACCGGTAGCCGTAAACGGTCGGATCAAACTTTTCGATATGCTGCCAGACCTCTCCGATGGCGTCCATAAAATCCGCGTCGTCATAGGGTTCCCCCTGGAAGATCATCATCATACAGGGCGGCAGATCGATCAGATCATAACCCTCGGGAATCCCGCCGCTGTAATCGGGCGGCAGCTCAACGCCCTGCACGTAACTGGAAATAATCCTTTGCTTTCACGCCCCGTTTCAGCAGAACTTTTCTCGCCGGCCGTTCTACGACCTGCACAAAGACCGCCTTCGTGTTACTTTTTTCGCTCATTTTTCTTCCTCCTTTTCCTATCTTATGATCAAAGGATAGCAGACAGGAGAAAACATTTCTTGACCTGCATTGCGATCTTCAGCCCGGGCATAGAATTGTCCTGCGCGATTCAGTCCGGATATTTGACCGCAACCAGTTTTTTCTGAATTTTTACATTCAGCGCTTCTTTTACAAATTCCTCGGGATGCTGGGTTCGCCGGGCGATTTCCTTCACCGTCATCCCCTGCGAGTGAAAGCGTCTGACCACGACCGCCATGCTTTCACCGACTTCGATGATGTGCTTGTCGGGATCATAGAAGCGGATCACGCGCTGGCCCCAGGGATACTCTCTTACGTCATGGATCAGTTCAACGGAATCATAGCTTTTCAGCCGTTCAACAAACTCTCCGAGATGCTTTACTTCAAAATACAGTTCAAAATTGTTGGATCGGAACATGATCGTATCCTCGCGATCACCGATGAAGCCTCTCCAGCTGTCTCTGGTCTGCAGGCTGAAATCTCCTTCAAAGGTGATGTTGGCTCCGAAATCAAGAATTACCTTCTGTCCAAGCAGTTCCTCATAGAATTTTCTGGATCGTTCCATATCCGTTACTACGATTAGCGGCAACTTGAATTTCAATCTGTGTCCCTCCGTTTCGAATAACAGGCTTTGGCTTCTGCTGCAAATATGCCATGATGTAATTATTTTATCAGGCTGACCGCGTCGAATACGAATTTCATACCGAAGAAGATCAACATGACACCTAGCGTGGTGATAATGATACGGTAAGGTTTTTCCCTGATGAATTTTCTCGTATTTCCCACCACGACGGAGACCAGGCCGAACCAGCCGAAGTCTGCCGCGATGTGGCCAAGATAATAAATAGCCGCGCCCAGATAGCCCAGGGTCTGAAAGGACTGCATGATGAATCCCAGTCCCACGACAGCCCACCAAAGCAGGAAATACGGATTGGTCGCCGATAAAATGATCCCGCAGGCGAACATGCTGCCCGAACCTGACTTATCGGAATCCATCCGGACGGCCAGTTTATTCTTCACGGAACTTCGGATCATATCGGCTCCCATATATGCAAGCAGCACGCCTCCGACAAGTCCGATCCCGATCTGCGCCGGTTCGGACCGGAGTACCATGTCAAACCCAAGAAAGATGACGATCACGAGAGCCAGCTCCAGCAGAGCGTGTCCGGCAACGATGACAAAGCCGGCGCGCGGACCGTCGGAAAGCGCCTTTCTCAGCGTATATGTCAACAGAGAGCCGGGCATCATGGCTCCCGACAGGCCTACGACAAAGGCGGATAGAAAGAGTATAAGCATCATCTACCTCATGCACCGTTAGAATCGTTATTGCTCAGAGAAGGCTACAGATCGATGTGATATTTCGTGTACAGTCCGAATGCCAATCCCCATTTTTTGACCAGTTCCTGCCCTTCCACAGTCTGCCAGTCCCGGGCGATATCATCATGGCAGAGCACTCCCTGTCCGGCGCGCGTGTGATGGCAAAAACGGCATTCCAGCGGCATATGTCCCGAACCGTGGAGCTCACAGAGGCCGTTCTTCAGAAAATTGCAGCCCGTCCGGGAAAACTCCTGAAGGGCAAAATCACCTTCGCATCCTCTGAATGCAGGGGCCAATACTCCGAACGTGAAATCCGGAGCGATCTCCAGCATCATGCGGTTCCCGTAGCCGGCGACAATTGCCCTGGCAGCCTCTTCCACCGTCCACCAGCCGGGACGGGCGCAGAAGGCCCGGCAGACTTTACAGCTGCACGGTTCCGACGCGGGATACTTTTCGTTGAGCGACGCCGGACGTTTTTTATTTTTACGTTTCATTATTCCCTACCTTAAAAAGAAATTGTCGCTGATCCCATTATAGTAGAAATTTTCCAATTAGAGTATGACATATGTCATCGCACCATAGCAAGTAAATTCTTTATGATGATTTGATCCAGTTCCTTTTTTTACTAGACGGCAAAGCGCTGCAATTCTATATTTGAAGTATAGCGGCACGGCTGACGTCCGCTGCCGCATCCCGTATCATCTCATAAAAAGGAGGGTTCCAGAATGCCTATCACCCCTCAGGAAAAGGAAAAGCTTCTGGCTGCCGCGCGCGAACTGCGACTCACAATCATAGACGTGATGGCATGGTCCGGCGGCGCCCATGTCGGCGGTTCTCTCAGCATCGCCGATATTCTCACGATCCTTTATTTCAAATATCTGAATGTTGATCCCGGAAAGCCGGACTGGGACGACAGAGACCGGTTCATCCTCTCCAAAGGTCACTGCGCCGCCGGCTACATTCCGGCGCTGGCGAAGAAGGGCTATTTCCCCGAGGAGCAGCTGAAAACCTTCAACCACTTCGGCAGCCCCTTTGCCATGCATCCCGACTGCAATAAGGTAATCGGCTGCGACGCCTCCACGGGCTCCCTCGGGCACGGCCTTTCCATGGCGGTGGGGTTGGGACTCGGCGCACGCTATCTGAACAAATCATGGAAGACCGTGTGTCTGATGGGCGACGGCGAATGCTGCGAAGGCAGCGTCTGGGAAGCCGCCATGGCTTTATCCCATTACCGGCTTACCAACGTCATTACCGTCGTCGATCGCAACGGACTGATGATCGACGGCTTTACCGAAGACATCATGAAACTGGAACCTTTTGCCGACAAGTGGCGCGCCTTTGGCTTCGAGGTCATCGAAATCAACGGACATGATTTCGATC
>ENA-UOYA01001865-UOYA01001865.1-activated-sludge-metagenome-genome-assembly--contig:-NODE-1865-length-21259-cov-17.968968_pt1 | contig 21259 bp, 19 predicted proteins | sample MGYA00238163_ERZ764804 | MGnify/ENA primary metagenome ERZ764804 (study PRJEB28919, sample SAMN05720223) | activated sludge metagenome | isolation source: Anaerobic digester | place: Hong Kong... | reverse complement strand
GTCCTCTCCCCGATTTCTAACGGAAACCCCATCCTGCCTCGCTGACTGAAAGGAAATTTGTAAAATTCATTATAAAAAGGCTCAAGAAGGCGTCAAGATCTACAAATAGTGGATTCAGGCGAATTTTAAAAAGAATTATAGAATAGGATGATTTTTAAATTGTAAAAAACGACGGGAGGGGCCGGCTTCAGGAAAGCCGGGTCAAGAATCGGTTCCAGTGGAGTCCAGAGAAGGAGTTTTCAGCTTGAACGGATTGATTTTGAAGGAAGAGAGATTCCTTAGAAAGAATGAAATGAATCATGGAAAGGGGCGAAGAAAATTGACAGCCCGTCAACATTTCCTGGAAAATTCATGAGAAATGACCTGGAAGGTCCGGTCGTTCGGCCTCTTTTTTTCGATTTCAGGGATTTTTCCCGGGTTCGGATTCGATCATTTCCAGGAAAGCCCGCACCACGAGGGGGTCGAACAGGCGTCCCGAACCCTCCCGGATGTAGGCCAGGCCCCTCTCGGGAGTCCAGGCCTTCCGGTAAGGCTGGTCCGCCGTCAGGCTGACCCAGACGTCCACGACGGAGAAGACCCGGGCGAAGAAGGGAATCCCCTCTCCCCTCAGGCCGAGAGGATACCCCTGGCCGTCCCAGCGTTCGTGGTGACTGTACGGGATAGCGACGGAATCCTTCAGAAAGCCGATGGGCTGCAGCATCTGGAGGGCATAGACCGGATGCAGGCGCATGACCTTCCACTCTTCCTCGGTCAGGGGGCCGGGTTTCGTGAGGATCGCGTCCGGAATTCCCATCTTCCCGATATCGTGCAGGATCGCCCCCCTGCGGATCGCCTGGAGATCCTTCCCTTCCATCCCGAGCCGCCGGGCAAGGCAGACGGTCAGCTCGGCGATTTTCTTCGTGTGCCATTCTGGTTCGCGGCACTTCAGGTCCAGGGCTCTCGACCACCCTTCGATGGTGGAATCGTAGGCGAGGTTGAGTTCGAGGTTCGCCCGTTCCAGCTCTTCCACCAGGAAACCGCGGTGCAGGGCCGCGGAAGCCTGCCTCGCGACCGTTTCGGTCATTTCCTTCAGGGCCTCGGGGGCTTCCAGGCTCTTCCTGCTGTAGATCTCGAGGACGCCGAGTAGCCGGTCGGGAGCCAGTAGGGGTGCCGCGCAGGCCGCCCTGAACCCCTCTTCGTTCAGGAGGAAAGGCTCCACCCTGGTGACGCCGGGGTTGTCCAGGTCGGGCAGGAGGACGGTTTCCCTTCGCAGGGCCGCCTCGCCGCCGACTCCCTCTCCAACGTCAGAGAACCGGGACTGGATCGCTGATCCCCAAAACCCCTCCCCTTCTGCGAATTTCAGTTTCATCGTCGCCTCGTCCAGCAGGGACACGGCAGCCGCGTCGACGTCTGCGTGTGAAAGAATCAGGTTGACAAGGACCTTCAGGGTGGACCGGGGATTCCAGGTTTCGTTCAAGGCCAGGCTCAGCGATTGCAAGACCGCCAGCTTTCGGGACCGTGTTTCCAGGCATCCCTCCCACTGTCGGGTTCTCCCTTCCGGGGCCAAGGTGGCAAGGATCCGGGCCCGGTCGAGGGCATCGCGAAAAACCGGGGAGAAGGAGGCCTCGGCAGGGACCTCTCCTCTTGCGGGAAGGGAGAAACAAAGATCTCTCCATTCGGTTTCCCGTTCCCCCAAAAGGAGGCCGGTAAAAAGGCCGGACAGCGAGCGGGCCTGCTCCTGGCCGAAGAGGCTGACCAGGTCGAGTCCCTCCAGTTCCTCGCGCCTTGCTCTCACCCGTTCGCAGAAAGCGAGGTTGCAGCTTTCCAGTCCGTAAACCGGGTGGAAGAGGGCGACGGGCAGGCTGGTTTGGAGGAGGATCTCAGGCAGGCTGCCTCGGGCCTCGATCGTCTCGGCGGAAAGCCGCCGGAGGGCCTCTGCCAGGACGGAGGGGGACGCGTCGTAAAGGAGTTGCCTCGCTCCTCTCTCCCGGGCGACGGCAGCCAGGGCTTCATGGGCCGGATCGAGGACGGCAACCCGTGGGCCGGCCGGCAAAAATCGAGCCTTCACCGGCCACGGGGCCCGGAGGTCCAGGATCACGGCATCCCACCGTGCGCTTTCCGGCCCGGGGAGTTCAGTCCCCACCTCCCAGGCGTGCCCCTCGATCCCTTCTGCCCGGAGAGACCGGAGAAGGGGTTCTGCGCCCGGGACAGACCGCGAGGCGACCAGGACGGCCATCGGCTTACTCCACCCAGCGTTCGATGGATGAAGCCAATCGCTGCGTCAGATGCCTCGTTACAGGTCCGGGCCGCCCGTCCCCGACCCGGGTTGTTCCAATCCGGATCACGGGAACGATCTCCTTGACGCTGCCGGTGATAAAAAACTCGCGGGCCCGGGGCAGCTCCTCCAGCCTGGGGCACCGTTCCTCGATCCGGTAACCGGCTTCCCTGGCCACCTCCAGGACGAACGCCCGGGTGACGCCGGAGAGAACCCGCTCCAGCGGGGCCGTGACTAGCTTCCCATCGATAACCATGAAGGCGTTGCTCGAAGTGGCTTCCGTGATCTCGCCGCCGGGACAGTAAAGGATCTCGAAGGCCTCCGGGTGTTGTCCCCTTTCCACGAAGGCGGCCATGTAGTTGATGCTTTTCAGGAGCGGAAGAGGCCGTTCGTGTGGCAGGGGCCAGAGGGTCACGCCCTCGGCCGTCGCGGAGGGGTCGATCCGGTGCATGGGCTCGAACAGGACGAACCACCTCGGGGAGGGAAATCTACCCCCCTCGCAGCGGTCTCCTCCCGTGACGTAGATCCGGATCGAGGTTTCCTCTTCCATGAAGGAAATGCCCTCTCGGACGACCCTCTCGATCTCCTCTCTCGAAGCCGGGGGCGCGATGCCGGCTTCCCTCAGGGAGTGCTCGAGTCGGTCCAGGTGCAAGGAGAGTGCAAGAGGTCTTTTCCCAAGGGTGCGCAGGGAATCGAACACCCCGACCCCGCGCTGGAGGGCCAGGTCGCTTACTGGGATGCAGACGGAGTTCAAGGGGCGGAACTTCCCTTCAAAATACGCCAGTGACAAAAGGAAACCCTTCTTTCCGGCAGGAGGATGGGGGCAGACTGCCCGCGCCAGTATACGGCGAAAACGTGAAAAGACGGTGACCGCTTTCGGTTTCTTGCGCCCCGGCCTGTCCTGTGCTAGTTTTCGACATATCCGCCAACGGTGAAGCGGGGGATTTTCGTGGAATTCATTGCGCAGGGATTTTCCCAGGCGGTGACGTTGCTCTTAAGCGGGGACCGGGAAACCTGGTCGGCCATCGAAGTTTCAATGCGCCTTACCTCTCTTTCGATGCTGGCCAGTCTTCTGCTGGGTCTTCCGTTGGGGATCCTGCTCGGGACGCGGAATTTCCCCGGCAAGGGGTGGGTCCGGGTCGTGGTCGACACCTGCCTGGCTCTTCCCACGGTTGTGGTGGGCCTTTTGGTCTATGCCCTCATCTCCAGGCAGGGGCCCCTGGGTTCTCTGAACCTGCTTTTCACGGTCCGCGGGATGGCCATCGGCCAGACCTTCCTGGCACTCCCGATCGTCGTGGCCCTTACCGCGTCCGCGCTGGAAGGGGCCGACCCCCGGATGCTGCTGACGCTCCAGACCCTTGGGACACCTCCCGGGAAAATGATCCTGGCTCTCCTCCGGGAAGCCCGCTATTCCGTCCTTGCAGCGGCCGTTGCGGCGTACGGCCGCGTCGTGGCGGAGGTCGGGGTTTCGATGATGCTCGGCGGGAACATCAAGTGGCACACCCGGACGATCACGACGGCCATCACCCTGGAAACCGGCAAGGGAGAGTTCTCCATGGGGATTGCCCTCGGGATGGTCCTTCTTTTCATTTCTTTCGCGCTGAACGGCGCCCTCTCCCTTTTCAGGAGGAGGTCGGCCTCATGAGCGCCCCGGTCTACCGCCTCGAAAACCTGCAGGTTCGCTACCAGGACCGCCTGGTGCTGGATGTGGAGCACCTGGAGATCGGCGAGGGCTCGATCCTGGGTCTGGAGGGGCCCAACGGCAGCGGCAAGAGCACCCTTCTGAGGGTCCTGGCTTTCCTGGAGGCTCCTTCAAGCGGTTCGCTGCATTTCATGGGCTCCCCGGCCGACAGCTGCGACTTGCTGGCGCTCCGCCGGCAGGTCACGCTTTTGCTGCAGGATCCCTACCTGTTGCGGACCTCGGTTTTCGAAAACATCGCCTATGGCCTTAAGGCCCGGGGAATCCGGGAAGGGCTGAAGGACAGGGTGTTTCACAGCCTCGAACTCGTGGGGCTCAGCCCGGGTGTCTTCGCGGGACGTTCCTGGAAATCCCTTTCAGGAGGCGAAGCCCGCCGCGTGGCCCTGGCTTCCCGGCTTGCCCTCCGGACCCCGGTGCTGCTTCTCGACGAACCCACGGCCGGGGTGGATGCCGATAGCGCGATTCTCCTCAAGTCCGCGGCGCTGAAGGCCCGGGAGGAGTGGGGCGCCACCCTGGTGGTGGTGAGCCACGACATGGCCTGGATGAGCCAGGTGGCCGACAGGCTTCTGGCGTTCCAGGACGGCCGTCCGGGCCGTTACGTCGTGCAAAACCGGTTCGAGGGGCCCTGGTTCGAGCAGGAGGGGGGCCTGGTGTCGATGAAAATCGGAGATGGGCAGTCCATTGTCGCGACGAAGCCCCCCGCTTCGGGGAGGACCGGTTTCCTGGACGCGGAAGACATCACCGTTGCCGTTTTGAAGCCGCAAGGGCTCTCCACGCGCAACGCCGTCCGGGTGAGGATCCTCCAGTTAAGCCTCGAGAACGGATCCGGGGCCGTGCTCCTGAAGGGAGCCTGCGGCGACCGGATCCTGACCGCGCGGCTGACCCGCTCGTCTGCCGCTGAACTCGGCCTGGTTCCGGGGACGGAGGCCTGGTTCCTGTTCAAGGCTTCAGCTTTTCAATGGGAATGACTGTTTTCCCGAAGTGATATAATCGTTTTTCGGAAAAGGCCTGTAAAGGCTTTGTTTTTTTGTGTGCCCGGACACGGGTTTCGGTCCGGTGAAAGAGATTCCTGGAGGGGGTCTGCCCGGTGAAGAGATCCTTTGTTGAAGGAACGTCCGTTTGTTTCAGGGCGGCTGGCCGGCAAGAGGACCGCGGGGTGCGCTGACATGGGCTTCCAGGTCCTGGCCATCAACCCTGGCTCTACGAGCACCAAGGTGGGTTGGTTCGATGACGGCGTCGAAGTCTGGCACAGTACGGTAACCCACGATCCCGACGAGCTGGCGGCCTTTCCGACCATGGCCGACCAGTTCGGGTTCCGGATGGCCGCCATCGAGAAAGCCTGCGAGGAACACGGCAACCATTTCAGCCAGCTTGCCGCGGTTGTGGGAAGAGGCGGCCTTCTGGATCCGATCCCGGGCGGAACCTACGCCGTGGACGCTCTCATGAAGGTTCATCTCCGGCGCGGGAAACCCTGGGAGCACGCTTCAAACCTGGGGGGCATCCTGGCCGACGCGATTGCGGCGCCGCTCGGGATCCCGGCCCTGATCGTGGACCCGGTGGCCGTGGACGAGCTGGATGACGTGGCCCGCGTGACCGGGCTTCCCGAGCTGCCCAAGAGATCCCTGGGGCATGCCCTCAACATCAAGGCGACGGTACGCCGGGCGGCGAGGGACCTGAACGGCGACTGGAAAAAGATGGATTTCGTCGTGGCTCACCTGGGAGGCGGCATCACGGTTTGCGCCCATCGCCAGGGAAGGATGGTCGATACCAACAACGCCAACGAGTTCGGCCCCTTCTCCCCCGAGCGCGCGGGCGGCCTGCCGGCCGGAGACCTCGCCCGCCTCTGCTTCAGCGGCCGCTACACCCTGCAGGACCTGAGAAAACGCCTGGTCGGCAAGGGAGGGCTCGTGGCGTACACGGGGGAAAGCGACGTGCGAAAGGTCAAGGCCCTCATTGCCGGCGGAGACGAGTCCGCGGCCTTGGCCTACCGCTCCATGGCCTTTCAGGTGGCCAAGGAAATCGGCGCCTGTGCCGCGGCGATGGGGGGAAAGGTCGATGCCATCCTCCTGACGGGAGGAGTCGCTCACGATTCCGATTTCGTCGAGATGGTGGTCGGGAGGGTGCAGTGGATCGCCCCGGTCCTGCTGTATCCCGGCGAGGATGAACTGCTCGCCCTGGCGGAAGGAGCGATGCGGGTTCTCAGGAAAGAGGAAACCCCGATGCGTTACGGGGATTTCGTGAAGACGGAGGCCTGAAGAGCGATGCAGCTTAAAAACCTGGATTTCCTGCTGGAAAAATGCAAAGCCGCCCCCCGGATGACTCTCGCCGTGGCCTGCCCCCAGGGGGATGACATCCTGGAAGCGGTAGCGGACGCAGCGCAAGAGGGAGTCGTCGATCCCGTCCTGGTGGGCAACCGCGGGAAAACGCTGGCCATTGCCGAAAGCCTCGGCCTGGACATTTCCGGGCTTGAGTTCGTCGACGAGCCGGACGATGCCCTTGCCGCGGAAAAGGCCGTCCGGATGGTGTCCTCGGGAGAAGCGCACCTGCTGATGAAAGGCAACGTCAAAACCGCGGTTCTCCTGAAGGCCGTCCTGAACAAGGAGTGGGGGCTTCGCAGCGGGTCCTTGCTTTCCCACCTGTTCCTTTTCCAGGTCCCTCGCATGCCCGGGGTGATCGGGATGAGCGACGGGGGGATGACGATGTACCCCGACCTTCCGACCAAGGTTGGAATCGTGGAAAATGCAGTCTGGGCCTACCACCGGATCGGAGTGGAGTGCCCCAAGATCGCGGCCCTGGCGGCCGTGGAAGTCGTGAACCCGGACATGCAGGCCACGCTGGACGCGGCGGCCCTGGCCCAGATGAACCGGCGGGGGCAGATCAAGGGGTGTCTCATCGACGGGCCCCTTGCCCTGGACAACGCCGTCAGCGCCGAGGCAGCCCGGATCAAGGGGATTGAATCTCCCGTTGCCGGCGACGCGGACATGCTCCTTGTCCCGAGCATCGAGGCGGGCAATTTCGTGGGGAAAGTCATGATGTACATGTCGGGGGGCAAGGGGGCCGGGGTCATCCTTGGAGCTCGCCGCCCCATCGTTCTCACGAGCCGGTTCGACAACGCGGAAACCAAGCGGCTTTCGATCGCTTTCGGAGCCGTTCTTGCCATGTCCTGAAGCGAGTCAAAATTATCTTTTCAAGGAGGTTTCAACGTATGGAACAGCTTCGTTCGCTCACCGCACTGCTGGATTACGCAAAACGGATCGGCGCCGAGAAGGGGCCCCGCAAGGTCGCCATCGCTCTCGCGGAGGACGCGGGGGTCCTTGAGGCCATCGAGGCGGCCCGCCGGGAAGGGTTCGCCTTCGGCATCCTCGTGGGCAACAGCGACAAGATCAAGGCTGAGGCCGACAAGGCGGGAATCGACCTGGCCAACTACGAGGTCGTTGACGAGCGCCGCGGGGAGGCCCAGGTGGGCCTGACGGCCGTCCAGCTCGTTTCCTCCGGCAAGGCCGACATCTTCATGAAAGGCATGATCCACACCAACTACTTCCTCAAGGCCCTTCTGAACAAGGAGATCGGGCTCCGCACCGGCAAAACCATTTCCCATTGCTACTTCCATGAAGTGAAGGGGTACGACCGCATCTTCTTCATTGCCGATGCAGCCTTCAACATGTACCCCGACCTCAAGACCAAGGCCGACATCCTCGTGAACACGGTCGGGCTTGCCCGTTCCTTCGGGGTCGAGTGCCCGAAGGTCGCTGTCCTCGCTGCCGTTGAGGTCGTGAACCCCGACATGCCGGCGACGCTGGATGCCGCCGCCATTACGCAGATGCAGCGCCGCGGGCAGATCAAGAACTGCCTCGTGGATGGTCCCTTTGCCCTGGATAACGCCGTCAGCGAGGAATCGGCCAAACACAAGGGCATCGTTTCCGAGGTGGCAGGAAAGGCCGACATCCTGCTCGTCCCGAACATCGACGCCGGCAACATGATGGTCAAGGCCCTGGTCTACTTCTCCGAGAACAAGACCGCGGGACTGATCCTGGGCGCCTCGGCCCCGGTGGTCCTGACGAGCCGTTCCGACACGATCGAGGCCAAGACGCTGTCCATCGCTGCAGCAGTCGCCCTCTCGGTCTTCAAGGGCTAGGAGAGTTCAGCCGAGGGGGCTGCCTAGGGAGGCCCCCTTCACCGATGGGAGGAGTAGCTTTGGAGAAGGGAAAATACCGGATCCTGACGCTGAACCCGGGTTCCACCAGCACGAAGGTGGCGCTTTTCGAGGACGAAACCGAGCTCTGGAGCGATACCCAGCGGTACGACGCGGACCTCGTCCGGACCTTTGCGAACATCATGGACCAGGAATCCTTCCGGCTGGATGCGGTGCGGCAGGCCCTGGCGCGCCACGAAACGCCGGTTTCGAGCCTCGATGCCGTCGTCGGGCGGGGGGGGCTTCTGAAGCCCATCCCGGGCGGAACGTATACCGTGAGCCCCGCCATGATCGAGGACCTGAAGAGCTGCCGCTGGGGAGCGCACGCTTCGAACCTCGGGGCCCCGATGGCAGCGCGCCTGGCGGCGGAAGCGGGGCACGAGCGGGCCTTCATCGTCGATCCCGTGGTCGTCGACGAGCTGGTCCCTGAGGCACGGCTCTCGGGCATCCCCGAGATCGAACGGCGATCGATCTTCCACGCGCTGAACCAGAAGGCGGTGGCCCGCCGTGCCGCTCGTGACCTGGGAAAGGCCTACGCGGAAGTCAACCTCGTCATCGCCCACATGGGCGGGGGGATTTCCGTCGGCGCCCACGAGAGAGGGCGCGTGATCGACGTGAACAACGCCCTGGACGGGGAAGGGCCTTTTTCACCGGAAAGGGCCGGCTCCCTGCCCGCCGGAGAGCTCGTTCGCCTCTGTTTCTCCGGGACCTACGGCCTGGACCAGATCATGAAAAAGCTGGTGGGAGGCGGCGGGCTGGTGGCACACCTGGGAACCAACGACCTGCGGGAAGTCGAGCGGCGCATCGACGAAGGCGATGAGAAGGCAGGGCGGGTCTATGAGGCAATGGCCTACCAGGTGGCCCGGGAAATCGGGGCAAGGGCCGCGGTCCTGAAAGGGCAGGTCGATGCCGTCGTCCTGACGGGGGGCCTGGCCTACAGCAGCCGGTTCACCGACCGGATCGCCTCCCGCGTGGCCTTCATCGCCCCGGTCCGGATCTACCCCGGCGAGGACGAATCGGCGGCCCTGGCCCAGGGAGCCCTTCGCGTTCTCAAGGGGGAAGAACAGCCGCGGCAGTACGCGTAGGTTCAACCAAAGGAAAGCTCGCGAAGGCCCGGCGAACCCCGCAAGGGTGCCGGGCCTTTTTTCGCGGCCCGTTCCCGGTGCGTCTCCTGCGCTTCGAAGAGGGTGCTACAATCAACACGGCATCAGCCGAGCAGGAGATCGGAGGGGAAAAAGCGATGGACGGTTTGTTCGGAGAACAGTTCTTCAATTGTTCCCCCCTTGCGGTAGCGGTCCTTGGGCCTGGCGGAACGATCCTGAAGGTGAATCCCGCTTTTACGGATCTTTTCGGCTATACGCCGGAAGAGGCCGAGGGATCGAACCTGGACGACCTGATCGCCTTCGGGCCTGAAAACGCCGAAGCCAGGATGCTCACCCGCCGGGCGGAAAACGGGGATTGTTTCGATTTCCGGGCGCTCCGGCGGCGCAAGGGCGGGGACCCTGTCCGCGTCCGCTGCCTTGCGGTCAGGACGTCCCCGGGATTGGGAGCAGCGGTCGACTTCGCGATCTATGAAAACCTGGAAAGGGTGGGTCGGGAGGCGGACACTCCCTCGGAAGACCGGGCCTGCCTGGAAGCCCTGTTTGGGGGAGCCCCCTGCGCGGTGTGCATCGTGGAATCGGGAAGCGTCGTTCGGCAGGTCAACCGGGAATTTGAAAACCTGTTCGGCTATTCGGCGGAAGAGGCTGCAGGGAGAAAGCTCGACGACCTGATCGTCCCCGAACCCCTCAGGGAAGAGGCGGAACGCCTGACGCGCGAGGGGGATTCCGGCAGGACCTACCGGATCGAAACCGAACGAAGACGGAAGGACGGGACGCTCCTTCCGGTGATGGTCTACAACCTGAAGACGCGGATCGGGAGCGGCCCCGTGCGTGATTTTGTCGTGTACCTGGACCTGACGGAAGCGCGGGAAAAGGAACGCCTCCAGAGGGAGGCGGCCGACCGGATGAACCGGGTCTTCCGGGCCATCCCCGACGCCGTCTTCATCCTGGACGCCCCGGAGGGGAGAGTTCTGGACATGAACGCCCAGGCGGAAACCCTTTCCGGCTATTGCCTGGAAGAACTCCGGGGGAAGACGTTCGCCGACCTGGGGGCCTGGCTGGACCTCGAGGAAAGGGAGCGTTTCCACCGGTTGCTGGGGGAAAAGGGAACGGTGCGGGACTTCGAAGCCCGGTTCCGGAGAAAGGACGGGACGGAAATCCACTGCCTGCTTTCCGGGGAACGGATCGAGCTCGACGGTGAAGTTCGGATCATCGGCATCGGAAAGGACATCACCGAGAGAGTCCGGTACGAGGAGAAAATCCGGAGGGAAAAGGCCTACTTCGAGAATCTTTTCCACCACTCTCCGGAGGCCGTGGTGCTGGCGGACGAGATGAGCCGGATCCGCCGGGTGAACCCCGCCTTCCTTGAACTCTTTGGCCTGGATCCGGAGGACGCCTCCCCCGGGGTCGCGGTGGACGACCTGATCGCCCCCCGGGACCGGCACGACGAGGCCTCCCGCATCACCCGGGAGGTTCACGGGGGCGGCCGGGTCCGCACGGAAACCGTGCGTTACCGGAAGGACGGCACACCCGTGGAGGTGTTCCTCCAGGGGCTGTCCTTCCAGGTGGAAGGCGAGGGGCGTGCCGTCTACGGGATCTACCAGGATATCCGCGACCGGAAAGCCGCGGAGCGGAAGCTTCGCGAGAACGCCGAAACGATGCGCCGCCTCTGGATCGATACCGTCAGCGTGCTGGCCTCCACGGTCGATTTTCGTGACCCGTTCACGGCCGAGCACCAGAGGAACGTCTCCCGGGTCGCCGAGTGGATCGCCCGGGAAATGGGGCTGGACGAGGAAGCCCGGGAAGTCCTTTCCCTGGCCGGGCTTGTCCATGACATCGGGAAGCTCGGGATCCCGGCCGAGATCCTCAACAAGCCCTGCCGGCTGAGCCCGATGGAATCGAAGCTGGTGCAGATGCACGCGGAGGTCGGATACGACATCCTGAAGAAGATCCGGTTCCCCTGGCCCCTGGCGGACATCGTCCGCCAGCATCACGAGAGGCTGGACGGGAGCGGGTATCCCTGCGGCCTGCCCGGTGAGGCCATCCTCCCGGAAGCCCGGATCCTGGCGGTCGCGGACGTGTTCGATGCCATGCAGTCACACCGGCCCTACCGGGGAGCCTTCACGCTGGAACAGGTCTGCGAGGAACTCCGCCGGGGCGCCGGGACCCTGTACGCCCCGGATGCGGTCGAAGCCTGCCTGAAGATCGCCTGCGAGGCCCGCGAAAGCGGAACGGATCCGTACCGGGGAGGGCGATCTCGATGAAGGGATATTTTGACGGGGCATCAAGGGGCAACCCGGGCGAAGCCGGGGCCGGAGCCCTGATCGTGGACGACCTGGGGAAGGTGGTCTGGGAAACGGCGACCCCGCTGGGTGTCCGGACGAACAACGAGGCGGAGTACCTGGCCCTCATCCTCCTGCTCGAGGAAGCCGACCGAAGGCAGATCCGGGAAATGGACGTCTACGGGGACAGCCGCCTCGTGGTCAGCCAGGTCTCACGGCTCTGGAAGATCAACGAACCCAGGCTCCGCGAGCTAGCGAGCCGGGTTTGGACGCTCTGTGAGGGGAAAACGGTCCGGTTTGCCTGGATCCCCCGAGAGCAGAACAGCCGGGCTGACTTGCTGTCCAACAGGGCCCTGGACGGACCCGGGGTCTCGCTGGAACCCCTGAAATGGGTGCACGACGGGATCGCCATTGCATCGGACCCGGACGGGGAGGTCTACGCGGTCGATGTCCGGCACCGCTCCTGCTCGTGCGATCGCTTTCGGCAGTCAGGCAACTGCCCCCACCTGGAAGCGGCCCAGGGCCGCCGGAAGCCGGAGTGACGCCGTGACGTCCCCGGTTCTTCGGGTCTTTCCGGCGGAAAGCCTTCTGGACGAAGACGTCCGTATCCGGTTGGAAGGCGTCGAACCTGGATCCAGGATCAGGCTTGTCTGCCGCCTCCACGACGAAAAGGGCACCGACTGGGTGTCCGAAGCCGAGTTCGAGGCTTCCGCACAGGGAACGGTCGATCCGGCGGAAATCCCCTCTCTTTCCGGGACTTACGAGGGACTGGATTCCCGGGGGCTTTTCTGGTCGATGGTCCCCGACCCTCAGGTCAAGGGACAGGGAAAGTTCTCTCTTCATGACCTCTCCCCGTTGACCCTGGACCTGGAGGCCTACGGCCAGGGGAGTTTCCTGGCCCGGGCAATGCTGACGCGGGTTCTTGTCGCCGGTGGGGTCCGTCGCGTGGAGATCCGGGAGAACGACCTGGTCGGAACCCTGTTCCTCCCCCCCGGTCCAGGCCCTTTCCCGGGCGTGGTGGATATCGTCCATTCCGGAGGGGGGCTTCGGCACGAACCGTTTTCCGCCCTTCTGGCCTCACGGGGGATTGCCGCACTGGCCCTGGCCCCGTTCGGCACTCCGCCCCTCTCCAGGGCTCTCGTGGAGATCCCGGTGGAAAGGGTCGGGGCGGCCCTGAAGCGGCTTGCGGCGGCAGAGGGGGTCGATCCGGAAAGAATCGGGGTGAGCGGAACCTCCAAGGGGGCGGAGCTGGCCCTGCTGGCGGCTTCCATTTTTCCCGAGGTGAAGGCCGTGGTTGCCTTCATGCCGAGCAGTGTCCTCTGGTCCGGAGTGGGCAGGGGGTACGAAAAGAGGGCGTCCTGGACACTGGGCGGGACTCCCCTGCCCTTCGTTTCCCCACGGTATGACCGCCTTGCTCCGCGATCGAAAGGGCCCCTTCACCTCGAACCCATGTACCGTGCGGCACTTTCTGAAATCCCCGAAGATCACCCGGCCTGGATTCCCCTGGAGCGGACTTCCGCAGCGGTTCTCCTGCTGTCTCCCGAAGAAGACGCCGTGATGCCCTCCGCCCTGATGGGAAGCCAGATCGAGATGCGCCTGAAAAAAGCTGGATTTGCAAGGCCTTTTCGGCATCGAACCTACCCCGGGGCGGGTCACCTGATCGGCTCGGATCTTCTGCCTGGCCTGCCGACCACGGTTCGGCACACGTTTCACCCCTTGGCCCGTTTTGCCATCGCCTACGGGGGGACCGCCGCCCAGACCGCGGAAGCCGTCCGGATGTCCTGGATCGAAACCCTCGAGTTTCTCCGGGAGCAGCTAGGATCTCAACGGCCTGTCAGCGAAACGGGGCCATCAGGCGTTCGGCAGCCAGTGCCACTTTCTCCCTGAAGGCCAGGTACCCGGCCATCTCGGGGGCGGGCAGGAAATCCGCCGGCTGCAGCGGGACACGGTCTAGCAGGTGCCCGGCGGGAAAGGGGTAGACGAGGACTTCAGGCATGACCTGACTTGCGATCCAGAGCGCCCGTTTCATGTGAAACGCGTTGGTGACGAGAACAACCTGGCGGATCCCCTTCGCTCTGAGGACCTCACGGGCCTGGGCCAGATCTTCCCGGGTCGTCCGGGAACGGCTCACCAGGAGCAATGGCCCGGAATAGCCGAGGTCCCGGAGCTTTCCCGCCATGATCTCTGAGGTCGTTGCCCCGCCGGCTCTCCACGGCGAGCCGCCGGTTACGATGACGGGCCAGGGGTGCTTTCGGGAGATTTCGAACGCGGAGAGGATCCGAAGGGTGGTCAAAGGGCCGGGCTCGTCTCCCGAGAATGCCCCGCCGTACCGGACTCCCCCTCCCAGCACGAGAAGAGCGGCCTTTTCTCCCGCTTTGGGCAGAGACGCCTTCACTTCCTCCAGGTCGCCGGCGAGAAAGCGGGCACCTGCCGGGGTCGAGAAAAGGAAAAGCCCGACAGCCAAAAACAAAGCCAAAAAGCCCGCGGCCCGGCCTTCCCGACGGCGAAGGTTCTGCGCGGCGAGCGCGGCGGCGGCCAGGATGAAAAGCCCGGGAGGAACGATCAACGATCCTCCCAGCTTGTAAAGGAAAAAGCCCAGGGACATCCCCTTCCTCTCCTCTCACCGGACCCACTTTCTTTCCCATTGTACCGCGACAGCCTCGTTGTCATAGAATGGAAGCAAGGGCGAAAGCTGAGTCCCGCCGGGAGGGATCGGAAATCGAAATGCAGGATTTGAGGCTCGCAAGGGTGGAAATCGACATCTCCGCAATCCGGGAGAACTACCGCGCAGTGAAACGTCTCCTGAAGCCGGAATGCCGGATCATTGCGGTGGTCAAGGCGGATGCCTACGGGATGGGGCGGGTCCCGTTGCCCGGGTCCTCGCTTCCGAGGGTTGCTCTCACTTTGCCGTGGCGACCGTCGCTGAAGCCGTTGAGCTGCGGAGCCAGGGAGTGGGAGGAGAGGTCCTCGTCCTGGGTTCCATCCCTGAGAGACAGGCGGCGGAGATCCCCCGGTGGAACCTCTGCGCCACCTGCGGGGACCTGGCTCTCGCAACGACCCTCGCCCAGGCCGGGCTGCAGGCAGGCCGGCCCGCCCGCCTGCACGTGAAGGTCGACACCGGCCTTGGGCGGATCGGTTTTGCACCGGGAGAAATCCTGTCTGCCGTCAAGGCGATCCGTTCCATGGAGGGGACGGAAATTTCCGGGATCTACACGCACTTTGCGACCGCGGACGAACCGAACCTCGATTATGCCCGGTGGCAGGGGGAGAGATTCCTGGATGTCCTCCGCGCACTCGAAGAGGAAGGGATCCGGATTCCCCTCCGCCACGCCTGCAATAGCGCGGGGATCCTGAATTGCCCCGAATTTCACCTTGACGCGGTTCGGTGCGGCATCTTCCTGTACGGCCTGCCCAGCGGCTATGCCTCTCGGCCGATCGGCCTCGCGCCCGTTTTCGAGGTCAAGAGCGAGCTCGTGGCGGTACGCGAGCTTCCCGCCAGGCACCCGGTTGGATACGGCCTTCGGTACGTGACGAGAGGGGCGACCCGGATCGGGGTGATCCCCGTTGGCTTCAATGACGGATTCCTGAGGGGGACCCGAAACCCAGAGGTTCTCATCCGGGGAGTCCGTGTCCCCGTGGTGGGTTCGATCTGCATGGACCAGATGATGGTCGACCTGGCCGGTGTCCCGGGGACCCGCAAAGGGGACGAGGTCGTGCTCATCGGCCGCCAGGGAGGGGAGGAAATCACGGCCCTGGAGTACGCGGGCCGGATCGACAGCATACCAGCCCAGGCCATGACCCTTTTTTCCAGGAGGGTGGCCCGGGTCTACAAGGGAGGGGAAGACCATGCCTGAACATTCCGGGATCCTTGAAGAGATGGCGGAGGGCAAAGCCGTTTTCTGGAAAAACGGCGGCAAACCCCCTGCAAGGGAGGTTCTCGGCCGGCTGCCCATCGGGATGGCCGACGTCCTGGAGGCAGAAGCCCGGCTCAACCGCTTCGCCCCGTTCATCCGGAGCGTTTTCCCGGAGACCGGGGAAGGGCTGATCGAATCCCCCCTGGTTTTTGTCCCGGCAGCGAAGGCGGCGCTGGAGAAGGCCTACGGGAAACCGATTCCCGGTGGGCTCTGGGTCAAGGCGGACAGTGAACTCCCCGTTGCGGGATCCATCAAGGCCCGGGGGGGCATCCACGAGGTCCTGAAAGTCGCCGAGAGGATTGCCCTGGAGGCCGGCCTCGTCCAGGAGGGATCCGACTATTCCTGCCTCGCCCTGCCGAAGGCGCGGGAGGTCTTCTCCCGAAAGGAGATCGCCGTCGGTTCCACGGGCAACCTGGGGATGAGCATCGGGATCATGGCGTCAGCGCTGGGGTTTCGGGCGACCGTCACCATGTCGCGGGACGCCAAGGCCTGGAAGAAGGCCCTTCTTCGGGCCAGGGGCGTCACCGTGGTGGAGGTCGAGTCGGATTACAGTGAAGCGGTGGCGGAGGGGCGCCGGAAGTGTGAAGCGGATCCCGACTGCCACTTCGTCGACGACGAGCGTTCCATCGACCTTTTCATGGGCTATGCCGTCGCCGCTCTCCGCCTGAAGCGGCAGCTGGAGGAGGCCGGCGTGACGGTCGACGAGTCGCACCCCCTGAGCGTCACGCTGCCCTGCGGAGTGGGAGGCGCGCCGGGTGGGATCACCTTCGGCCTGAAGTCCGTGTTCGGGGATGCCGTCAAATGCTGGTTTGTGGAGCCGGTCCAGGCCTGCTGCATGACGTTGGCCCTCGTTCGGGGGACCCCGGAGGTTTCCGTGAAGGACCTGGGGCTGGACGGCCTGACGGAAGCCGACGGCCTGGCGGTTGGGGTGCCATCGGCCCTCGTCTGGGGACTCGTGAAGGACCTCGTGGATGGGGCTTTCACCCTCGAGGACGACGAGCTTTTCCGGCTCCTGGCCATCCTCTGGGATTCAGAAAGGCGGAAGGCGGAGCCTTCCGCGGCAAGCGCCCTGATGGGGCCGATCGTTACAGGAGGAACACCGCAAACGAACCACGTGGCCTGGCTGACCGGGGGGCTCTTCCTGCCGGAGGGGATTTTCGAACAAATGCTTTCCAGGGGAAGGGAACTTCTTGGGAAATAGGAGGGGATTCTGGTGAAGATTCTCGTGGTGTTCTATTCCAGGACGGGGGTGACCCGGTCGATCGCCGACCTGGCGGCTTCGGTTCTGAAGGAACTGGGGGGAGAGTCCGTCTCGGTCGAAACGGAGGAAATCATCGACCTCAAGGAACGGTCGGGCATCCTCGGTTACCTGGGGGCAGGCCGCGACGCCGCCCTGAAGGCAGAGGCCCGGATCAAGCCTCCCCGGGCGAAGCCGGAAGAGTTCGATCTCGTGGTGATCGGAACGCCGGTCTGGGCCTTCACCGTAGCTCCTGCAATCCGGACCTTCTGTGAGCGTCATTGCCGTAACGCAAAAGCCGTCGGGTTTTTCTGCACGATGGGAGGCTCGGGAGACCGGGGGGCTTTCGAAGCGATGGAAGCCGCCTGCGGGGAAAAACCCATCGCCTCCCTTCCCATCGTCGTGAAGCCTGGCAGGCTGGAATCCATGGAGGCGTACAGGCCAAAGGTCCGCCGTTTTGCGGAACAGCTGCTCAAAGCCTGCCTTCCGGGCTTTCGGGGGTAAAGGGCTCGTGAAACGAGCCGCCGTTTTCGACATCGGCTCCGTCTCGGTCAAGATGCTCGTGGCGGAAGCCAAGCCGGAGGGCGGGTTCATCCCTCTCCTGGAACGGATGCGGGTGACCCGCCTGGCGGAGGGGCTGGCCGGAAGGAAGGAATTCCTGCCGGAAGCGGTTGAAAGGACTCTCGAAGCCCTGGCCGAGTTTTCCGCGGAAGCCGTTGCCCTGGGTGCAACGGAACTGGAAGCCCTGGGAACCGAGGCCTTGCGGAGAGTCTCCAACCCCGGGGATTTTGCCCGGAGGCTGTTTTGCCGAACGGGAATCCCGCTTGAGGTCATCGAGCCCGAAACCGAGGCCCGCCTTGCCTTTCGTTCGGCCGTCCAGCTGTTTCCCGACCGGGAAGGCCCCGCATGCACCCTTGACGTGGGAGGAGGAAGCACCGAAATCCTTTCCGGCGAGAAAGAAAGGCTGGGACCGCGTGCCTTGCTGCCCATCGGAGCCTTGCGGCTGAAAGAAGCCTGCATCCCTGCCGATCCCCCCGGAGAGGCCGAAATTTCTCTCATGAGGGGAACCGTTTCCAAGCTCGTGCAGCGCCACCTCATGGGCCTTTCCTGCACTCGCCTTGTCGGCATGGGAGGAACCGTCATGGTCTTGGCTTCCATCCAGGCCGGACGCCCCTCTTTCGAGCCCGAAAAGCTTCATGGGACCTGGCTTTCGCGGGATTCTGTCGATTCGCTGATCTTGAAGCTTCGGGGGCTTCCCCGGGAGGAAAGGATGCAGATTCCAGGGCTTCCTCGGGACCGCGAGGATCTTGCTCTTCCGGGGGCGGTCATCGTCGCGGAAGTCCTGAACGCCCTTGGCCTACCGGGCCTTGTGGCGTCTGCCTGGGGGATTCGGCACGGACGGATGGCGGAACGTTTCGGGCAGGCATGGAAGGGGGAAAACCCGTGTCCCCCTCCCTCGGACTGACGTTCTTCGTCGGGGGCCTGGCGCTCTTTCTTTACGGAACCCAGGTTCTGACCGAATCGTTTCGCAAAGCCTTCGGGGGCAAGACGAAGAATGCCCTTGCCAGCCTGACGGCACATCGGCCGGGGGCTTTCCTCTTTGGGGTTTTTCTCGCCGGCGGGACCCAGAGCAGTTCTGTTGCCACTTCACTGGCTGTCGGCCTCGTGGACGCGGGGCTGCTCCCTTTTGCGGACGCGCTGACCGTCCTCATGGGAGCCAGTGTCGGGGCGATGGCCGTGACCTTCCTCCTGGGGCTGGACTGGACTGTTTTCTCTCCCCTTTTCCTGGCCGCCTGCGTTGCCGGGACGAGGCTGCCGGAGGGAAAAGTCAGGGACGTTTCCGAGAACCTGCTGGGGCTCTCGCTCCTTCTGACGGGCATGGCGCTCCTCAGCGCCGGAATCCGGCCCCTTTCCGACAGCAGTCTCCTCAAAGGCTGCATCGGCGCGGCGGAGGGAAACTTCCTGGCGGTTCTGGCGGTTTCAGCGGTCCTCACGGCGATCTTTCAGGGGGGCAATGCCGTGGTGGCCCTCTCGATTGCCCTGATCAGCGCGGGACTGCTCCCACCGGATTCCGTCTTTCCGACCGCTCTGGGGGCCCACGTGGGGGGCGCCGCCCCCGTCCTTCTGGTTTCCCTGGGAACCCGGAAGCGAAATGCCCGGAAGCTGGCCTGGGCCAACCTGCTGTACCGGCTGTCCGGGGCTGCAGCCGCAAGCCTCGCCTGGGGGCTTCTGCCCCTCCGCGCAACCCTGGCGACACTCCCCCTGTCCATGTTGCCTCCCGTTGTCCTGGGCTTGATCGTCGTGCTGAACGCTCTTCTCCTGTATCCCTTCACCGGCACTCTTGCGAGGGTCCTGGAAAAACTCCCCATTCGAGAGCGGGAAACCCTCTCGGAGCCGCTTTACCTGGATGAGGCCGCCCTGGCTCTGCCCTTCGTCGCGCTTCGCCTTCTCGCCATGGAAATGGCCAGGCTTGCGGGCTATGCCGACGAACTGCTGACGAGGATCCTCCTGGCCCCGGAGCCAGGAGGGAGGGTGGAGGCGCTGCGGAAAGACCTTCCGGTGCTGGCGGAATCCTGCCTGGACTTCCTGTTTGAGATTCCCGCCCCGCCAGCGGAGGATCCCGCGAGAATGGCTTACGCCAGCATTTCCTATGCCCTGATCGCGCTCCGGAGCCTGGTCTGGGTGGCGGCCCAGCGGCTGGCACCCCTCTGCCTGGGAGGAGAGTGCGGCAATCTCAAGGCTCGCCTGGAGGATAGCGATTGGGAAAACTCGGTTCGGCGCCTGGTGAGGCTGGTCGGGTTCGCGCTCGGGTCCTTTGTGCTCGGGGATTCCGACCTCTCGCGAAGGGCTTTGGACCTGGCGGAGGATTTCCGGGAGGATGCCGAATCGCTCCGCTCCCGCCTGCTGGAAAAGGGAGGGCTGTTCGATTCCCGCTCGGAAGTCGCGGCCTGGGAGTTCCTGTCTGCCGCGGAAGACCTGGTCCGGTCGGCTTCGGAAATCGCCCGGAGCGAATCCGTTGCCGAAAGGTTTGGAAAGCGCTAGGGAGGGGTTCGCATGATCTTCGGTTCAAGGAACGAGGAACATTCACAGGATCATTTCCTGTACGAGAAAGACCGCCTTGCCCTGACGGCCCTGGTGATGGAGATGGGAAGCCGGGCCGCAAGGGCGTTCCGCGATGCAGTCCGGGCCCTGGAGGAACGCGACAGCGAGCTCGCCCAGGGCGTCCTGGAGGGCGATGACGTGATCGACGAGCTGGAAGTGGACGCGGAACTGGAGTGCCTCCGCTCGATCGGAATGCGGAAGCCCGTTCGGGAGGACCTTCGCTTTGCCTTTTCGGTCCTGAAGATCGTGACCGATCTCGAACGGATTGGGGACGAGGCTTCAAACATCGCCGAACGGGCGCTTTGGCTGAACAGGCGCCCCCTCCTGAAGCCCCTGATTGATATTCCCCGGATGAGGGACATTGCCTCAACGATGCTGGAGCAGGCCCTTGAATCGTTCGAGAAGGGGGACCCCGCCCTGGCGGAGGTGGTGTTCAGGGCCGACGACGAAATGGACCGGCTCTACCATTCGATTTTTGACGAACTCCTGGGGATCATGGCTGGACCCGCGCAGGGCAACCCCGACGCACTCCTGTCCTCCACGGCACTCCTCGCCGTGGCCCGTCACCTGGAGCGAATCGGCGACCACTCCGTCAACATCGCGGAGCGGGCCTACTTCATGGTGACGGGCCGGCGGCTCAAGAAAGTGCTGCGCGAGGCGGGCGAAAAACCTTCACCGCCCTTCATCCGCTAGAGGGGCTCGAATCCCGGCCTGTAAATCAACACGGAACAGGGAGCGTAACGGGCCACTTTCGATGCGGTGGATCCGACCACCAGGCTGGCGATTCGGCTGTTGCCGCGGTTCCCCACCACGACCAGGTCGAAACGCCCGTCCCTGGCAAAGGCAATGATCTCTTCCGCCGGTTCCCCTTCCCGTATGACCAGGGGATGACGGTGGTCCTTTCCGGTGGGCATCCTGGCCTCGGACTGCAGGACGAGGAGCTCGAGGTGTTCCTGGGCCTTGGCGCGGACCGCCTCGGGCAGGCTGATCATGGACGGGTTCCCGTACCCCCTGAAGGCCTGGGAGAATTCAATGACATGGATGAATGAGACTTCGGCGTCGAGACGGTGCGCCAGATGGTGCCCGTAAGTCACCACATCGTCCCCGAGCCGGCTGAAGTCAAGACAGACCAGGATGCGTTTCGGCAAGGCACTTCCCCCTCACTCAGTAGATCGGCACTCCTCCGGAGGGCCGTTGTTCTCGTGCGAATCATCCCCGGTGCCCGGCAGCAGGGGCACAAACCGGCAGTATTCCGACCAGCTGTCCTCGAAGCCGTCCGGGGTTTTCAGCCTCACGAGCAGGCGTTCCAGCCCAGGCTGGATCACCAGGGGGACAACCAGTCTCCCCCCCTCGCCCAGCTGGTCCGTCCAGGCCTTTTCCACCCGGGGGGCTGCCGCCGTCACTAGAACGGCGCCGTAAGGAGCCAGCTCCGGAACCCCCAGGCGGCCGTCCCCGTGAAAAACGGCCACACGGTACCCT
>ENA-UOYA01001864-UOYA01001864.1-activated-sludge-metagenome-genome-assembly--contig:-NODE-1864-length-21261-cov-5.533528_pt1 | contig 21261 bp, 17 predicted proteins | sample MGYA00238163_ERZ764804 | MGnify/ENA primary metagenome ERZ764804 (study PRJEB28919, sample SAMN05720223) | activated sludge metagenome | isolation source: Anaerobic digester | place: Hong Kong... | reverse complement strand
ATGGATTCTCTGCAATTGTGTCTTCAAAATAATCATAGTTTAATTCAAGGTGAGTCTTATCCGTTGTTTTGTATAGATGAGTATGGAGCCGAAGCCAGATCGGCTCAATTTGAATAATTGTACGACTAAGAGGGAAGAGGAGGTATGGTTCGTATGATTCTCCTTTTGGCATAATGTTGAGAATGCCAATTCTCAAAGGACGAATATCAGCACGTTGTGCATCTTCATCCGAAATACAAAGAACCCCACGACTCTCTAGTGCCTTTCTTGCGCGATGTTGCTTAGGTAAGACAACGCTCATTATTTATTTTCTCCAAAATAGTACAAAAGCAAAGGAGCGAGAAAATTCTCGCTCCTTATGAAATCGTTCTACAACTTTTTAAATGCCTGTTCAAAATCAGCTAAAATATCATCAATATGTTCGATTCCAACTGAAACACGAATGAGATCCGGCGTTACACCTGCTGAAATTTGTTCCTCTTCGCTTAATTGTTGGTGAGTGGTCGATGCAGGATGGATGATAAGCGTCTTTGCATCGCCAACATTTGCAAGTAAGCTTGTAAGTTTAAGATTATTGATTAGTTTTTTTCCAGCTTCATATCCCCCCTTAACGCCAAATGTTACAATTCCGCCATAGAGTCCTTCCCTAAAAAATGTTTTGGCATTTAGGTGTGATTCGTGTGATGGAAGTCCAGGATAAGAAACCCATTCGACGTATGGTGATTGATTAAGCCATTGAGCAAAAGTTAGCGAATTCTGGCAATGGCGTTCAGCCCGCAACGAAAGAGTTTCGAGTCCTTGAAGGAAAAGAAAAGCATTGAACGGTGAGAGCGACGCGCCTATATCGCGTAATTGTTCAACCCGTGCACGAGTAATAAATGCGATATCGCCATATTTACTTTCGGCTCCAAATGTTTCCCAGAAGTTTAACCCATGGTAACCAGGACTTGGTTCTGTAAACATTGGGAATCGACCGCTATTCCATGGAAATTTACCGCTGTCAATGATAACGCCGCCAAGCGATGTCCCGTGTCCTCCAATCCATTTGGTTGCAGAATGAATCACGATATCTGCTCCATAATCTATTGGTCTACATATATATCCTCCCATAGCAAAAGTATTATCTACGATAAGAGGAATGTCATGTCTGTGCGCAACTTCTGCCAATCCTTTTATATTGGGCACGTCTAAACGTGGATTCCCAATGGTCTCAACATACAATGCTTTTGTATTTCGATTAATTGCAATTTCAAAATCTGCTGGATCGTTACTATCGACTAAAGTTGCCTCGATACCAAAACGTTTGAATGTAACTTTGAATTGATTGTATGTTCCGCCATAGAGACGACTTGAAGATACAATATTGTCACCTTTTTGAAGAATAGTGGTGAGGGCAAGGAATTGAGCAGCGTGTCCTGAGGAAGTTGCAAGAGCGGCAATTCCACCTTCGAGGGCAGCCATTCGTTCTTCGAACACACCAACCGTTGGATTCATCATGCGGGAATAAATATTTCCAAATTCATCTAAGTTAAAAAGTCTTGCAGCGTGGTCGGCGTCTTTGAAGACATACGATGATGTTTGATAGATTGGCACAGCGCACGAACCATTGGTTGGATCAGGAACTTGTCCAGCATGCACCTGAAGAGTCTCGAATTTGTATGATTTATTATTTTGAACTAACATAAAAGCTCCTAATATATTTATATTCTTGTTTTCAAGTGTCAGAAACAACATTCGGGAAGATAATAAAGAGGCTTTTTAGGAGCTTCTCTTATCTTTCCCGCTAAATTATTTGGGCAGGATTTAGCACCAGCGTCCTAATTTGCTTGGGACCGGTTGCTAAGGCTTCTCAGGGCCTGTTCCCTCAGCCTTTCTCGATAAGAGGTTTATTTTGATTATAGTAGATAAAAAATACGATTTTGTTTCCTTGTTTTCATTTTTCCTTTATACAAAATATATGATATTCGGAAGAATATTTCAAATTAAAGAACATTTAATTTCATAAAGCATTGCATTTTTCATCTTCAACAAATAAATTAAGCCGTGAAAGCCATCAATTAAGGATGGAATTATTAAATAACCAACTATCAGGAGGTCTTCTATGAAACACAAATTTTTTACTGGAGTCGCAGTTGTAACAATGTTTGCATTGTTGATTACCCTCTCTGGATGCTTTGGGTCGTTTAATCTGGTGAAGAAGGTCTATAAATTTAACGAGGGGTTAGGAGGTAAATGGGTTCAAGAGATTGGATTCATTGTAATGTCGGTCGTTCCGATATATAGCGGTGCAGCATTTATTGATGCTGTTATTTTGAATACAATTGAATTTTGGTCAGGGAAAAATCCTGTGGCGTCCACTGTCAAAAGCAGCGATAGCAATATACAACTTTCTTTTAACAATGACGGTTCGATCAAATATATTCAAGAGGATACTGAATACATCTTTGAGAAATCTTCCGACGGTACAATTGTCAAAGATAAAGAGGGACAATTTGTTTGCTTATGTCAGGCATTAGACAATGGTGGAATTGTAATTAAGGATATAAATGGAAAGACCATTACAAGCTACTCATCGGAGCAAGTTCAAAATCTCTATTCGCATTTTGAGTCAGTGAAATAGTATCATTGTAAGCTTATTTCTATAAGCATTACCAGAGATTAAAGGACCCATTCTTTTTTGAGAGTGGGTCTTTTTTATGTTTATAAAGAAGGTCTCGATCCGTTATTTGGTTGATTAAAAAATACAATCTCTTCTACGAGTATGTTTAATTGCTAATTCTTGCCATAGATATTAATTCCACTAAAAATCCTTGCCAAATTTTGTAGGCTATATCCTACAAAGGATTCAGCTATTCTTGACTTCAAAAATTATGATTCTTTTTCAATCTTTAGACAAATAAAATTTTATAGTAATCAACTTTTTATCAATTAAATTAAGGAGTATTTCAATGTCAGATTATGTGAAAGACCTCATTGCAGAGGTTAAAGCAAAAAATCCTGCAGAGCCAGAATTTCATCAGGCTGTTCAGGAGGTAGCGGAATCTTTATCGCTTGTGTTGGATCGTCACCCTGAATATCGTGCCGCCAAAATACTCGAGCGCATTATTGAACCAGAACGCGTGATTATGTTTCGTGTACCCTGGGTAGATGATAAAGGAGAAATCCATATCAATCGTGGTTATCGTATTCAGATGAATAGCGCTATCGGTCCATATAAAGGCGGCTTACGATTTCATCCATCAGTAACATTAGGAATTTTGAAGTTCCTGGCATTTGAGCAAGTTTTCAAAAATAGTCTTACGACATTACCGATGGGCGGCGGCAAAGGTGGTTCCGACTTCGATCCAAAAGGTAAGAGCGATCTTTCCATAATGCGATTTTGCCAGGCATTTATGAATGAATTATTTCGTCACGTTGGACCTGATACCGATGTGCCTGCCGGCGATATTGGAGTGGGCGGTAGAGAAATAGGATACTTGTTTGGACAATACAAGAAACTTCGGAATGAATTCACTGGAGTGTTGACAGGCAAAGGATTAAATTGGGGTGGCTCTTTGATTCGTCCCGAAGCAACTGGTTATGGCTTAGTGTATTTTGCTGCCGAGATGTTAGCTACACGAGGGAAAACTCTTGAAGGAAAAGTTTGCCTTGTCTCTGGCAGTGGAAATGTTGCTCAATACACTGTTGAGAAAATAAATGAGTTGGGTGGAAAAGTAGTTACACTTTCGGATTCAAATGGTTATATTTATGATGAAGAAGGAATTGATGCAAAAAAATTGGCATATATCATGGAATTAAAAAATGTTCGACGCGGGAGAATTTCAGAGTATGCACAAGAATATAAAAAAGCTGTCTATGCGCCTGTTGATCCCAAAATGAATTATAATCCTTTATGGAATCATAAAGCAGATTGTGCTTTTCCTTGTGCAACACAAAATGAAATCAATGGAAATGATGCACAAAATCTAATTCGTAACGGTGTCTATTGTGTTGCTGAAGGTGCAAATATGCCGACAACTCTTGACGGTGCAAAGTTATTCCTTGATGCTAAAATTCTTTATGCACCCGGGAAAGCATCAAATGCGGGCGGCGTTGCAACATCGGGACTTGAAATGGCTCAGAATAGTATGCGCTTACCGTGGACACGAGAAGAAGTGGATAGCAGACTTCGGCAAATTATGAAGAACATTCACAACACCTGTGTAACAGTTGCAGAACGGTTTGGAACGCCAGGCAACTATGTCAATGGCGCCAATATTGGCGGATTCTTGAAAGTTGCTGATGCTATGCTCGACCAGGGTGTTGTGTAAGACAACTTCTAAATATAGAAATAAATGATTTGTGGGCGGCATTTGTAATAACCGCCCACTCTTTGTGTGGAAGAGAATGGATGAACAGAAAAAAAATATAATTCAGACTCCTATTGTTCATACCACACATGAACAAGGTTATGGCAATTTATTCTATGGCTTGCAGAATCCCAAAAGGATTCGCATAACCAGTGTTCTATTAGTTTCCAGTCTCTATGATTTATACCTTTTCGAAGAAGATGGTAGTTTATACGATGCTACTCACCCTGAAGGAGAAGTAAGTAATTTTACACAAACTCCTGAACTAATTTGCGTATCAAGTGGGAAAGAAGCTCTCTACCTCGTTCAGCATGAACGCCAATTCGATCTAATCATTACAACGCTCCATATTGACGACATGGATGCAGATGAGTTTGCGAAAATGATTCGACAGTCTGGTATCGATATTCCAGTCGTACTGTTGATGCATGATAACAGAGAGTTGAATTACTTCCTTAAGACTCATGATACAAAGATGTTTGAGAATATCTTTATCTGGCAAGGGGATTTCAGAATTATTCTTGCGATTATTAAAGCGCTCGAAGATAAGCTCAACGTTGAGTATGATACAAAATCAGTTGGAGTTCAATCTCTCCTTGTTGTCGAAGACAATATCAAATACTATTCGTTCCTTCTGCCTTTACTTTACACTGAATTTATGAAACAATCGCAGCGGTTAGCAAGTGAAGGAATCGATCTGGGACGTAAGTTTCTGCAAATGAGAGCAAGCCCGAAAATTCTTCTGTGCAATACATACGAAGAAGCATGGAATTTTTATGCGCGATATAAACATTATCTCCTTGGAATAATTTCGGATGTGGATTTTCCACGCGGTGGCGTTCAAGATTCTAAGGCTGGCATTTATTTAACCCGTCAGATACGAAAAGAGAGCATGGATCTTCCGATACTGCTGCTTTCAAATGCTATTGAGAATAAGCGTTTCGTAGAGCGATTGAATGTTTCATTTATAGCAAAGAATTCATCAAATTTTCTCAATGACTTAAGAAGATTCTTAGAGTATCAATTTCGGTTTGGCGACTTTGTTTTTCAAATGCCCGATGGCAAAGAAATAGCTCGTGCGCAAGATATGAAAAGTCTGGAAGAATTATTAAAGATTGTGCCAGAGGAAAGTGTGCGCTACCATGCAGAGCGAAACCACTTTTCGGCATGGTTAAAAGCTCGTACTGAGTTCTGGATAGCGGATAAAATTCGTCCAAGAAAAGTTACGGATTTCCCTACAATCGAAGAGCTACGACTCGATCTTATCAAAACTTTACATCATTATAGACACTTATGTCAAAGAGGAGTTGTTACATCATTTTCTAAAGAAACGTTTGGTGTTATTACTAATTTTGCTCGGATTGGGCAGGGATCGCTTGGCGGGAAAGCTCGTGGGCTTGGGTTTGTCGATATGCTCATTACTGATTACAATGTTCAGAATGAATTCGAAAACGTAAAAATTTTTATTCCACCAGCGGTAGGACTTGGAATAAATATTTTTGAGAAGTTTTTGGCGCATAACGATCTGTTGGATTTTGCTATAGCATGTAATGACGATGAAGAAATTTGTCGTCAATTTGTTCGCTCAGATTATTTTCCGCCAGAAGCTCTCTCGGAGTTAAAGACATTTCTTGAAATCGTTCGTACGCCACTTGCCGTCCGTTCTTCGAGCATGCTCGAGGATTCGCAGTACCATCCATTTGCAGGTGTGTACGAAACTTATATGATTCCAAACAATGACCCTGATATCAACGTTCGTCTTCTACAACTTCTCAATGCAATAAAGCAAGTCTATGCGTCTACATTTTTTCAGCGAGCAAAGAACTATTTACGGGCTGCTTCATACAAACCAACTGAAGAGAAGATGGGAGTCGTTATTCAGCGCCTTGTGGGTAAGCAACATGGAGATCGCTATTATCCTGATATTTCGGGTGTTGCAAGATCTTATAACTTTTATCCAAATCCTGGACAAAAATATGAAGACGGAATAGCTTCCCTTGCGTTAGGCTTAGGGAAATGGGTTGTTGAAGGTGGAAATACGGTTCGTTTTTGCCCTAAGTATCCTCAAGATATTTTACAGTTTTCTTCTGTAAAGGAGACATTAGATACAAGTCAAAAGGATTTTTTTGCGCTGCAAATATTCGGTAAGGAGGATGTTTCGTTATTGTCAATGAGTGATTTAATTCGGTATCCTCTCCATGTAGCAGATGAGGATGGAGTATTGTCGTATGTGGCGTCAACATACGATCCGGAAAACGAGACTATTTATCCTGGCACAGGTCGCAATGGTACTCGAGTTATAACTTTTGCTCCATTACTTCAGCAAACCGAATTGCCATTTGCTAAAACTATTGAATTGCTCCTGGAAATGGGAGAGTGGGGAATAGGTACGCCGGTCGAAATAGAATTTGCTGCAAATATTTATTCTGCTCGTTCTCCCCAGATTGAGTTTGCACTTCTCCAGATACGTCCTTTAGTAATAAGACGTGAATTGGAGGAGTTGACAATGCAAGGCATCGACGAATCATCGTTGCTTTGTGAAAGTAATGAAGTGTTAGGACATGGGAAAATTTCAGACGTGTGCGATGTTGTTGCAATTGATCCGCGTGCATTCGATCGCGCCAAGACGCAACTTATAGCAAAAGAAATAGCACAACTCAATTATCAGCTTTTGAATGAAAATCGTCCTTATTTACTTATCGTGATAGGAAGACTTGGTTCATTAGATCCATGGCTTGGAATTCCAGTAATGTGGGAGGATATTTGTGGAGCGAAAACAATAATAGAGACTTCTATTAAGGATTTTGCAGTTTCTCCTTCTCAGGCAACTCACTTTTTTCAAAACATTATTTCATTTCAGGTTGGCTTTCTTACAATCAATGAGTCAAGGAATCAAGGATTTATAGATTGGAATTGGTTGTTACAGCAGAAACCGTATGCACAAATGGAATTTGTCAAACACTATCGTTTTGGGAAACCATTGGATATTCGAATTAACGCCGCTCAAAAAAAAGGAATTATCAAAAAGCCTGAATGACGCTATGCCAAAAGAATTCCAGAAGATAGATCATTGTCCAAACTGCGGAGCGGAACTATCGCTCTGGCAACAGGTAATGTTAAGTGTTGACCATTCGTTAATGTGTCGCAATTGCTGGCGCCGAATTGTTATCGATACTTTGGATAGTATAGACTCATCAGATAATTTCTCTAATTCAAAAATAATACCTGACGATCAAGGCGAATAATTGAATTGCGATTAGCCCAAATTTTTCAATAGAAGCATCGTTGAGTATCGTTAGACTTAGATGAGGGTAAAATTCTATTCCTGGTGAGACTGATTTTGATTTCGGACGGAATAGTACCAAGGCAAAAGTCTGTGAGTGATGGCATAAATTGTCAGTTCTACATTATTTTTCAAGTGCATTTTTTCTAGAATGCGCGCGCGATAGGTCGTAACCGTTTTTTCGCTAATCATCAGCTCCTCGGCAATGTCTTTCAGTGTTTTTCCTGATGCAAGCATTCGCATAACCTGGTATTCTCGGTTTGATAATAGTTGATGTGGAAATTCAGGAGCATTATCTCCAATTGCGACAGCCATTTCCTCGGCCAATTTTGAACTGATATATCTTCTACCTTGAGCTACTTTACGAATTGCATTGATAAGCTCTTCCGGAGCGCTTTCCTTTGTTACATATCCTGATGCTCCTGCCTTGATCATTCGTACAGCATATTGATCTTCAGGATACATACTTAAAACCAAGACGGCGACTTGCGGAAGTATTTTTTTGATGTCTTGCAGAAGTTCTGGTCCATTGCGTCCTGGAAGAGAAATATCAAGCACGATAACATCATACTTATCCTTCTGTATTTTTTCCATAACTTCTTTACTATTCCCAGCTTCTGCTACTACGCGAAGATCGGAATGTTTTGCTAATATTTGTTTAAGTCCTTCTCGGAATATGATATGGTCGTCAATTAAAAATATTCTGATCATATTTATGGTTCGATATTCAGCGGAATTGATACACGAATAGTTGTTCCTTTATTTGGCGTACCACAGATTTCAAGGTCGCCGTTAAATGAAGAAACTCTTTCTCGGATTCCTATAAGTCCGAATGATTCCGGGTGATGAATTTCTTCATCGGTAATACCTTTACCATTATCTCGTATGGTCAACAGAAGGGTTGATGTTTGTTGTACTAATTCGATTTGCACACGAGTAGCTTTTGCATGTCTGGCAACATTAGTAAGAGTCTCTTGCAATATTCGGAAAACCGCAGTCGATACTTCCTGCTCGAGCGAGATTTTATCTGATGTTAGCTTTACATCACACACAACACCGGTTCGCATTTGAAATTCATGCGCCTGCCATTCTATAGCTGCTGCTAATCCTAAATCATCGAGCAGTCCAGGTCGAAGTTTTGTAATGATATTTTTTACGGTTGCAATAGCTCCATCGATTTGTTTTTTCATTGCTTCTGTACGTTCAAGTGCAGCGGTTGCATCATTTTTTATTTCTTCTGGAAGTAACGAGAGTTGTATTTTCATCGCAGTAAGGAGTTGCCCTAACTCATCATGAATTTCCCTTGCAATGGTCTTTCGTTCTTCTTCCCTTGCTTCTTGAAGATAGGAAGAGAGACTCTTGTATTGTCGTGAATTCTTTTGTTCCATCATTTGTACTAAATTGTTCCTTGTATAATGTATTCAAAAAGAAATAAGAGAACAAGGTGTGTGAATCTTCTTGAATATTGCTTTATGTGGAAAGCATGATTTTCTAATGAACGAACCAATATTTGCCATTGAAAAATTTATTAGTTCTTTGTATGATTGTTTTATCGAATGAAGGGATCAGTATGGAACCACGACAAATACGATTGAAAGATGATTCTTGTCTCGTTGTTTTCTGGGATGACCAGCATCGAGAAGAAGTATCATTGCAAAAGCTACGGGATCATTGTCCTTGCGCTGAATGCCAAGGTGAGTCAGTGTTATTTCACACATATAAACCTGTGCCGCAACCCGAGCTTCCTGGAAAATATCTCTTAACAAATATTCAGCCTGTCGGAAATTATGGACTTCAATTGATATGGGGCGATGGGCATTCTGCGGGAATCTATACTTGGGAAATTTTACGTTGCCTCTGTGAATGTGTTGAATGTAAAAATAAATCTGAAATTTAATTTGAGCGGTTGAGTACGTAAGTAACAAAATCTATAAGCGATTGTTTTGCAGGTGAATCTTCAAAAATAGCAAGATGTTCAATAGCTTCTTGAGCTATTGATTCTGCTTTTTGCAGGGAATAAGCAATGCCGTTATTTTGATGCACAAACTTCACTATTTGTTGAATATCTCGAGGCGAGGCGCCGTTTTTAATTTTCAGTATAATTTTTTTTCCGGTGGCAGAATCTACATTTTTCAATGCGCCAATGAGTGGAAGTGTTACCTTTTTTTCCTTGATATCTGCGGCAATTGGTTTTCCCATAATAGAACGATGTCCTGTATAATCGAGGATATCATCACTAATCTGGAAAATAATGCCAATTTTTTTGCCGTATTCATAAAGCGCTATCTGCACAGCAGGATCAGATGTTGCGCTGGCTGCCCCGATTTTTGCACAAGCGGCAAAAAGTTCTGCTGTCTTTCCGCTAATGATCTCAAAATATGTTTCTTCGTCTGTATTGAGTTGTCTGCTCTTTTGAACCTGGAGTAATTCTCCTTCTGTCATTTGTTTTCCGACGATAGAAGTAGTTTCAAGAAAATCGATGTCTTGATTGTGTAATGCAAGTAAAAGTATTCGAGAGAGGAGATAATCTCCCATTAAAACTGCAACTTTGTTTTTCCATATTGCATTGATTGAAGCGGCTCCTCGTCGTAAATCTGCATCATCGACAACATCGTCATGGATGAGCGTTGCAATATGGAGGATTTCGATAAAGGAAGCTCCGCGAAATGTTCGCTCTGTAATGCCTCCGCACAATTTTGCGCTAAGGAGCACAAGAAGAGGTCGTACTCGTTTCCCTTGTTGTCGTACAAGGTAACGCTCTAAGAGACGTACAAGAGGAATAGAAGAACGCAACGAGTCTCTAAGAACCTGATCGAACGTTACAAGTTCTTTTGCTACTGGCTTCCGAATTGATTCAAGCGTTATAGTATCTTTTTTGGTCATGGATGCTCTAAGGTTTGATTTCGTTTTTTATAAATCACTGATGAAATAATAATACTTATTTCATATAAAAAAATCATCGGAATCGCAAGTAAGAGTTGCGTTACAATATCTGGAGTAGGAGTTACGACAGCTGCAATGATGACTATTGCAACGATTGCATGTCGTCTGTATTTTCTCATAAAAAAAGGAGTAAGTATCCCCATTTTTGTAAGGAAATACGCAACCATTGGTAACTCGAATACAAGTCCTGCGCCTAGAATAAGCATGAGCATAAAACTGACATATTGATCGAGTGCAATATTTAGTTCGATGTAACTGGTGCGAAATGCCGCAAAAAATTTTAATGCTGCAGGAAGAAGAATAAGATAACCGAATGCAACTCCAGCAAAAAAACAAAATGAAGTTAAGCCAACAATTCTTGAAATATAATGTCGTTCTTTTGGAAGAAGTCCCGGGGCGACAAATTTCCAGAGGCAATAAAGAGTGTAAGGCATACTCAGTATAAAGCCACAAACAAGAATTGCTTCCATATAAAGAAGCACGATTCCATACGGTGATAGTACTTGAGTCTTTAATCCTACAGATTTTACTGGAGAGAGAAGGAGAGTTTGGACGATGAAATCGGCATAAATTCCACAGATGATTGATGCAATTGCAATACCGATGAGAGCTTTAATTATTTGCCAGCGCAATTCCTCAAGGTGATCAAGGAAACTCATTTCCTGTGTTGTATCATTTGAAGCGTCAGCTCGTTTTTTGAACAATGCATTGAGCGCTGCGCTGAAAGAATTCATACGGTACCACTACTTTCGTAACTCTGGATAGAGAGGAAAACGCTCACAAAGAGATGCAACTTCACTTTTAACTTTTTCTATAATTGTTTCGTTTGTACGATTTTGAATGACGCGGTCGATGAGTTCTGCGATTTGGTTCATTTCCGCTTCTTTCATTCCGCGTGTTGTAACAGCAGGTGTGCCAACACGAATTCCACTTGTTATCAATGGCGACTTATCATCGAACGGAACAGCATTTTTATTGACGGTGATTCCTGCTCGATCGAGCGCTTCCTGTGCCTCTTTACCAGTGCAATTTTTATTGCGAAGATCGATAAGCATCAGATGATTGTCTGTACCATTGGATACGAGTGTATACCCACGATCGAGAAGAGCTTGAGCAAGTGTTTGAGCATTCTTAATAATTTGTTGTGCATAAGTTCTAAATTCTGGTCGAAGATTTTCACCAAATCCTACTGCCTTTGCTGCAATAACGTGCATCAAGGGACCGCCTTGAATGCCAGGAATTACCGTCGAGTCAATCAGCTCTGACATCATTTTTCTTCGTCCGCTCTTTGCTGCTACCTGTCCAAATGGATTTTCATAATCTTTTCCCATAAGAATAAGTCCCCCTCGTGGTCCACGTAATGTTTTATGTGTCGTTGATGTAACAACATGACAATAGGGAAGAGGATCGTTATGGAGCTTTGCTGCAACGAGTCCTGCTGGATGTGCAATATCTGCAAAGAGGAATGCGCCTACTTTGTCAGCAATTTCACGGAACGTTTTGTAATCGATATTTCGTGAGTATGCACTTGCGCCAACAGTAATCATTTTAGGTTTTTCACGCTTTGCAAGTTCTTCAACCTCGTTGTAATCGATGTATCCAGTTTCTGGTGAAACGCCATAAGCTACGAAACGATAGAGCTGACCCGAAAAGTTTACTGGCGAACCATGGGTAAGATGCCCGCCATGGGATAAATTCATTCCTAATACAGTGTCTCCTGGTTTAAGGAATGAAAAGTATACAGCCATATTTGCCTGAGAACCCGAGTGGGGTTGGACATTTGCATATTCAGCTCCAAATAGTTGTTTTACTCTATCGCGAGCAAGGTTTTCCGCCACATCGACGAATTCACATCCGCCATAGTAGCGTTTTCCAGGATAACCTTCGGCATATTTATTAGTGAGCACGCTTCCTAAAGCTTCGAGTACTGCAAGACTTACAAAATTTTCAGAAGCAATCAGTTCAAGCTTTGAGTGTTGACGTTGAACTTCATTTTTGATTGCATTAAATACTTGTGGATCGGAAAATTGTAAAGTATTCATATCTTTCTTCTTATGTTATAAATTTGGAAGTCGATTCAGTTTTTCGACTCGACGACAATGTCTTTCTCCGCCATCAAATGGAGTATTCAAAAATACCGAAATTATTTCTATTGCTTTTTCCCAAGGAGTAATACGTTCACCAATGCAAAGAATATTTGCATTGTTGTGTTCTCGTGCTAACCGAGCAGAAGCCACTGATTCGCATACGGCGGCACGAATGCCAGGGAATTTATTTGCAGCAATACACATTCCAATGCCTGTCCCGCATATCAGAATTCCTCTTGTAGCTTGTCCTGAAATGATTGCCTGAGAAACAAGTGCAGCATAATCAGGATAATCCGTTGATTCTTCAGACGTTGTACCGTAGTCGATAAATTCCTCATGCAATGATGAAAGGAGTAATTTTGTATTTTCTTTGTAACGGTATCCAGCATGGTCGCTTCCTATGGCTATCATTTTTTAATCCTCTTCAAATTTTAAAAACCAACGCTCGTTCACAGTAAGTCCGAGCGATATTCTGTAGAAAGAATCTTTTTGTAAGTTTTGATCTGTAACGCCCCGTGTTGAATATTGGAAACCAAGGTCAAGTTTCCCTAACATTCGAATTGGGAAACCTATGCCTGCGGTAACTCCAAGTTCATCTATTCCTTTTCCATTGATATCGTAATACGTTGAATGGTAGTATGCTCCAACACGATAAGAAGAACGCTTCCAAAAACTTGTCTCTTGTCTATTGGGGACGCGTTCACATCCAATTCCGAATCGAATCGAGTTTCTCAAAGATGCCTCAGGTTGACCAAAGATTTTTGCACGATCCCACTGCTGTGCCTGTATATCCGATACAAGTATGTATGATTTATTAAGATTATACGACATGCCTGCGCCAAAGGAAAGAGGAAGATCCGAGTAACCTGATTGGAGTGTAATTGTCGTATCATATGTAGGATAGTATGTTTGATAGTCAGTTGATAAAGAAAGAGGCGGCGAAAATGTCAATCCTAACGTAAGCGGCTCGAGCCACTTGATGTTAAGGTGTTTTCCAATTCTTTCCACAATAATTCCAAATGAGCTGCCAAAGCCATGGTAGCCGTAAGAATGCTCAATTTCGGTATCGAGAATGTCTGAATTTGTAAAGTCAGTTTTGATGTACTGTTCTGTTCTACCAAAATCGTAGACAACCTTTGCTCCTATATGAATATCATTTGTAATGGAAAGCGAAAGTCCTGCGGCAAGCGTTGCAAGTCCACCATTTCCATAAAATGTATTAGTGCGAAGATATCCCGCTTGTTCTGATGTTGACCGAATCGCATACGCTACCTGACTATAGGGTGTGTACTCAAGACTTAATGCAATTCCATCTTCTATAGAAATTGGTATTGCAATAAAGAACGATTGAATTCCAAAGGTATTGTATTTTGATGAACCATTTTGAGTTGACGATGAAATAGTTGAATTTTCAAATGAGCCAGAAAATTGAGTAATAAGTAGTCTTGAGAGTCCAGCTGGATTAAATTGATTTAAATAGTTGTTTCCAATTGTTGCAATGCCGCAACCGCCAAGTGCGTATGCCCTGCTTCCTCCAAAATAGAGAATATCTCCTTTTCCGTACCGTGAGTATGAAGAGCCTCCGGCAAAGCTATTCTGTGATAGAAGGAAAAAGCCTATTATCCAAAGTAGAGAAGTTTTCTTCATAAATATTACCTTGTAGAATACAATATTTCCAACCTTGGTTTTAAGTTAATGCTCGCTTGGGAGCCATAAAATGCGAATCGATCGAAAGAAGAACTTTCGCCATATCCAAATATCACTATCTGCGCTGGATAATATTTACGAATCCAATATGCAATTCCTTTCTTAATGTCGATTTTATATACACGATTCCCCATTGAATCTGTAGTCACTGAACTTAAAGAAATCCATGGATAGGAAAGAGTGCCATCTGAGTTCAATTGTGTTACCATTACGGAATCGTGCATATAATTATTAGACAATGACCGTGTTGGTTCAAGCGTTAAATATAGGAATCCAGAATTGATATTCGAGGGATTCGGAATCGAAGATACATCAAAAGTAAGGGTGCCACGGTAGGGGATACCATTCTGTGCGTAGAAGAATTCCGATGAATCTTTAATAATAGTTGAGAAAGATGCAGAAGTTGGCGTTGGGGACGATAAAAATCTGGACAGACTGTAGTAATGCACATACGTCTGAACTTCTCCGTCTTTTTCGTATTCGATTGTAAGAGTCGGCATGGATGCAGTATCTAATGTGTAATACGATGCAAATCCCATAATTACTGAACTGTTTGTCGGTTCAAGGAGTAATCCATAGTTATATTGTGTAGAATCATTTACAGTAGCTAACCATTGCCGTACTATTGAAGTATCAGGAATATCAATAGTTATATAATCTGTGTCTCCAATCGCTCCGGAGTAAGAAAGTTGAAGAGGCGTTGCATCGTAGTAATTACTTTGGAAATTGCGCAGAGAATCAAGCGTAAGCGAGTCTCCAACCCATGATGTTATCATTCTGTAGGCTCGGAAAGAAATATTGCTGGCGCTATCGCCAAAATGGTACGCTGCTTTTAGCCGAATTGATGCATTTAGAACGCGAACGTTTGTGAGAGAGTCCGGCAAGCCAAAGAATCCCAATAATCCCCATGTTTCGTATGATTGAAATTTGCCAACACAAAATTTATCGAGGGAAGAATTGTTAGAAAAGAAAAATCGAGTTTCATGCGAGGTTGCATAGAGCGTATCTTGTTTAAGTAAAAGTAGGTCAGTCTCTGGTAGGATTTCTGCTCCAATTGGATTAGGCGCATCTACGCAGCCTGGTAGAATAACGAATAGAATAAGAAGAAGTATCGATGAGAAAAAAAGGATTGAACTATAAAGATGATTGATTGTTGTCTTCACTCTGATTACCTGATATAAAATATCGTATTTATATTGAGATGTTGCAAAACACGGCGATATCGAAGGGGCGGTTGATTACAAAAAATAAATTATTGTTTCAAAATATTTTTATAGAGATTGATGTATTCCAACGCTGAACGGTGCCAAGAAAAATCCATAGCCATGCCGTTTCGCATAATTTTTTTCCATTCTTCGGGCTGTTGATATACTTTTAGCGCTCGTTGGATTGTTTTTAGCAATTCTTTTGTGTCATACTTATAAAATTTAAATCCTGTTCCTTTCCCATTTCCCTGATAATCCTCAACAGTGTCGTCTAACCCACCTGTTGCATGCACAATCGGCACTGTGCCATATCTCATGCTGTACATCTGATTTAAACCACAAGGCTCAAATTTTGATGGCATGAGGAATATATCGGAGCCAGCCTCAATGAGGTGGGCAAGTTCTTCATCATATCCAAGCACTAAGGCAAACTTTTTAGGGTATTTTTTCTGTATTTGTTCAAACTTTTTTTCTAACTCTTTATCTCCAGAAGATAGCATCACATACAGCACATCAAGCTTCATAATATCATCTATAATCGATGCAATGAGATCGTAACCTTTCATTTCTACCATTCTACCAATGGAGCCAATTAAGGGCATTTCTTTCGAATTATCGAGGGCGAATTTCTCAATGAGAGCATGTTTGTTATCGTACTTTGCTTCAAGAGATTTAGCATCATACTTTCGATAGATAAAATTATCATTGATCGGATCCCAGATAGTATCATCAATTCCATTGACAATGCCATAGAGATCTTTCTTTCGTGTTGAAAGAAGCCCGCTTAATCCTGCACCTATTTCATCATTCGAGCAAATCTCTTGTGCATATTTTTTGCTTACCGTTGTTATTGTATCGGCGAAGACTATTCCAGTCTTTAGGAAATTAAAATTACCATATGCTTCGACGCCATCAGGAGAAAAAAGTTCCTTTGGAAGATGGGACTTTTCAAATGATTCCCGGGAAAACACACCCTGGTATGCCATATTGTGAATAGTAAAAACAGTTCGTACTGCCTTAAATAGAGGTTCGTCTTTATAGAGTGTTTTTAAGTACGCTGGAATAAGTCCCGTTTGCCAATCATTGCAATGGATAATATCGGGCGTCCAGCCAAGTTGTTTGAGAGTTTCTAATACGCCACGTGCAAAAAAGATGAACCTCTCATCATTATCTTTGTAATCTTTTTTGGTTGCCGGACTCTGGTAAATGCCATCTCTTCCAAAGTATTCCTGATTGTCAAGAAAATATATCTGGACTTTATCCTTTTGATTGTTGATGAAGGATGATTTTACATTACCTACGAGCGTTGTAGCTCCGACTGGAACTGGAATTTCATGCAAACGGATGATGTCGTGGAGCTTAAATTTGCGCTCTCCGATAAACCTATATCGTGGGGTAATAATTCGAATTTCATGACCTAAACTTTTGATTGCTTTAGGTAGAGAACTTGATACATCTGCAAGTCCTCCTGTTTTGGAGAAGGGTTCTACTTCACTTGTAACAAAGAGAACATTGAGTGCTTTCGACATACGCCCTTTAGTATCATTTTTATTATCGTTTTTAATAATTTAGCCAAAAATCTTAATAACTGCAAAAGATTTCTTCTTGATAAATGTATTGCAGAGAAGAAGGGAAAAGGTAGTTGAAGCAATTTAAATATGATCGTCGATTGTGAGTTGTTGCTTCCTTTGACGACGATTTCTAACAATCGAAGCCAAAATTGAAACAATGAGAACGCTTGCGACAAAAGTTAATGCAATACCAGTTCGAATAGGGAAGATATCCATTACTACCATCTTCAACCCCACAAATGTTAAGATGACGGATAATCCGTGCCGAAGATAGTAAAAGAGTTCCATGATTCCAGCGAGTGCAAAGTAGAGTGAGCGGAGTCCTAGAATTGCAAAGACATTCGATGTGAAAACAATGAAAGGATCCTGAGTAATTGCAAAAACTGCTGGAATAGAATCGATAGCGAACACCAGATCGGTTGTCTCGATAACAATAAGCACTACAAAGAGAAGAGTTGCATATCGTTTGTTATTAATGACGACAAAAAACTTTTCTTCATGGAATCCTGCAGTGACGGGAAATAATTTTTTAAAGAAACGAACAACGATATTTTTCTCTGGATGAACTTCTCGCTCTTGTTTTTCTGTTGCCATTTTGATACCAGTATAGATGAGAAAGATGCCAAAGAAGTAGAGTATCCAGTGGAAATGAGAAATAAGCGCTGCGCCGACTCCGATCATCACTCCTCTTAAAATAAGCGCGCCTATGATTCCCCAGAATAATACTTTATGTTGATATTTTGCAGGTACTTTGAAGTAAGAAAATAATAAAAGGAAGACAAACAAATTATCGACGCTTAAAGACTTTTCAATGATATAGCCAGTAAAATATTGCAGAGCCGGAGTCGGACCTTTCCAGAAGTAAATTACCACATTAAAGAGCAAGGCAATGACAATCCAGATAAGGCTCCAAATTAAAGATTCCTTAATAGTAATCTCATGCGGATGGCGATCGAAAACGATTAAATCAATAGAAAGCAAAAACAAGATTAGTATTATGAAACCGATCCACAGTAACATTTTATCTCCGTATATAAATTTTTGAAAGATATTAAGAACTTCTTCCAATTCAAAGTGGAAAAGGAAGAGGAGAGGATTGTTAAGAAATTTTAACCGCCAAAAATAATTAGCTGTACATCTTCTGGGAGAAGAGCGCTCAGTGTGCGAATTACATTTCCACGAAGCATGTTTTCAAGCACGCTTCGCTTTGTTGCACCAAGGATCACCCGATCTACGCCAAAAGTTGCCGCTTGTTCTGCTATGGTATATCCAACGTCGTAACTTGGTATTGAAATGATCTGAAAATCGATACCAGCATCCAGGCAAGCTTTCTCGATTTTGTCTTCAAATCCATTGGTTTGAATTTCTAATCGCTCTGGTAATGTGCCTACAGCAATCTCTTTTACGTGTAAAATAAAGAGCAAAGCCCCTCGTTGTTTTGCTTCTTCAATAGCAAATTTTAGTAGCCGTTCATTCATTCCTTTTATTGCAACTAAAAATTTAGCCGACGGGATTGAAATACGGCGACGTTTTTTCGTCGGCTGTGGCTCTGCAGCTTGTATTTCTGCTGGGATAGGTTGCGCTACGATTTTCCTTTGAGCAACATAACGAGCTGTTAATCCTACAGCCAATATGATGAGCACAAAAATTGTAGCTTCGTGTTTATTAATAGCAATTGAAATTGCTATGAGAAACATGATGATTGCTGATGCCGTCGTAAAATATTTTACAGATGGTTTTAAACTAACATCTGGATCTGTGGCTGTAGAACCAAGGTTGATTGTTATTGCACTAACAACACCAATAGCATAGAGGTGAGACATTGTCTCGACATCGCGAATAAACATAATTACAAGAATTGGAGCTAATGTTGCAATAATCAGAGGGATAATCGGAACCCCGTAGCGATTGAGCCTTCGCAACGATGTTGGTAATTCCCTGTCTAATGCCATAAGAAATTGTATAGAAATTAATCCATTCAAGGCAGTGTTACCTGCTGAAATAAGCAGGACACCCAGAGATAAGGCAACAACCCAACCGAACCAATTACCAACGTAATGTTCGCCAAGGAAACGAAGCATATCCTCAAGATGCTCACCAGGGTGAAGTCCTGGTATAGCAAGCAAGGCTAATCCAAGACACAGGTTTGCAATTACCACTTTAGTTAAAACTACAAATATAGTGCGCCGTGAATCGCGTGCTGGATCGCGCATGAGTCCCGTCATATTGGAAATAGCTTCAACTCCTGATAAGCTAAGCACGAATCCAGTAAAAATACTCCAATTATGAAAAAAACCGCCTGTTGGTCTCTCAATGTGAGCCTGAGTTATTCCCGTATGAAAAGAGAAGCCGATGATTGTAGCAAGCACGAGTAGTGTAAAAAACGAAATTACAAGAGCAAGCCCACCAGAATGTTTTGGTCCATACCAGTTAAGAATTCCAATGCCAATAATGATCAATGCTGCTGCTAATGGCGGATTACTTACATTTAAGTAATGGCAAGCATCCAGAACGGATAATGACATTGTTACTATGTAGTCGGCGGAAAGAAGAAGCGCTCCAATTACTCCGAGCAAATGGGAACGATGATAAACGGAGCTATAAACGCCGCCGCCGTTTGGATAGAGTCTGCAAATAGTAATGTAATTGAATGCAATAAGAGTTGTAAGAAGCATCATTGCAACGAGGTGCCAATAACTAGCATACCCTGCAAGAGCAAATCCAATTCCCATTACATAGGCAACACTGGTTCCCCAGTCCCCATCCAAGATTGCTGCACTGCGCAGCCAACCTAATACCCGAGGTCTACTAGTGGCTAATTCTTTCACTTTGTGAGGTGTGGAAGAATGCGTACTATCTGTATCCAATTAATTAGCTTCCGAGTTCAACATAAGGAAGCCGAGTTCCCAAAAAGGAACTCGGCTTTTTTCGGCATATAGTATACTACTTTAAGCGGATTGAAGCAACTACTTTTTCAAAGGCAGGGAGGAAGTCCTTTTTCAGTGGCGCGAAGTAGTTGAGTGTAATTCGGTAAATTCTGTCGTTTTTGACAACAAAATAGACTCGACTTTCGATATTTTTGAGAGGAGAATAGATTAAATAAATTGCCTTTTCTCCAGAAATCTTTGTCTCACCTCGGGAAAGAACACGATAATTTTTCAAATTTTGCTCTACAACTTTATCAACGCTAAGTTTTTGAGCGGGGCGCACATCAATCTGAATGTCGCAATCTTTTCGGTAGCCTTCTAATCTTCCAATGATTTGAATGTAATGCAGTACATTGCCTTTCCTTGGCAAGTCATTGATTCCAAAGTTTGCTGGGTATTCAAGCTCGTAATATTCACATGAATATCTCTCTGTTTCAGCAAATGGTATTGCAGGATCAACTCCTTTTTTAGCGACAATTTTTTTAGGAAGAGTTAAAGTATGAACCACGCTGTCGAAAACGAATTTGTATGGCTCATACATTTTATTGAATGCTGAATATTGTACGTAGTAAATGGTAGAATCTTTAAACGTAACAATTCGAATAGATGAAATCTTCGTCTCTCGATCGTATGCTCCACTGAATTCGACTTTTTTGGCTGGTAAGCCTTCCAGTGTTGCGGCTTCAATAGGTTTCATGGTAAATCCGGCATTATTCTGATCGTTGTAGAAGTTTTCTACGTATTTATCCAGATTATGTGTGGAATCGTCCAGATCGGATGCGACAATGATTTGCACACCGTCTTCTTTTCGTGGATCATGGGTAAAAAATTTATCTGCTGCTTCAATCGATGAATACACCATTACTCGGTTTGGTTCCGTTACTACGTACCAATTTTTAGGATAGGTGAAAGAAACTTTAAAAAATTGATTTTGATACTGATCCCATTCCTGAATGGTTACTTTCTTTTCTCCACATCCAACAAGAATAGTAGCTAAAATACCCCCCAATAAAGCAAATCTTTTCATAATGTAATCTCCTCCTACGGATTTATTTGTGTATAAATAACATCGTTATTATTCTGTTCCTTCAAGCACCTTTACACCTTTTTGTGCTTCGAGATTTTTCGGGTCGAGTTTCAATGCACGTCTGTAATGCTTTAATGCAAGTTCTTTCTTCTGCAGGTTTTG
>ENA-UOYA01001863-UOYA01001863.1-activated-sludge-metagenome-genome-assembly--contig:-NODE-1863-length-21265-cov-19.805281_pt1 | contig 21265 bp, 40 predicted proteins | sample MGYA00238163_ERZ764804 | MGnify/ENA primary metagenome ERZ764804 (study PRJEB28919, sample SAMN05720223) | activated sludge metagenome | isolation source: Anaerobic digester | place: Hong Kong... | reverse complement strand
GTTTGTATATTTTATAACGGCAGATCAATTCATAAATGGATGCCTCAAGGATTAAGATGGAAAAAAAGTGAAGTGCCAGAAAATGCTTATCCTTTATGGAATTTGGAAAATGTAAAAGATGAGTGTTGGTTGTTTGAAGGAATTTTTGATGGTATTTTTTGGCCAGATAAAGCTGTTGCTTATTTTGGAGCAACAATCACAAAAGAATTAATAGAAAAAATAAAAAATAAAAAATTCAGGCGTATTGTTTTCTTTGGACAAAATCCTTTTATTGATAAAGCTTCTAGGCTAAATCGAATAAAAATATTGGATAGATTTAAAGAAGAAAAAATTGAAATGCATTTATTTAATTGGAAGAATATTAAAGAAAAAGATTTGAATGAGGCAATTGTAAATAATAGTATTAATGATACTGATATTGAAAAACGTATATTGCCTTGGGACGATGAAACAAAATTTTTAAAGGAGTTTGAACTTGTATGAAGGAAATTTATAAAAATGCTAATTTGGTTTCTTTAGGAAAATTTGAAAGTTTTGAACAGGCAAGAATAGCTGTGGAGGAGGAGGTAAAAAAATTAGAAGAAAATGAATATACGTTATTTTATATTGAATATAAACAAGGTGATGATTATTTAACCTGGATATTAGGTGGAGGCGAATTTAAAGGAGATATAGATTATAGTCCATCCTTAACCTTGGCCGAAATGATTGATATTTATAATAAAGTGAAAGGTAAGACATATTATACAGAAAAAGAAATGGAAGAATTAATCAAAAGTGCGTTGAAAACATATAAGCAAACGCATAACGAAAAAATAGAAGTCAAAGAAGAAAAAACGGTCGTTGAGCAAACACAAAATTATAAAGATACAATTGAAAAATTAAAGTATATTGTGAAAAATATTATAGATGTGCTATGACAAAAAAATATTCCTCTGCAAAAATTATTTATTTAAATAAAAAAGATTTGGATAAATGGTATTTTCCAGAAGAGGAATATAAAAAATTTATTGAACCAACTATAGTTTTTATTGATCTAAAAAATTCATTTACGGTATTATTTTTTAACGAAGGAATACCTGACTATAACGAATATTTATCTATAGAAGAAATAATAGATATTTATAATAGTGGCAGCGGCAGAGATGCTGAAATAAAAACTTTAAAAAAGGAATTAAAACAATCAATTGAAATGTTGTTGAGAAGATTATGACAATAAATATGTATCAAGAATTTTTACCTTCTGGTAAACCCGTAACTTATCTTGAAAAAGATGGTAAACTTTGGATGCGAGTAAAGGCTACAGAACAAGAAGTAATAGATATGATTAAAGAATTGGCAGAAGAAAAAAATCTTAAATGGGTTGAATTAAATAATTTTGATTTGGCAGAACAGGAATTTATTAAGGAACAAAATGACCACTTACGTAACGGCTGAAAATGAAGTTGATGCTATAATTTCTTTTTTAAAGTGCAAATTAGGTACAAATTGTTTTTCTACAAAACAATTTTTTGGGGCCAGGTTTAATACTTTAAAAGATTTATTATTTGGCGATTTAATTATTGAAGATAAAAAAGGACAACCTATTTTGGTCGATGCAAAACGTAATGGTTGGGTAAGTGAAAACTCAATCAATAATTTTGCCGGTGATTATTATTTGTTTTATTATAGTGGTGAGTCATTTAACGAAATTCAGTTCGTAGAAAAACATGTTGTCAAATCTTATTACGAAAAAGTAGTTAACAAAACAATGATGCCTATTAGTGGCGAACATGGATTTTGTTTTAAAAAGAATCAACTAAGAAAAATAATTAGTCTAGAAAAATTTATGGAGAGCCTATGAGTTTAAATAATGTAATACCTGCAAATTTGATTGATAAATCCTGGGGTAGAACTACCGATTGGGTTAAAGAATTAAAGTCAAACGAAGTGTTTGTATTTGGCGATAATGAAGCACATATTCATGGTGCCGGAGCGGCAAAACAAGCAATGAGGTTTGGTGCAAAACATGGGCAGCAAATAAGTGAACAAACTTATGGTATTCCTACCAAAGATGTAAAAATCAAATACACCCTTAGTCTAAATAAAATTAAAAAGCATGTAAACCAGTTTATTGAATATGCTAGGCAACATCCTAATAAGATTTTTCTTGTAACGGAAATAGGTTGCGGATTAGCCGGTTTAAAATATAATGATATTGCGCCAATGTTTAAAGAAGCGATAGACATAAAAAATATTCATTTACCTAAAAAATTTTGGGATATTTTATTGGAGAGATAAATGCCGACTTATGATTATCAGTGCATTAAATGTTCGGAAATACAAGAAGTATTTTTACCAATGAGTGAAGCAAAAGAACAAATTAATATGAAGTGTGATTTTTGTGAAAATACAACTTTGAAAAAACAATTTTCTGGAACTACAGCAATTGCATTTATTGGCCCGGGATTTTATGTTAATGATTCAAGAGGAAAAAAATGACAAAAGGCGAAGGATTAATTACGAAGTTATTAAGAGAAAAGAAAATAACAGAAGAACAAGCAATTATTTTGTTAAGAATTAACACATCTAACGATAAAGAATTAGTAATCGAAGAGAATATTCCAAAAGAATATCCTCGGCAATTTAATGCTTATGAAGATTGTAGAGCCTGTTCGCCTAAATATGGTGGAAGTGGTATTTGTGGTTGTGTTTTAAGTGCTCCAAAAATAACTTGTTAAAAACGTTTACTAAAATAAACAAGAATACTATAATAGAACATGGCAAAGTTCATTATAAAGCTTGGAATACTACTAAACATCATTGCCTTTTCAAGCCTTTTTTATTGGAATAATGAACTTCAAAAAGAAGTAGTTAAAATTGAAAGGATTCAAAAACAAGCACCCTCCGATAAAGAGGTACTGGAATTTTTTTTAAAGAAGTATAAACGTAAATGGTCAGAAACAAATAAAGATGTTTTTCTTAAAACTATTAGAGTCGCAGAAAAACACTATGGCGTAGATAAATATGACTTGATGGTTTTCGTAGCCCTAGAGAGTAATTATACAATTCGAGCCTTATCAAAACCTAACCGTAATGGGACTCGTGATGCCGGTTTGACTCAACAAAATTCTGATTATTATAAATCAAGATATAGGACTGTAGCCAAGGTTGCGGAACATTATGGTCTACGATATGACATTAATAATAAATTTGATATAACTTTAAATGTACTTAGTTGTGCCTATTTTGTTAATTCTTTAAAGATTGAAATAAAAAAGAAGTACAATACCACCGACCATTTTCAGGTGGTGGCATCATACAACACAGGAATTAAAGGATTTTTTAAAAATAGGAAAATCGCAAAACAATATTATTCAGTCTTTCAACAATTAAAATCAGTCGTGTATAACGCCTAATTTTTTTAGGTGTTTCACGCATTCTAAAAGCAAGTGTCTTCCTTGCTGATTTTGTTTATATCCTTTAGCTGTCAGTAAAGTCTCAATTTCTTCTACAAGTTTTGTTTCTGTAGAAGAACTCAATTTTTGTTTTCCAAAAACTGTTTCTTGAAATTTCTTTCTGTCTCCGAAAAGACCTTTTTGAATAGGTCCTTTTTTCCCTAAAGTATTAATATATTCATCTTCATTAAATTGCTCTGTATATCCTGGAGGCAATTGGTTCATTTCTGAAAAAAAGCTATCTTTACTCATAATAATATATTATACTTTTTTTTGATATTTTTCTTATTTCTTCCGATAATATAATTTATTAAAGGTGTTCATTTAGAAGCCTTTAATAAATTAAATAACATTGTCCAGGAGGAAATGTATATGTTAGTAAAATTTCAAAATCGTGATCCTATTTCTTTAGGATTGCTTAGAGATGACTTTTGGTCATCTTTCTATCCCACACTCAATGCGCTTAACTCAATGTTTGATGCTTTGGATGAACCTGTTTCTTTTAAAGGTATTTCAGGTGATTCAATCCCAAAAATGAATATCTATGCAAAAAAAGAAGGTGAAAAACTGAAATATGTTATTGAAGCTTCTGTTGCAGGGATTAAAAAAGAGGATATTGAAGTTACATTGAAAGGCAATACAATCACTATTGCACATAATCCGATTAAAGAAAAATCAGAAGAACGTGTGTATATGGTTCGTGAAATTGCCGAAAGATCTTTTCGTAGAAATGTGTTTTTGCCAGAAATGGTAGATCTAGATTCTCTTCAAACAAAATACGAAAATGGAATGATTTGTATTGAGTTTGAATTCTTTGAAAAAGATCCAAAGGCTAAAGTAATCAAGTTTTAAACAATTCTTGTTTAATAGAAATTAAGGGACCAATCTTGGTCCCTTTTTATTTGCCTTATTGAAAAAAAGAATATAATATTTTATGTCAGATAATAAAGAAATTATAGAACAATGGAAAATAGCAGATATGGAAAAAGATTTTCTATCTGCTTGTTTATTAGATACACATCAAACAAGAAAAATGTGGGTGGATCTTTATACCCATATTGATAAAACATATTTTGAAGATAAAGTCTTGGGCGATGTCTTTTTGGTTTTTAGTAAATTTTTTGATAAGTATAAATCAATGCCTTCTGAAAATAGGGTAATTGCTGTTTTAAAAAACCTGGATTATACAGAAGAAAAATTAAATATTGCAAGGTCAGTTTATCAAAAAGATGTTTTTAAATCCGGAGAAATAGAAGCTCTTGAAGATGATATTCGTGTATTTATAAAAAATAATAAAATCAAAAATGCGGTTTTTAAATCTATCAAACTGATTAAAAAAGGTTCATACCTTGAAATAGAAAATAATATTAGAGATGCTATAGCTTGGGACAGCAAAGTGGATTTAGGACTTGAAATGGATGCTGACTCCGTTAGAGAAAGATATGCGAGGATTAATGAACATTTTGGTTCTTATATTGCCAGTCCCTGGAGTAAATTAAACGAGGTTATTTCGGGTGGGTTTTATAATAAACAATTGATTATGACTGCGGCGGCTTCCAGTGTGGGTAAATCAATTTTTCTTGACCAATGTGCCGCTCATGCTTGGTTACATCAGGATAAAACAGTAGTACTGTTCACAATGGAAATGAGCGATCTGGTCAAATCATTGCGCATTGATTCTTGTTTAACAGGTATGGAACTTAAAGATATTAGAAGTAGGCAAGATGATGTATTTAGTTATTATGAAAAAATAGGCAAAAAGAATAATAAATTAATTATTAAAGAATATCCTACTTCGACAGCAACAACAAGAGACCTGGAACAATATTTATACCAGTTAGAATTGTATAAAGGTGTAAAGGATGTTAATTTTATAGTAACTGACTATTCTGATATTATGGCCGCGAATAAAGACTATCGTGGCAATAAATATATGGAAGATAAAGATATTAATGAAAGTCTTCGAGGAATGGCGCAATCTTTAAATGTGCCTGTGCTTACCGCAACTCAATTTGCACGTTCGGCGACGAATTGTTCTTTAGAAGAATTAAACGAGGAAAAATTATCAGATTCATTTTGGAAAATGAGAACGGCGGATACCGTAATTGCACTTTGGAATACACCTGAGATGCGAGAGGCAGGAGAGATTTGGTTTAAACTTATAAAAAACAGAGCTGGGAAGAAAGATGTTTCTTGGCAAATGTTTGTAGATTACGCTAAAATGAATATATTGGATTAATAAGAAAAAAAGACGCATCATATTAAAATATAATATGATGCAAATATACAAGACTACTTGTTTAAAAAATAATAAAATTTATATAGGCCAAAATATAAATGATGACCCGAATTATTTAGGTTCGGGTTCTTTATTAAAGAAAGCCATAATAAAATATGGTAAAGAAAATTTCAAAAAAGAAATATTATGTGAGTGTTCATCCTTAAACGAATTAAACGAAAAAGAAATTTATTGGATAAATTTTTATAATTCAACGAATAAAAAAATTGGTTATAATATAACTAAAGGAGGAAATGGACAATTAGGAGTAAAAGGTAAAAATAATAAATTGTTTGGCCGTAAAAGACCTTCGCACGCCAAATTAATGAGCCAAAAAATAAGAGGCGAAAATAATCCGATGTATGGTAAAAAAGGAGAGCTGTCACCTCGATGGCAAGAACCATCAGAAAAAGAGTTGAAAATTATTAAAAATATGATAGGTAATTATAAGTCTTTACATAAAATATGCGTTAAGTTAAAAAGAAAGAAACATGTTGTGTTAAGATGGATGAAAACTTATTTACCCGAAATATTTATAATGTATAGCAAGCAAAATATAGATTTAACCTCGGAAAAAAATTTGCAGTTAATATTACAAATAAGAAATGAAAAACCAAGCAAATTTAGTAAAACACCTTATAATGGCGTAGTAACTATTGCAAAAAAAATAAACAAGATATTTAATTTAAAGGGTGATTATAAAATATCGTATAAAACTATTTTGAATATTTTAAAAAAACAGCAAAAATGAATATATTAGAGTAAATACACATAATTGAATTAATATAATATTAATATGATACGTATCAAAAAAATAGAAATAACAAATGATATAATTGTCAAATCTGTTAAAAAAGTTGATACGATAACCTTAAAATCTTTTAAGGTAGTTGATGATATTATAGCTAAGGAAATTATTGTATATGGTTAGGATTAATAAAAATAATATTGAATTTACCAAAGGAGATACTTGTACTCTAAGATTAGAACTAGTTAATGAAAAGAATGAGCCCGTAGATCTTACGGGAGCAACAGGACTTTTAACAGTAAAGGAGTATCTTAATGATACTACATTTGCGGAAAAGGTTTCCTTACCGTTTTTTAATCATCCTGAAGCTGATCCGGCTTTAGGTATCGTGTATTTCAAGTTTGTGCCAGCTAATACACAGAATTTGAAAATAAAAAAATATTATTATGATATTCAAATTAATCGCGGAGGAGATATTTATACTGTTCGCGAAGGCGATATTTATTTGACGAAGGAAGTTAAATTTAATGTCTGATGAAAAGCAGTTTATACAAATGCTTCAGTATGAAATTTATAGGCGAGAAAATATAATTCAAAATTATGAATTGCTTATAAAAAAATTGAATGAGGATATTGAAGAAAAAATATCTCAGAAAGATAAAATAATTAAAGAGCAATCTAAAATATTGAGTTCTTATAGATTAGAAGAAAATAATATGTTGGAAAGAAGAGCGGCTTTGGAATTGTTTTTGAAACAAAAATATAAAGCTTCGATTGAAGATTTAGATGAATTTATAACTGAAAAAAAATATGATGATAGGATAAAAAATGAGCAAAGAAAAAGAAAAAAAGATACGTAACCCTTCTTTAGAAGAACTTAAACTCTTAGAGGAAGGAGATATAAAAAATGTAGAAGGCTTTCCTATTAATTACGCTGAAAAAGAAGATATTGATGAAGACTTTGTAAAGCCAATTGATGCGTATGAACCTCGTCCTGTAAAATTCCGTTTACCTTCCGGTAGAACTACTGTAAAAGCAAAATATCTTACGGATAATAATGAAATTCTTGTTAGACGAATCACTACCGTTGAGGAATCTATGTTTAAGGATTTCAGTCAAAAGGATTTTATGTCAGCTATTGAACCTCAGATGGATAGTTGTATAAAAACAAATATACCTTTACAAGAATTATCTTTTATTGATAAATTGCCTCTATATATCTTTTTACTTATGATTACCTATGGAAAAGATTTCCAGGTTGAGGATCAATGTGAAATATGTGGTAAAGAGCATACAATTGATATTGATTTGAAAAAAGATATTCTTGATAAGATTAAATATGTACCTGATAATTTTGAATACCCTCGCAAAATAAAGTTAGAATCTTTTGCGGGAGACATGTATATGCATGCAGGATTTCAAACTATAGGCGAGAATAATTTAATCACAGAAAAGGGAACAATACTAGATCAGATGATGATCCTTATTAAAAAAGTTTCTGGACTTACCGAAGATGGAAAAGCAGTAACTAATGAGGATCGCGAGAATATCATTAAATATTTGAATGATAAAGATCGTAAAAAATTCCGCGATTGGATTATTGAATTCTCTGAATATGGTACAGATTTAATGATTCATAAAAAGGTTTGTAAAAACAATTCTTGTGAATTGTATGATAAAAAAGTAGAACGCGTTTTACCTTTAGTGGGCTTAATGATGTCTCTTATTAAACGTATTGTTTGATATGTATGTCGGAGGGATATTTTTCAAAACCTTTATTATTACCATCTAATGGTTTTGAATATGAAAAAATTTGTTATATAAAACCTCCGACATTTGAATTTTTATTATTTAATGAAGACAGGTTCTTCAACGACTCAGAATTAGAAAAACAAATATCATTTATCAGAAAGTATACAACCGCCGATCCTTTGAAGTTGTATACTTTTGATTTTTATTATATCTTAGCTAACTTTCATTTTTATTTGCATGATGGCGAAAAATATAAAAAGCCAGTGCAATGTTTGTACTGTAAAAATATTCAACGTCTAAATGTTGATTTGGCTAAATTACCTAATATAAAAATTCTATCTTCGACCGCTAAAAAAACATTAGAACACTCTATAAATGATATGAAAGTTTTTTATAGAAGAAGAAAGATAATTGACAACCTGGAATTTGCTCAAAAAACATTAAACGAAATAGAATATCCTAATCCAGAAGTAAAGCTAATAGAGTTTTTAAAACCTCAAATTGAAACCATTGTTTTTAATGGTGAAGAAGTAACGGAAAAAGAGCATATTCAAAAAATATTAAAATTTGCCAACAAAAAAGTTTTATTGCAATTATATGAAAAAATAACAGAAAAAGATTTTGGCCTAGATGATAGAGTTATGTATAATTGTAAATCCTGCAAAAACGTTAATTATACATCTTTATATGATGATATAGAAATGTCTAATTATTATCCTGTTAAATTGACAGACCAAAGTGCAAAGGTATTTTTTGAGAATTTAATTAATGCCAATAGATTTAGATTTATTAGTTATGGGGATATGAAAGATATTCCATTACAATATTTTTCTTTATTAATGCAAATAATAAAAGAAGCTGGATTAAGTCATATTGCTCCTCATTCTGGGATATGAAAATAACCTTAGAGATAAACCGTTCAAAGGTCAACGATAAAATATACGAAAGGTTTTCTATTTATCCAAAATGGAATAAAATCTTTGACCATCAAAAAGCTTTGTATTATGTTATCTGGAAATTAACTCATGTCCTAGGTATCGGCGAAGACTATAAACTAATCGAAAGAAAAGAAATATCTGATAGTATAATAAATGTATATGAGTATGAGCAAAATAAAAAAGTTCCTAAGCTCAATGATCGCTTTGAATTTATTTATTTACCGTATCAAGGCGAAAAAAAATGCTCTAACTGTATCCACATGAGAACATTAAAAGATAATAAAAATTATTGCAAGTTGCGTGGAAAAAAAATAAAAAATAATTATTGGCATAAATGTGAATTTATGCAAGAAATTTTTCGAGGAAATAATGTCTGATACCGAAAAACCTAAAAAAGGTTATTATATAAACGCTGAAGAACAAAGGCGAATGCATTCTCTGATTAAAGAATATTTAGAAATAACTGAGGACGGGCAAAAAACGAATTATAAAGCGCAGAGAATAATGGATGAGTTGTATACAAAGTATATCGATCGAATTATTCTAGGTATCATTTACAATAAAAAATATCAAAGATTTGCAGAATTAGATGATTTAATGAACGAAGGAAGAATAGCCATTTATAATTCTATAGTAAAAAAACAATGGAAAGAGTTTATTCCTAAAAAGAATGAAGAAGGAGATATTATTTTAAATGATAATGGTGAAGCTACTCTTGTTCGTGGGGCAAGCTTATTTTCTTTCTTTACTACAGTAGCTCAAAAAAATATTTTATCTTATACTCTAGACTTAAATAAACATAGAGATCATGTAGCTCACCAGGAAGTAGAAACTCTATTCGATAATGATAATATGAAATTTAACGAAAAGCACGATGAGCGCATTTTAATACCAGAAGTGTTTAAAGAACTAAAGGCATATTTCAAAGACAGAAACAAGTTATATCAGTTGGCATGTTTATTAGAAACATATTTCCATCAAAGAGGTGGAACAAAATTTGTTAAGAAAGATTTTATTGAATTCGCCAAAGCCCACACATATAGTCCTTCTTTAATTAATTCGTTTTTTACCTACCTAAAAAACATAAAAAGCATAAAATATATAATTGAGAATTAAATGAAACTAACTAATGTATTAAATTCAATTATAGAAGAAAAAGATGTTGTCAGTTATATTAATATAACTGGAGCCGAAATTGAAGGCAATCAGACTAAAGAAAAGTCGTTGCGTTTAGATGTATCCAGAGTAATGGATGGGTCTATGCGTAAAAATATAGAAGACTATTTGATGAATTTTATTTCAGGACAAATCATAATTAAATTTGTTGTCGATGGAAAAACAGTACAAATTAGTACATTAAAAAAAGACGATAAAATAACATTTATTGAAGTTGATTTGAATCCTTTAAGCGACGAAGAGTTTGCTGGAGTAACTCGTAATTTGAACAATTCAAAAATAAAATTTCAGTTAGAAGGAAAGAATTTAAAAATTTCTAATTCATCTGGCTATACTCCCGAACAATTAGTTACATTAATAATTAATATAATAAAAATAGTGGTTAATGATGGAAGTCAGTGAAAAAGAAATACACGAAAAAGCGGAAAAAATAACGGAACTATTACAGTCGGCTATTGATACTGCAGAAAAAGATAGAAATCTTGCTTTATCAAACTATAAAGATTTAAAAGCTCAATTAGATGCTATAACCGGTTCGTTAGGACTTCACATGTCCGAAGATGGCAAATTAGAAATGCAGGTTAATGCAGCATTGAAATTGGTTTTTCAATCTTCTGAAAGATTAGATAAGGTTATCAAAATTACTTCTGATATAATGATAAATCAATTGAACAACCTTACTAAAGAAAAAATTGCTAAAACATTTGCTACAGCTAGAGAAATTACTGGTCCAGTAGATATTGAAAAATTCAAAAGAAAAAGTGTAGTTACTCAGCTGATGGATGATTCTAAGAAATATGGCCAAAATGAGCCCTCCGAAGAAGAACAAGAATAAAATAAATAAAAACGTTTACTAAAATTTGACCCTATGCTATAATAGGGTATGAAAAGAAAATCACACACTCAACTCGCTACTGAAAAGCTGATGGCTCTTGGTTTCAAGATTCAGCCTGGTAATTCTGACTACAAGAACCGTTATCTCGTCACTCAGGTCTCTACGGGCAAGTTTTGGGGTGTTCGCACTCTGAAGGAGGGTGTTCGCCTCGCAGCTAACTACCAAGCCCCAAATCCAAACATTCGGTTTGGTAACCAGGCTCATTAATAGCCGAAACATAGAACCCAATCGGTGTTCTATGTCTAGACTGGATTGACCTCCAGCTACTGACGAGGCAGGTTAAATAAATGAAAAAGCAATACAAACTCATAATTGAACGAGTAAATTTTCGTGGACCTGATTGCAGCTCTCGGAGACAAGTCGAAGGTGACCTGGATTATCTTCGCAAATATTTCGGAATAGCTAGTCGCACAGTAAAAGAACTTGTGTCAAAAGCAAACAAGGAATATGCAAGACGCGAAGCTTCTTCTTATACGTCAACCATTGTAAATCTTGTGGAGGCAAAATGAAAGACTCTGTAAAATTTTTTATTGCGGGTGTAATTATGTTTGTTCTCGGCTTTGGTTATCTTTATTGTGTAAGTAAAGAGCAAAGACGAACTTCTAAAATTTATGAGGCAACTCATGGCAAAAAAAACTAAACGTGAAATAATTCAGATTGCCGCAACCCCTGATGTAGAGATGGGAGGTTTGTGGATTCGTGGCAAAGTGATTGCGCTTTGTAATGATGGAACAATATGGCAAAATGTAGATAATGGTGAATGGGCCAAATTGCCTGAAATCCCTCAAGATTAAAAATGGAAATTTATGCAATAACAGATTATTGGCTTTTAGTTGAAGAATATAATATTCTTAACGGATTAAAAGTTCAAACTAAGCAGACAAGAGAAAGAAAAGAAGAACTTTATAAAATAATAAAAGCAAACGAACATAAGTTTGTATTGGGGTAAAATGGCAAGAGTAACAAAAAAACAACAAGACTTTAATCAACGTATTGATAAATTAAACCAGGAAAAAACTGATTTGATGTTGAAGTATGTTGTAAACATGAATGAAAATATCGATCCAAAAGAAAAATTAAAGGCTCGCGATCGCATTAAAGAAATAAAACGCATTATTGCAACCCAGGCTTTTGAAGAAGAAACCGAAGAAGATGGAGAAATTGTTCCTTTGGAAGCGGTTGAAAAAATTGAATTTAAAAATGTTACTGACTTCAAAGCTAAAGGCGGAAAAGTAATTTTGAAAAGAGGACCAATTATATGAAAATATTTTTTGCAATAATTTTTGCTTCTCATTTTTTTCCTTTTATAGGATATGACCAAAAAGGAAATCCTGTGTATTTTCGCGGAGGGAATTGTTATAAGGTAATTGACGGAGAGCATGAAATTAAAATTGACTGCAAAACAGTAAGGACAAAAAAATAATGGAACTAGGAAAAATCGCACCTCGGCGGTTGGAATTGCGCAAGGGGGCACTTTATAAAAATGGTAATAAATTTTTTGAAATAATGTCGATAGATACTGCTTCTAAAACGTTCAAGGCAAAATCTATTTACCAAAACGTATTTTCCCAAGAAATACAGTATACCCTACAGGATTTTTCTTCCCTGATAAAAGATCTTGATATGGTTCATGTAGGCAATGTAGAGTACCAAAAACGCTTTTTGAGAAAGCCTAAACGAATCGTACATTATTTTCAATAAAAATAATATAATTAATTATGCGATTGTTTTTGTTGGTAGTTTTGTTGGGTTGTAGAACTTCACAAATGTGTGAATATCAACAAATAGAAATAAAGGACCATGCTTCTGGTTATGGTAAAATAATTAAGCATCCTTGCGGACAATCAATTGAACAAATTAATGGGGAGATTTATATAAAAAATGAAATCACAAATTCTATTTAAAAACGATTGGTTGTCTGTGCGTGAACTCGAAGATACAGAAAAAAATATTAAATATACGTATGTTCATAGTGAACGAGGTATAGGTGATTGTGTTGCTATTCTTCCTTTTAAAATTGAAAATGATGAACCCAAGTTTTTGGTAAGAGCAGACTGGATTCCTTGTTGGGGCTTGGACAAAGATGTTGCTAGACCAAAATTTATGGTTTCAATTACTGGTGGTATTGAAACTGGCGGACCTACTCAAAATGTAATTAAAGAATTAAAAGAAGAAGCGGGTTATGAAGTAACGTCTCAGGATTTAATTGAGTTGGGCGCATCTTATATTTCTAAAGTAACATCGGCTTTTGCTTATTTATATACGGTGAATCTTACCGATAAACAACCTGTAGTTGCAGAAGGACAAGACGAACTTGAACAGCTAGGCGAGACTCTTTGGGTAGGACAAAAAGAATTAATTATGCAGGGAGCCGATCCTTTACTTCAAAGTATGCTTGCAAAGATCCTGGAGATTTTTAATACTGAACCAGAAAAACAATGAAATTTTCTGTAAATGAAAAAGTAAGAATCAGCAGGCATAACTCTTTATTATTTGATGCTTCGGGTAAAGAAGCGATTATTGAAGACTATATGGAATGTGGTTCTTTAAAGACTGGAAAATATTATATGTATCAAATTTTCATACCTTCAGAAAACAAAATGGTTTGGGTTGAAGAAAACGAAATATTAAAGGAAAAGAAAAATGCATGAGCTACTACATTTCGTAGGTTTTTGTGGAGATCATTTTTCGCACATTAATCTAATTGATTTTATGTTGATAGTATATACTCATCCTGGATATTTTGCTCAAACATTTTTTAGTATTTTTAATTTTGTAAAAAATATGTTTCGTCTATGAAATTAAATAGACCATTAATTTTTTCAGGAATAATTTATCGTTTAGAAATCGTTGCAATACATGTAATTATTTTATATTGGTTAACAGGAACTATAGATTTTTCTATAAAGACAGGATTAATCGTAAATGGAATTAATATGATCGTTTACTATGTCCACCATTATTTTTTTCTTAAATATTTTAGCAAATGATATTAAGAGGACTTACCAACTATAGAAGAGGGAGACGCAATTGAGCTTTAAAAATATTTTATTTTTATTTTTAATTGTCTCTTCGCTTTATTCATATAAAGAAGTTGAGCCTCCAGTATTATTCCCACAGTTTTTAAATTGTTTAGAATATACACAAAAAGAAGTATGTTTCTGTTGTCAAGAATTTTTTGGAACATGCCAATCAAATAATGTACATAAGTTTGATTGTCTTTGTGATGAATTAGAAGTACCTATTAATGAACGCCGTAATTATACTTTAGGTGAAAAAGATGAGTATTGAGGAATTACAAAATATTAAGAAAGATTTAAAAATGCTTATTGATTATCAGCATAAGCGTACAAAACAATTATATGCCGAATCGGATCAAAATCTTTATCGCAAAGGATTTGCCCATAGCAAAATACTAGTTGAAGATTATATTAATGAAAAAATAGAAGAATTAAAACAAAGACAAGATATGCTATTCTGATTTAACTAAATTTTGTATTATTTATGATAAATTTTCATAATATATATTATGTCGTCAAGCGCTGTGGCATTTCAAGTATATAAAACAACTAATTTAGTAAATAATAAAATTTATATAGGTGTTCATTGCTGTCAATGTAAAAATTGTTCATATTTAGGTAGTGGACGAGAATTAAAAAAAGATATAAAACTTTTTGGTAAAAATAAATTTAAAAAAGAAATATTATTTTATTGTTCCTCGAAAGAGGAAATGGAACAAAAAGAAAAAGAATTAGTCAATTGGGAATTTATAAACAGAAAGGATACGTATAATATTAGTTTAGGTGGCGCTTATAATCAAAAAGGGCTAGCTCAAGTAGTAGATTCATTAGGTAACAATTTCAAAATATCAATTTTAGATGAACGATATTTAAGAGGGGAATTTAAAAGTTGCAGTTTAGGTTATGTTGTTGTTACTGACGGCAAAAAAAATTATAGAGTTACGAAAGATGACCCCAGGTATTTATCTGGAAAATTATGGCCCACAAGAAAAGGCAAAGTCAGTGTGCGGGATAAAAACGGTAATAATCTACAGGTATCAATAAAAGATGAAAGATTTTTGTCTGGAGAACTCGAATCGGTTACAAAAAACAAAGTAATTGTTACTGACGGTAAAGGTAATTATTTTAGTATATATAAAAATGATCCTCGATATAATGTTTCCTTAACACCTATAGCGAAAAATAAAATATGCGTTATAGATAAAAATGGGAATCGTTTTACTGTAGATAAGTCAGATGAGCGCTATTTAAATGGGGAATTAAAAGGAATAAACTCCAACAAAAAATATATAAACAACGGACTAATCAATAAAATGGTATCCGTAGAACAATTGAATAATTATTTAAATAATGGATACAAATTGGGAATGTTACCTAAGCGAATCAACAAGCTTTAAAAACATTTCTTTTAAAGCTTTTACATCTCCTATGGCCTCATGCGGATTTTTATTTTCTATTCCAAGAGCTTTAGCTAACGCCTCTTGAGTATTAGATTCTCTTTCACCTTTAGAGCCATCTTTCTTTATATATTCTTTCGTAGGCAAAACGTTTTTAACTATTTCTCTAATCTTAGTAGTTTTCTTTGTATCAATAAAACGAAATTTACGTATTGTCGAAGCAACGGAATGATTGAATTTTTTTCCTATCGAAACTATTAAACTTAAATCGAATGCGGCATTGTGCGCAATAATAAAAGTATTTTTCGGGTCAAACTTATTTAAAAAATTTTCCAAAGCATCTAAAGCTTCTCTTTGTTCTTTAAGAGCTTTTTCTTTTTTTTCTGCCGACCAGGAAATTAATTTCATAATTTTAGGAAAAGTTTTTGTTTCATCAAATAAAACATACTCATGCAGTTGTCCTAAATCTTTTCCATCTATAGTAAATGCCATTGCGGCAATTTCGGCTAATTCTACGTCGGCAGCAGGTCTAAAATCACTTACTCTACCTTTAATATCGTTAGGATGCATTCCATTTTGTTTAAAATAAGTTTCTAATTCTTTTTTTAAAGGAAACGATAATTGTTGTCTTAAGTTGCGGGATTGTCCCATATAGGTGTGGAGCCCGGTAGTCTCACAATCGAATCCAATAAATATTACTTCTTTAATATCGCCGCGTTTAGCAATCTGGTCTACGCGGTGTTCCTTGCCTTCGGCCAGGTATTGTTGAAATAAAGACATATAATATATTTTGCCTTTACTAAAATATAAAATATAATATATGATAATTTACAAAATAACAAACCTATTGAACAATAAAATCTATATAGGCCAAGATTCAAAGAACAACAAATATTATTTTGGTTCTGGGCGTCTAATTAAACAAGCAATTAAAAAATACGGAAAAGAAAATTTTACTAAAGAAATCTTATGCGAATGTTCAACCAAAGAAGAATTAAATCAAAAAGAAGTATATTGGATAAACCAATTAAAAGCCACTGATAGAAAAGTAGGATATAATATGGCACCAGGAGGAACTGGTGCGCTTTTAGGCGAAAATAATTCCGCCTGGGGTAAATCTCCAAAACAAAGACTGATAGAAAAATATGGAGAAAAAGAAGGTCTAAAAAGATATGATCTATTTGTTGAAAGACAAAAAGCAAAATTAAAATCTAATAATCCAATGAAAGGTAAAAATTGGCAAGACGTGTGGAGAGAAAAGTATAAAGATGCCGCAGAGGGAATGATTCAGGAAGTTTTACAAAAGGCTGCCAACAAATGCAAAGGGCCTAATCCTAAAAAAGGTAGTCCAGGCGAAAAAAATCCTATGCACGGCAGATCGGTTTATGATGTGTGGTTGGTTAAGTTTGGCAAAGAGATAGCCGATCAAAAACTAGAAGCTTTTAAACAAAAATGTAGAGACAGGTATACAAAGCCTATATTTCATTAAAATCAAACTCAGGACTAAAAACATTAATTTCTTTTTCAATAGGTTTTGCAATATAATATCCCATTTTTGCAAATTGTTCTAGTTGTTCCTCTGGAGAAGATGGTTGATATGCAAAATGTTTTTTTCTAATTTCATCCTCTTTCTTTTCCAATTCGTCTGGATCAGCAAATAATCCTCGTCCTGTAACTTGAGCATCCGATAAAAAGAATATTTCACGCAAATAGCAGAATTGAGCAAGAGCCATTATAAGGTCATCAGTGTTGCTAATACCTTCTAAACGTCCTTTTTTGCTCCAACCAAAAGTTTTTAATTCGCTTATTGTTCTTTGAGAATTAATTTTTAAAGCGGGCATAGAAGCTGTTTTTTCTTTAATCAAAAAATTTAACATTAAAGCTAACATGCTAGATCTGTTGCCTACACTCGTAAAATGTCCTGGAATTAAATGTTTACTTCTTGATTTTTCAAAATAAAAATTTTCATAAGGTTCCGTTTTAGTTTCTTCTTCTCCATAGGCTAACCATTGACAAATGCCTTCACCCATTGAGTTTCGTTCAACACTTACTTTTGCATGATTGTAATATTGACCTACCACTTTAATTATTCGTTTGAATTGTTCTGTGTTGGGCTTACCCTGAAACTCAGCGCATTGTTCTAATGTCTCAAGATCTATTACATGAATTGTAGAGGTATCGTTATTTCTGCCTGTAGCAACGTCGCAAGCTAATCCATATTCTTTGCCTTTGATAGGATCATGCCAAACCCATAAACCTTTTATATAGTTAAATTTTTCATCAAAATTTTCTTTAGCCTCTATAAAGCCTATTTCATCTGCAGCATATCCTTCTTCATTGACACTTTCTGGCTTTAAAAAATCCATTCTTATAGGATGAATATACTTTAAAGAATTTAATGTTTCTTCTGGTATAAAAGAATTCTCTAAACTAGTTTGCTCTATACCTAATATTTCTCGGTTATATGCGTGCAAACCCAAATCGGTTTTCATCATTTCATGCCAAGAGGGATCGGAATAGAATTCATTATCATGAATAGTGGGTTGAATTATTTTATATTGAGCTTTATTGCCTTGCTGAATAGTTTCTCTATAAATACGTACATATTCATTTTGCTCCATTACTTCTGGCCAAGTTGCGCACAATACCATTTGAGAAGGTAAACCTTCATTGGTAAACGGCTTTTTAAAACCAGGGCCAAGCGCAGGACCAGCAGACGCCATTATCTTTTTAGCGTTTTTTCCATACTCGGCAACCTCATCCAATATCAATAATGATAATGAACTTGAACGACCAGCATTCGGAGTATTTGGCAAAGATTTAATAACCGAACCATTTTTAAATCTAACTTTTGTTTTACTATCTTCTGTTTTTGTAGATTGTAACCATCTAGGTAAGTTACTGTAAATAAATTCCATTTTTTCAAGGAACTCTATAGATTCTTTTTGTCCTATAGAAACAATTGTAATCTGTTGAGAGGGGAAAAATAAACCTCTCCATAAAGCATATCCCTGAAGAAGAGTAGAAAAACCTACCTGACGCACTTTCTTACTTATAATTCTTTTATTTTTTAATAGATCAATACAAGCTTTTCGTTGCCAATCATAAGAATGTTCTTTCATTCTTACCTTGCCATAAGCAGGATGAGGTACGTAACAATATTCTGTAAAAAAGTATTGGAATCCTGTTCCACCTTCTACATCAGTGCATTTAGTTATTTCTTCGATTATTTGTTGTTCAGTCATAAGGTCGGTTAGTATTCTTTAAAGCCTTAGAATACTCTCCTAAATATTTTATTTCTTTAATAGCATCTTTATTAAAAATGCAGATGGATTCAACATCAATTCCTCGGATAATATCACCGCCAGTAAACCAAACTCCATCGACATCTACAATATGAGGAACATGTTCGTAAACAGTTTTTTTAACATTGCGAGATTTACCATTTTTCATTTCTTGTTTAACGGTTTTTTCTATTCTTTGAGTTGTTCCTACGTCTAAACCTTTTCTTTTTAATCTTAACCAATGCACTCGATGCGAAAGTAAACTTTGACGACTCCATTCTGAATCTTTTTCGTAGTCTTTAAGAGCCTTTCGAATATTACCTACGAGAACCTTTGATACGTCTATTTTAACTTTATAAAGATATATGTCGTTTACCCTTCGATTTTCACCTGCATCATTATGATAATGTTTAGCTATAAATCTGGTCCACTGTGTTCTTGCGGCAGCCCAAAATCCACCTCGAGGTTTAATATCGTAGCTTGAGCTATTTTTTAAAGGGGTTATTTTTAAATTATTTAAATTTAGGCCTTTTGTATTGCTTAAATGTAAGAACCAATGCTCTCCCTTGCCGAAAAATCTATCTGGATCTTTATAATCCTTCAAATGTCTATCTTGCATAGCTTTAGAAGCCAGGGCCATTTCATATACAAGTTTTAAATGTTCAGAAAGCATATTTATTTATATTTTGCTAAAATATAATAAAGTATACTATGGCAAAGGTTAAAAACGATAGAGAAGTAGAAAAACTCTGGAATAATATAGATCAGAATCTTAAAAAGATCGATAGTGATTCTGAAATAGTAGGCGTTCCAGATTGGGATCAATTAAAAGATGATTTGATTCCTGCTATGATTCGAGGAAACGATGATGATCGTTTTAACTTATATGGTGGTTGGACGGCAAAACAATTAAATCAATTTTTTGAAGAAACAGAAGAAAAACTTGTAAAACGCCTTCAGCGCTATAAGTTACATGAAAAAGCTCTTGAACATCCTGAAGTATCCGGAACATTAAATATATATGCCGATGAGGCAACCACAGAAGATAAAGAGGGTAAAATAATTCATGTTCAAAGTAAAGATGAAAAAATTAAAAAAATTATAGAAGAATGCTTTGAACGTATAGGATTAGAAGATTTAGCCTGGCAAATTATTCGTAATATGTGCGGGTATGGTGATGACTTTTATGAAATAGTCGTCGCTCAAAATGCTAAACGTATTTTAAGATTAAATTATATTCCAAGGAATATGATTCAAAGATTAGAAAAGAATGGACAGCTAAAAGGTTTTAAGCCTGTGATGCAACAGGCCCCAGCCGTATCAGAAACATTTTATTATTGGAAAGTTACCGATAATGAAAAGGATAAACAAATAGTTCAACCTTGGAGAATATGTCATTTTAAAATAGGCTCTACAGGCTCTTCTCGTTATGATATTTATGGTGAATCAGTATTAGATTCAACTCTTGCGACCATTAGTAAATTACAAATGATGGAAAAGGCGCTGGTTATTGCTCGTGTTACAAGAGCGCCAGAAAGAAGAATTTATAGAGTCGATGTGGGTACTTTACAGGGTGACAAGGCTATTCGTTATGCTAAAGAAGCTGTTAAACAAATGGTACAAAAGAAGGCTCTTGACACTCTAGTTAATTCAAAAGTAACAACTCAAAAAGATATTTTTGGAGCCGTTGAGGATTTAGTTATTCCTGTAAGAGCAGATACTCAAGGCAATTCTATTGATACTTTACCTCAATTAAATAATCCTGGAGATATTGGCGACTTAGAATATTTTAGAGATAAAATCTTTCCAGGCTTAGGCGTTCCAAGGCAATATCTTTTCGACGACGCTTTTACAAACGCTAATACTAATTTGTCTTCTAAATCTGTACCTTTCGCAAAAAAAATTCGTCGTATACAAAGATTCTTTTTATATAATGCCTACAAGATAGCAACTATAGAATTAAGATTAAAAGGCTATAAAAAAGAAATTACGGATGAGTTCATTCTTTACATGAATAACCCATCTAATATTGATGAAAACGAAAGAACAACAATGGAAACCAATAAGTGGAATCTTATTGCTGCCATTAAAAATATTCCCGGAGCCGCAGAAGGAATTCCTTTTTATCCAGATTATTTAATTTATAAAAATTATTTGGGCTTAAGCGAAGAAGAAATTATTGAAGTTATAAAGTTAAATATACTACAGGCATCTAAGAAAAATCCGTTTAATATTTTTCCAGATGAAGAAAGACCTCCCGGCGCCAATGATATTAATTTAGATGTGACCGCTCCTGCAGAACCTGGGGCAGAAACGTCTCCTGGAGAAACACCTCCTGAG
>ENA-UOYA01001860-UOYA01001860.1-activated-sludge-metagenome-genome-assembly--contig:-NODE-1860-length-21292-cov-7.603899_pt1 | contig 21292 bp, 17 predicted proteins | sample MGYA00238163_ERZ764804 | MGnify/ENA primary metagenome ERZ764804 (study PRJEB28919, sample SAMN05720223) | activated sludge metagenome | isolation source: Anaerobic digester | place: Hong Kong... | reverse complement strand
GTCCGGATCGGCCGCCGATTAGTATACATCGAACTCACCAGCGGCTTCCATCGCATTCAATTCCCTATCGCAGAATGACCGACCGCGGCAGCGCCTGTGCGGAACGCACCTATCAAGGCGGCGAAGGAATGGAACGAAGTGTTGTATAACTTAGTGGACGGAGAACGGGGTCACGTCAGCTGCCCGCCTTGCTCCACGCTTTGTCACCCTCTCTGGCTAGGCTCGTTTCATTCACAGGCTTGGGCTTAGTACTCCACGACTTCGAACGGGGCGTCAGCAAACTGCATATCCTGGAGTCGTCATCACCCTACGACATCCCGGACGGTTATGAGTTCCCAGCCGAGCAATCCCCGACCTCGTTTGTGCTGGACACCGGACAACCGTTATATTTCCCTGACCTCGAATCAGAAACCAGGTACCCGGTTCTCACACAGATGCTTCTGAGCAGCGGCATCCGAAGTTACTGCATCTTGCCGCTCATTACCGAAAGGCGGAGGATCGGCAATCTGACCTTCGGATCACCCAACAAGAATGCGTACGGCGGCGACGATATCGTCTTCCTGTGTCAGGTGGCCCGGAAAGTGGCCGTCGCCGTCGAGAACGCTCTCAACTTCGAAGCTGCCAAGGCACTACGGGAAGAGTTGGCCCGCGACCGGGACCGGCTGCGTCTGTTGCTTCAGGTGAACAATGCCATCGTGGCCCGCCTCGAAACGCGACCGCTGTTCGAGGCGATCTCTGGGGCCCTTCGAGAAGCGTTGAAGGTGGAATTCGCCAGCCTGACCCTGTGGGACCCCGAAAACAAACAGCTTCGCAGACGGGTTCTCGATCTCGAGGGCTCATATGAGCTATTAGAGGCGGATCCCCTGGTTCCGATTGAGGGCACCCCCTCGGGCGAGGCGTACCTGAGCCGTAGGCCGGTTGTAATGGCGGGCGAGGAACTCGCGGCTTCGCCGTACCCGGTGATGCGCTCCCTGACTCAGCATGGATTTCGATCTGCCTGTGCAGTGCCGCTGATCTGTGGTGATCGGGTCCTCGGCACACTCAACGTGATGAGCCGCAGGCAGGAAATGGCGCCGGATGAAGTAAACCTCCTGGTTCAGGTGGCTGGCCAGATCGCTATCGCGCTGGACAACGCGGCAGCGTACAGGCGCATCGAGGAGCTGAATGCCCGTCTGGCGGAAGAAAAGCTGTATCTCAAGGAGGAGATCCGCACCAACTACTTTTTCGAGGAAATCGTCGGCCGCAGTGCGGCGCTCCGGGCGGTGCTCCGCCAGGTGGAGACAGTCGCTCCTTCGGATTCGACTGTGCTCATCTGCGGAGAGACCGGCACCGGCAAGGAGTTGATCGCGAGGGCCATTCACAACCTGAGTTCGCGCCATCAGTACACTTTCCCAAAGGTGAACTGCGCGGCCATCCCCATGGGCCTGCTTGAGAGCGAGTTGTTCGGGCACGAAAAGAGCGCCTTCACCGGGGCAATCGAGCAGCGCATCGGCCGCTTCGAGACGGCCCATCGCGGCACCTTGTTCCTGGATGAGGTCGGCGATATTCCTTTGGAACTGCAGCCGAAATTGTTGCGCGTCTTGCAGGAGCGGGAGTTCGAGCGGCTCGGAAGTTCCAGGACGTTACGCGTCGATGTGCGGTTGGTGGCCGCAACCAATAGGGACCTGCTTCGGATGGTTGACGACCGGCAGTTCCGTGCCGACCTCTACTACCGGCTCAACGTCTTCCCTATCTTGGTCCCGCCCCTCAGGGAACACATCGAAGATATCCCTCTCCTGGTCAGCTACTTCACGGAGCAGTACGCAACCCGGATGGGCAAACAGATCACTACGATCCCTTCCGGGACGATGGAGCATTTGGTCCGGTACTCTTGGCCAGGCAATATCCGCGAGTTGCAGAACCTGATAGAGCGAGCCGTGATCATGTCTCCCGGGCCTGTTCTGAATGTCCCGCTGGAAGTCCTGAGGACATCGGAACAACTGGCTTTGTCCTCAACCGGCACCCTCGAACAGGCCGAACGGCAGCACATCCTCCGGACACTGGAAGAGACCAACTGGGTGCTATCAGGCCCACACGGAGCCGCGGCGAAGCTGGGGCTGAAGCGTTCAACACTCCAGTTCCGGATGAAGAAGTTGGGTATCTCTCGTCCTTAATAGGCTGATTCCCGCCAGCCGGTTGGCATCCGCCAACGTGCCAGCATTGGCACGAGCCTACCAGTCGGATCTAGCCTTCGCTCGCCTGCGTGTTATCAACCAGATAGCTCTCGCTGCCATGCGCGCCCGAATGGTCCTCTCCATGCTCTGTTACTAAGCGGAGAGTCGACAAACAATGCTGAGAATATCCGTCGAGGATCGTGGCGCGGCGGTCCAGCTGAAGCTCGAAGGGCAGTTCAAGGGCGTCTGGGTCGCCGAGTTGGAGCATTGTTGGCGTTCGCAATCCGCCGGTGTCCCCCGAAGGGACATCGTCGTTGATCTGACACGCACCGATTTCTTCGATCTCACTGGCAAGTACCTGTTGGCGCTTATGCACCATCGCGGTGTGAAGTTTATCGCCCAATCGCCGCTCATGAAGGACCTGTTGGCCGAGATCGCCCTTACCGAAAAGGCATTGCCCAACAGTCCACGACCGGCGGCCAGAAGGAGTGAATCCATGAATTCGTTCTTGACAAATTTGCAGGAAACCTGGTGCAAGCTGATGCATCCAGCACCCCGGTGGCCGATAAACGGCTACTACGAATGCCCGGCATTCCTGCACAGGTATCCATTCCCCTGGGCGAATCGCCTCATGCCCAACATTGCGCCAACAGCGAAGCCGCTACCCTCGAAGCCGGTCTGTATTCGTCGTCCGGCCCTGGTCACCACAGAGGCGCGATAGACACGGTGCGGTGGTTCGGGCTCGTCTCACTCCCCCAGGGTCAGCATCTGGCATTGGCCGGGGATGGCGGGCACCGAGAGCTTTCTGCCGGCCACCTCGATGGTGACGGGTTCCTTGCCTCCCGCGAAGTCCGTACGGCGCACCAGGACGCGGCGGCCTAGCCGCAATCCGGACACCACCGTTCCCGGTCTCGAGGGCACATCAAACGTAATGGGGACCCCCTTCTCCAGAAACTCGCCGTAAGCCTGCGCGGCGGCCCACACTGGGTGCAGCAGTTGGATCTCCTTGGCGTTCTCCTTCTCCGTACACCACAGGAAGAACGTGTCTGTGCCCCGCAGCAGCATGTGCCAGAGCAACTCCTGGTAAGTGCTCTCGCTCATCTGCCTCGCCGGCTGCGCACCGGCCGGCGTTCCCCCCTCTCGCTCACTCAAACCGACGTCCACCGTGTGCCAGTGCACGAACGCGATGATGGGGACGCTGGAGGGCGTGTGCCGGCCCGCGTTCGAAGCCACGAGCAGTCCGTTGTAAAACCAGCGGTAGTCGCCCGGTTCGAAGTCGTACCAGTTCCACGTCCATGACCACGGGTACACCACCGGCATGGCGAACGTGAAGCCGGTGTCCTCGAAGTCGTTGGCCCAGTGGCGGTAGAGCGCGCGCTGATCGCGCAAGGCGGGCTGGCCGGGGATGTACTTCTCGAAATAATCGTACCAGTATCGCCAGCCGTTGTGGGGGTACATGGCGTAATTGCCCACGAGGGCTCCGGGATGATACTCCAGCACGGGCTCGGCGTAAGCTTTCCGCTGCAACAGGCTGCGCAAACGGCGCATTTCGTGCTGGTAGGCGAGGAAATCGTCCACCTGGGGCAGGTGCTTGCGGCATACCATACAGCGCTGGGAGGCGGCCTGCGCGTGGTTCCACTCGAGCGGTCCGTCAATCTCCCAATCCGTGAAAATGAAGCCGACCGGCAGGCCAGCTTTCGCGTAAGCGGCGGCGAATTGGCGCACGCGATCGCGTATAACCGGAATGCGGTGCTCCAGCCGGAACGGGCAGCCCATCTTCGCGTTTCCAAACGTGTTGTCGAAGAACGGCTTGCCCTTGTCGTCAATGTGCGCCGTCTCCGGCGAGCCGTCGAAGAAGCTGGAAAGCAGCGAACTCGCATGGATATTGATCGGCACGCCGGCCTTCTTTTGCGCGCGCGCCACCGGCAGCGCTTCGGCGAGGCAGGCCTCCAGCGAACCTTGGTTCCAGTTCGAGATCAGGCCCACGCCGCGCTCATCGAGCAGCCGCACCAGCTTCAGAGCCCGCGCGTCGTCCAGCTTGCCCGCTCCGATAGCCGGCCACAGATAAAGCGGCAGCCTGCCGCCGCGGCTGTGCTTCAACGGCTGGGTTTGATCCAAAACCCGTTGAATGTTCTTCGGCCACTCGGATTTCGGCTCTTGCGCCGGGACAGCTACCGCGGCCAGCGCCGCGCCAGCGACCAGTGCGCAACATGCCCTCCATCCACTCCACATCCTCATTCACCTGTCCTCTCGAAATAGGGTTCCAACTGCACGTAGTTGAACATCAGTTCCTGTCCCACAGGACCGCCTGGCGCAGCGGCTGAGGCCCAATCCGAAATGATTAGCCGCGCCTCGGGCTGGGTCGCGCGAAACATCAGGCGGTGATGGTTGAACCATGCCGGCCCGTTCTTGAATGGGAGCTGCGCATGCGAATAGCTGCTGCTCACGGGAATCGAACGGTAGCTTCCCTGCTCTACCCTCTGCGCGCCCTCGACGTCGAGCGAAACCGCGTGCTGCTGCTTGACGGAGCGTCCGTTCTGGATGTCCTGGTAGTCCGCCGTGATCATCTCGACCGAGTAGAGCCTGCCGGGCACCAGGTTCCTCACTTTTTGCGAAACCTTGTTGGGGCGGCCGGCTTGGCGGCGCATCCACAGGTAGGCGTTGCCGCTCGGCTCGTCCGGTTCCATGCCGCGCTGCCAGTAGCGCCCCTGGGCGCACGCGTAGCGCTCCAGGTAGCCGGTCTTGAGGCTGTCCGGCGCGGCTGGTTCCGCCGTCCATCCTTTCAGTTCGTCCAGGAAGTCCGGGTTGGCGATGTGGTCCAGCGCGTAGGTCCAGCCATAGCGCCTGCTCAGCAGATCCGTGGCGCCTTCGATGCAATAGTGGCGGTAGAGTGCGCTTTCCCAGCGTAGGATTTCCTCGGTCGCGCCACCCGAGTACCACCAGTGCACCCCGAACAAGCCGTCGAATTGCGGGTGCGTGGCAAGGTACTGCATCTGCATGTCCATCCAGGCCTTGTAATTCACGTCGGGCTGCACGTTCAGCTCCGGACCACTCATGAAGATGCCCAGCACCATCACCAGGTGCCGCAGGAGATCCGGAAACGCGGCGCGCCACTTGACGATCTCGCCGCCCAGAATCCGGTCCATGTACTGCCGGCCCTGCTCCTCGGTGGGCATTTCATGGTGGTAGCGTTCCCAGGCCATGTAAAAGTTCGAACCGATGACTGTGCGCACCAGTTCGCGGCTTTCGGGCCGGCTGTGCATTCCAGGCCCACCGGTGTAAGCGTAAAAAGCCTTGCCGGAGCCTTTCATCTTTTCGCCCAGCATCTTCATGCCTTCGATCCAGGCCGGATACAGCGGATTCTGACGCCCGCTGAACTCGTCCGCGATCAACCCCGCCAAGCGCGGGTCCTGGAAACCCACGTTGTTGTGCCAGTAATCGAAAGCGCGCGGGCCGGTCAGGTCCTTGTCGTGAGGAAGGCTGCCGTAAGAGATGAACTTCCGGCCGCTGCTGGTCCACTCGTCGATTTCGGCATTGATGCTTGGCCCCGCGGCTCCAGCCACCGTGTTGACGCTCGAAAGGACATTCTTCTTCAGCCAGTCCCAACTGAACTTGCCCAACTCGGGGAAGCGCGGCTCTTGCGGATAGCGCACGAAGTGCGTCTCGGGCATCGCCCGTATGATGAGCGGTCCGCACGTCTTCACACCCGTGGCGCGTACCTGGACTTCGTGCCTGCCTTCCGGCAGCAGGCGCATGGTTTCGACCGTGGGCCCCTGCCGCAGTGTGATCTCGAGCCACTTCCCGCCGTCATGAGTGAGCTCCACTCTTTCGCCCTCGCGCGCATCGGCCCGGAGCGAGACATACACCCAGCCCGAACGCGGGTTCTGGAAACGGTAGGAAACGCCCTGCGACGCGTGAACCGTTTCCACGCGCAGCAACTCCGTCACGAAGTTGTTCAGGCGCATGGGGGACTGCGCCCAGAGCCCTGCCGCAGAGGACGTGAGACTGATCGCGATGAATGCCCGCCTCTTCATAGGTAGATTGTGACGCGGCAGCGGTGTCCGCCGCCAGCCCCTCTGGGATACGCCCTAAAGCCCCTCGAGATTGGCCACAATATACTGTGTGTCGAAGGTACACATTTCATTGGAGGTGCCATGATTCGTAGCGCGATTGTCTTACTATTGTCCTCATTTGCATCGCTGCTGGCCCAGGGCGACACTTGGGTCGGAACGCGCGTCAAGTACGCGCATCGTTGGGGTAATGTTGCCGTTGATGGCTCAAACGTCCTCGGCGGATATCGCTCTGACGCGGTCACTGGTGTAGCTGTAGATGCCGGCGGCAACGTTTATGTAGCCGGCAGGACTTACTCGAAGGCTTTCCCGTCGAGCACAGTTGACCCGCCCACGATGCCCCCTCCGCACGCGAGAGGTTTTGCCGGCAAGCTCAAGCCGGATGGCAGCGATTTCATCTGGCTCGCCAACTGGGACAAGTGCGGCGTCAATGCCATGACCGTGGACGCCTCCGGCAATGTGATCGTGGCCGGAGCCGCCTATGTCACCGGTGGCGACGCCTTCCTGGCCAAGTACGATGCCGCGGGTTCCCTCCTGTTCACACGCTCGTTGTCCGGGATCCCCACCGCCGTCGCGCTCGACGCCGTCGGCAACATTTTCGTGGCTGGCACTACCTATTCTTCGGAGTACCCGACCACACCGGGCGCCTTGCAGCCAACGCGTAAGAACGCTGCCACCAACCTTGGCTCGGGATTTGTTACTAAGTTCGACCCCACTGCCACCACACTTTTGTATTCCACTTACCTGGGCGGATCGCAGTTGACGGAGATTCACGCTATGGCCGTGGACGCGGCAGGGTTCGCGTACCTGGCCGGAACCACCACATCGGCCGACTTCCCCACCACGGATGGGGCCTTGCAGCCGCGCATATCCGGTACCGCCGGCAGTGAAAACTCCGACGGTTTCGTGGCCAAGTTGGACGTGACAGGCGGACGCCTGGTCTTCTCGACGTTGCTGGGCGGTTCCGCGCCCGACTCGGTGAACGCCATCGCCGTCGATTCGAGCGGCGCGAGTTATGTCGCCGGAAGCACCAGGTCCGCCGACTTCCCGGTCACACCCGGCGCTTTCGCCACCACGCGTCCAGGAAACTCCTCCGCCTTCGTGAGTAAGTTGAGCGCCTCCGGATCCATTTTGAATTACTCCACTTACTACGGCGACTCAGCCATGGTCGCAGCCATCGCCGTAGCCCGGAACGGTTGGGCTTACGTCACCGGAGAGACCTCCGGCGAGCTGCCCGTGTGGGCGGCGATCCAGCCGTCCTATTACGGTGGCGCTTGTTACTACTACACCCCGTCCGGATCAACCCCCTATGGCGAGTACACCTGTCCGGAAGCTTTCCTGGCGGCCTTCAACGAGAACGGTTCCGGGGTGGCTGTTTCCACGTACTTGAGCGGGTCCGGCAAGAAGTCTGGCCTGGCCCTGGCCGTGGATACGCAATCCAACATCTACGTCGGCGGCCGGGGCGCAATCGTGCCGCCCACCACGAGTTTTCCTTCCACCGATGGCCACGCGTTTCTGGTCAAGCTCGGCCCCGGCTCGCGGCCTCCGATGTTCACCCGGCAATCCATCACCAACGCCGCAGATTTCTCCACCGGCCTGCCGCTTCCTGGAGGCGCCGCCTCGATGTTCGTCGGCGATCTTGCCGGAACAAGCAACGTGACCGTCAAAGTCGACGGAGTGCTCGCGCCGCTCTATGCCGTCACTCCCGGACAGATCAACTTCCAGGTGCCATTCGACATCACGCCGCCTCTGTCCACTGTAGAGATCGCGCAAGGTGACGCGGTGGCATCGGTGCGGGGTCTGAAGAGTCTCCTCACCGCGCCCGCCATTTTCACGTCCGACGGAGTCCACGGCGCCATACAGCACGGCCTGGACTACCGCCTGGTGACGGCTTCGGCGCCGGCCGAGCGCGGCGAGGTGATCACCATCTACTTGACCGGACTTGGCACGACCACACCCCCGGTGAAGAGCGGGGAAGCGGTCCCAGTCTCGACGCTGTCGCGGACGACGCTCGCACCCACGGTGTGGATCGGAGGACAGACCGCCGAGGTGCTATTCTCAGGCCTCACGCCGGGAACGTTTGGCCTCTATCAGATCAACGCGCGCGTTCCGCAGTCTATAGCCACGGGAGATGTGGAGGTACAGGTCGGTTTACCCTCGATCGTGGACGAGACACTGTTTATGCGGCCGGCAGTCGCCCGCATCAGCCGCCCCGTCCTGATGCCGGTGCGCTAACGCGGCAGCGCGGCGCAGGCGGTTTCTACATCCGGGAAGAACTTGAACACAGTGTCCAGGCGGGTCACGTGGAAGCTGTCACGGACCGCGCCGGTGGCGGCTGCCATGTGCATAGCGCCTCCGGCCTGGAACACTTTATTCAGGCTGGCGATGAAGCGCCCGATGCCGGTCGAGTCGATGTGCGTGACGCCGGCAAGGTCGAAAACGAGCTTGCGGTGCCCTTGCGCGAGCAATTCCGCGACCAGCGTTTCGATCCGCGTGCTCTCGTCGCCCAGCATGATGCGGCCGGCTACGGTGATGACGACGATCCCTCCGTCGATTTCGCGGTGCTGAATCTCAAGTGGCATGGGCTCGCGCTTCACGATTTAGAATACTGCGAATTGGGCATATAGGTTCAATGTTTCCCGAAGATCGACTTCGCCACGGTGGCGTGAACGCCCTTCTTGCCGTCCACCACCTGCGTCACGCGAAGGTCCACCGCGGACCCGGCAAGCAGGTAGGCGTCGTCGCGCGTCAGGCCTTTCTCGGTGACCAGGAAATCCAGCATCTCGCGCAGGGCGATGCGGCCGGCTTCCTCCAGGTTCTCGTGGAAACCCATGGTGATGTAATGCGTAGGCGTTTCCGCTCGCGGCCAGCGCAGCGGCTTGCCTTTGTGCACAAAGAACTGGAACGTGCCGGTGAGCGCGGTCTCCAGCGCGGCGACGTTCACTTCGCCATCGGCCTGGGCCGCGTGAGCGTCCCCCACCGAAAACAGCGCGCCGCGGGTGTGAACCGGAAAGTAGACCGTAGTCCCGGCCACCAGGTCCTTGTTATCCATGTTGCCGCCGTGGATCCAGGGCGGCGCGGTGCTGATACGACCCGAAACCGGCGGCGGCGCCACACCCATCACACCAAAGAACGGCTTCAGCGGCACTGTAATGCCGCCGGGGAAACTCGCCGTCATCGTGCGCCGGTCCAGCGGGTAGCTCTTCACGCGCCAGTAGGGGAAATCGTCCGGCAGCATGCCGCATCCCGGGCACATGATGATGATGGCGTAATCGAAAGCCAGATCCACGGCCTTGATGCGCACTTCGAGCGTGTCGCCGGGTTCGGCCCCTTCTACATAAACCGGACCGGTGAGCACATGCGGCCCAGGACCATCATTCTTCACCTCGCGGTGGATGACGCGGTCGGCCTCGCGGATGGCCGCGTCCGGAATTCCGCCTTCCCGCATCATGGCCGGGCCGGCGATCATGGCCGATTCCAGCTTCACTGTATCGCCGGAACGAATGCGGACGACGGGCGCCACCTCGGCCGAAAAGTAACCTCGCACAACTGTCTTCGGCGCCGGCTTGATTACCTGAACCGGAGGCTGGGCGGCGGCCAGCGCCGCCGCCCACAGCAGTGCGAGCAATTTCACTGCTTCTTCTTTCCCTGGGCTGCGACGGCCGCCATGGCCGCCTTCACCTTCTCGGGATCGCCCAGATAGTAGTGCTTGATCGGCTTCAGGTCGTCGTCGAGTTCGTATACCAGCGGCAGCCCGGTGGGAATGTTCAACTCGACGATGTCTTTTTCGCTCATGTTATCCAGGTACATCACCAGCGCGCGCAGGCTGTTGCCGTGCGCGGCGATGATGACGCGCTGGCCGGAACGAATGGCTGGCGCGATGGTGTCGTGCCAGTAGGGCAGAAAGCGCGCCACTGTGTCCTTCAGACACTCGGTGAGCGGCAGTTCCTGCTCGGTCAGGTTCTGGTAGCGCGGATCGGAGCCGGGATAGCGCGGGTCCGTTTTTTCGAGCACGGGTGGTGGCGTGTCGTAACTGCGCCTCCAGATCTTCACCTGCGCTTCGCCGAACTTCTCGGCCGTCTCGCTTTTGTTCAGCCCTTGCAGCGCGCCGTAGTGACGTTCGTTGAGGCGCCAGTTATTATGCACCGGAATCCACATCAGGTCCAGTTCATCCAGCACCGTCCACAGCGTGCGGATGGCGCGCTTCAGGACCGACGTGTAAGCCACATCGAAGACGTAGCCTTCACGCTTGAGCACCTGGCCCGCCTCGTGAGCCTCGGCGAGCCCCTTCTCGGACAGATCGACGTCGGTCCATCCGGTGAAGCGGTTCTCCTTGTTCCAGGCGCTTTCGCCGTGACGCAGCAGAACTACTTTCTTCATTGCTTGTAAGCCCTCCTACCCGTGAACCCGGAAAGCCAGACACCGGCTTCCGCCGTGGGGTTGCCGCGCGAGTCCAGAATCTCGCGTCCAACCACACTTACGATTTCACTCATGATTTCTCCTTGACACTTGGGGAACTGCTCGGTGTTCTCCACCATTTTGGCACAGAGCGCGGAACGAGGTTTCGGCGTGCTAGGATGAGAGATTGTAGGTCGCAATGATTCAGGCCGGAAAGGGGGTGACCCAAGTTTGGCGGAAGTAACACTGCAGGATGGCGAGAGCTTGGAAAGCGCCCTTCGCCGGTTCAAGCGCAAGGTCCAGCAAGAGGACATCATTAAGGAGATCAAGCGTCACTCCTATTACCTCAAGCCGGGTGAGAAGAAGCGCACCAAGGCGGCACTGGCCCGCAAGCGGAATCGTAAGAAACGCCCCAGAGATTCCGAATAGGATTTACCGGGGACGCCCCCAGGTGGTGGCGTCCCCAATTCCCTTCCTACTACCGATTCATTCGCTTCAGCATCTCACTCTCAACCTGCTTGAAGCCTGCGGGGACTTCGAGTTTCGACCCGTCCACGCCAGCGGTTGAGAAGCCGCTCATCTCGATGGTGGTTTCCATCAGCACGCCCTGCGCCGCGCCCTCGGGTGCCTGTTGCTGTTGCTGAGGTGCCTGCTGCGCTGGTTGTTGCTGCTCTTCCTGCTGCTTCTTGCGGCGGCCAAACCCGCCTAAGCGTCCCAAGCGTCCGCCCAGCACGCTGCCGATCGACGGAGCCTCTTCCTGCGGCTTGGCTTCGGTAGCCTGGCGCTGCTCGGTTGGCTGCGCCTGCTGCTCGGATCCGGCTTCGGCCGTCCCGCCGACGCCCTTCACGGACATACGCACAACCTGCAAAAGCGGTGCGCCCTCAAGCTTGGCGGCTTCCTTCGCGGCCGCCGCCATCCCCCTCATCATGTTGGGATTACCCGCCGCCATAGGCCCCAGGTTGGCGCCGGGAACCCAGTTCATCTTCTGGGCCATCCTCTGGTAGAAGGCCTTCATCTGCTCGTAGCCGGCCACTTCCTTTGCAATCCACATGTTGGAGGTCGTGAGCATGGTGGATTTGCTGCCGGACTTGGGATCGGTGGTTTCTATCTCCAGCGACATGAGCATCTCGCGAGTGACGAAGCCCGAGATTTCGCGCGTCTGGCCGGTAGCCTTCACGTCCACCTTCATGTTGACTTCGGCTTTCGACTCGTCCTTCAGGTTTTGGCCCAGCGCCGCCATGGCCTTGGCCATATCGGCGAACGTAACCACGGAGTAGGTCTTCTTTTTGAAGTCGATAGTGGTGATCGTTTCGTTCGCCAGGTCTGTGATTTGGGCCGTGTCGGCGGTTACATTCGCCAACCGGTCGCCCTTCAGGTAGACGTGCGTGACGATCGGCTCGCGGGCCTGCTTGGAGAAAGCCCCCGCGAAACGCATCATGCCCATCATCGCGCCGCCTGTGATCTTTGCGGTCTGGTCGTAGCTCAGATCGGCCCTGAGCGACGCACCCCCGAGTGCCAAGAGAAGAACAACGGATACGTGTCTGAACATAGCTGTCTTTCTGGGATATGGTATGACGACTTGAGCACCCGCCGTCAAGATAAAAGTGACGCGGCGGAAAGCTGCGTCTATGCGCTTCGGCTCAACCACGAAGCTTCAAAGTCGCCGCCGGGGCCTAGAACGGCACGTCGTCGTCGGTGATTCCGGGTTCGAACGGCGACTCCTCGGCTGACGCGGGCGGCTGGGCGGGGGATCGGCGTTGCGCATTGCGCGGCATGGAGACCGGACCTCGCGCTTCTTCGGGACCGGGCACGCCTTCACCGCGTCCGCCAAGTAGCAGCACGTCGTCGGCGACCACCTCCGTGCGGTAGACCTTCTTGCCGTCCTTATCGTCGTAGCTGCGGGTCTTCAGGCGTCCTTCGACGTAGACCTGCTTGCCCTTGGTCAGGTAGTTGGCCAGGTTCTCCTGGCGCCAGAGGACCACGTTATGCCAATCGGTGTCCTCTTTCCACTCGCCGGTCTGCTGGTCCTTCCAGCGGTAGCTGGTTGCGACCGAAAAGGTCGTACAGGCGACGCCGCTGGCGGTGAACTTGGTCTCGGCGTCACGGCCGAGGTTGCCAAGGAGAATGACTTTATTGACGCTGCGAGATGCCATACTTTCATGAACTCTACCATATTGCGAGCGGCCTCGGCTCACGAATCCGGCACCTGAGGATCAAAAGGGATTTCCGCGCGGGAAGCTGCGGTATAATGGGCCCGAGCGGTATTTGGGACAGGCGATGAACAACTGCTCCCGCGTCTTTTCACACTGGATTTGCCAAGGCGGTTTTTTGTGCGTTTGGGCGTGTGTCTGGACGCAGCCACTGGCGGCGCAATCGCTGATGACCGGCAGCGGAACGGGGGGCCAGGTCCGCATTCTTAACACCGACGCGGCGGTGCTCGAGCTGGGTGAAAAACGCAACGACCTGCCCTGTACCGTGAGTCCCGTCAAGCCCACCCTGGGCTTCGACCTGAAATTTCACGCGGGCTATGAGGTGACCGTTCCTCTGCGGGAACTCGCCGGCGCGGAAGACCTGCTGACCATCATCTTCCGCGTCACATACGAAGGCCGCAAGGACGCCCCCCTGATGTTTTCCCAGCGCATCCGCGTCCCGGCCGTGGAGGAAAACGCCAAAGGAGATGCTTATCTTCAAGGCAACTTCGATCTCGGCGAAGGCGTCTACCATATTGACTGGCTTATGAGGGATCGCACCGAGAGGGTCTGCTCGGATTATTGGGACGTTGAAGCAGTTCTGCCGCCCAAGGAGAGGACTATCCAGGTGGCGCTGCTCCCCGGAGAGATACGGAGCAGCGACGTGGAACCGTTCAAGGAAGAGCCGCCGGTGAGCCGCTCGCAGGACGGACCCCCGCTGAGCGTGAAGGTGCTCATCAACTTCGCGCCGCAGAACTCCCGTTCGGCCACCCTCCAGCCGCTCGATACGGCGGCGTTGATTTCGATCCTGCGCGGCATCGCACGCGAGCCGCGCATCGGCAAGTTTTCCGTGATTGCCTTTAACTTACAGGAACAAAGGGTTGTTTGCAGGCAGGAGAGCGCCGAGCGCATCGATTTTCCGGCCTTGGGCAAGGCGCTCGAGAACTTGAAACTGGGCACCGTGGACCTGCGGCGGCTAAGCGAAAAGCATGGCGACACACACTTCCTGACGGATCTGATCCGGCGCGAGGTGGGCGACTCCGGGTCGACTGACGCACTAATCTTCGCCGGCCCCAAGGCACTGCTGGACGAGAACGTTCCCGAAACTGCCCTTAAGGATTTGGGCGGGGTAAATTACCCGGTTTTCTACATGAACTACAACCTCGAGCCGCAGCGGACACCCTGGCGCGATTCGATAGGACATGCGGTAAAGTACCTGAAGGGGTACGAATACACCATAAGCCGGCCAAAAGATCTTTGGTTTGCCATGACCGAAATGGTCTCGCGCATCGTAAAATCAAAACAGGAAAGGAGCGCGGCGGGCGCCGCGCCAACGCAATGATTACGCGGATTCAATGGCTTGCCCTTCCGGCAATGCTCGTTTGGGGTATCACCTGCTTCGCGCAGCCTGCCAGCATGGAACACGCCCGGAGCCTGGCCCCCTTCGTCCCCTCGCCGCAACCTATTGTCGAGAGGATGCTGTCCGCGGCCAATCTCAAGCCCGGCGAAACGCTCTTCGATCTCGGCTGCGGCGATGGGCGCGTGCTGATCACGGCCGCGAAGAAGTTCGGCGCCAAGGCCGTGGGCATTGAGCTGTCCCCCAAGTTGGTGGAGGCCGCCAACGAAGAAATCAAGGCCAATCGCCTGGAAGACCAGGTGAAGGTCATACAAGGCGACCTGATGGAAGCGGACCTCAGCTCGGCCGACGTGGTCACCATCTATCTGCTGACGCACTCCAATGACAAACTGCGCCCCAACCTCGAGAAGTATCTGAAGCGCGGCGCGCGCGTGGTGAGCCATGATTTCCAGGTGCGCGGATGGAAGCCCGTCCGCGTGGACAAGCTGGAAGTGTACCGCCGCACGCATTCCATCTACGTTTACGAAATGCCGGTGGAGCGGTAGCCCTCCGCGAAGTAGTCCTGCCTTACATTCAACCCGTGTGTTGCATACTGCAAGTATGAACTTCATACACGCTCTCATACTTGCAACAGCACTCTTTGGAACCTCAGCCGCCACACCTGCCGGTAGCTCCTTCTCTTTGAAAGTCTTCGAAGGGTTCCGCTTTTCAGACCGCGCCGTAGTCAAGAGCGACGACAAGAGCGCCGACGTACGTTTCTACTATCAAGTGCGCCGTGCCGGCCCCTCCGTTTACCTCGGCGCGGAGAAGATCAAAGAACTCGCGGCGGCGCCTGGCGGTCCGTTCTCCACTGCTGAGACCACGTTCTGGAAAGATTACGTGTTCGCTCCCGGCCCGGGGTACTATGGCGTAGTCTCGAAAGGGCATTCGTATGTTTTGCACCTGGAGAGTTACGAGAACCAGGGCAAAGCCGCCAGCTACTGGAGAGTGAACTTCTCCTGGAAACAGTTGGACTGAAGACGGCCTCCTCCGTCCACTCAGCGCAAGCGGAATTCAAAGGCGTAAGGGGCGTAATTGTCGCCGGTCGAATCACGCAGCAGGAACGCATAGAAACCCGGCTCCAGGTCCCCGGTAGTGATGGTTACGACGGAACTGTCGCGCCGGCCGGCGACCGGGAACTCCGCGCGCACGGCGGAGAGGATCTTCACTTCGGGCTCTTGCTGCTCCGGATTAAGCGCGGTCTGCCGCGTCTCGACGTCGCGGGTCTCGATGAGCCGCGTCCGCTCCTTTTCGCAAACCGTCAGTTTCATCAGGACGGGCGTGTACTCGTCCAGGTCGATGCCGCCGTACACAGCCGGCATGCGCAGCATCACGGCACCGGACACCTCCGGAACGGGCCGTTCATCTAGGAAGAAGAACTGGCGGATGCGCAGGTTGCGCGCGTCGACCGGGCCGGCCAAAGGCGGGCGGACCACGTCGGTGCCACCGGCCGTCATTGTCACAGGCAACCGCCTGAGGACACGACCGAAGCCCGAACGGCGCGACCCTTCGACAGGTCCCTTGTCCGGATCGGCATCGGTGTCCAACCGTGTTCCTGCCTGCTTCACCCTTTCGGAGAACCTGGTGTCCTTGGGCGCATAGGCCAGCATCACTTGAGAGCTCGTTAGCTCCACTTCCTTTTCGCCCGCCAGCAGGGTCACCTTCCCGGCCGCGGGCGTGGCTGCCGGTGCGGCAGGAGTGGCCCGCTGCCTCTCCAGGATGGTCATCAGCACGCGGTCGGTCACGCCAGCCTTCTTCAGGGCTAGCAGACCCTCGGGAGACGTGTCGAAGCGCACCTCGCCTGCGGACTTTACCGCAGCAGCCACCACCTCTTCGCTCATGCCGGCTCGCACTAGTTTGATGACGCCGTCGTTATCGAGCGGCTTTGACGGTGTTTGGGCGGCAAGAAACCCTGCCGTGAGGGCGATCGCGGCCGTCAGCCTTTGCATGGTCGAAAGCATGGGGCAGTCTCCGGTGTTCAGTATAACCAGCCTCATAGACGCCGTAAGAGCCGCGCAAAGGTACGCCAAAGCTCGCCACGGACGCTGTGGCGCGGCTTTTCGCTTGTTGCCGGAGGCGTATTGCCACGAATCTAAGTGAAGGATACGTGTGCGGGCTCTCGCCGGGGGTCGGAAGGGCCGCCCAACTCATTTCGCAAGGAGGTTTGCCATGAGGATTTTTCGCTTGATGTTCCCCGTTCTGCTGTTCTATCTGGCCGCGTCGCTCGACGCCCAGATTACCGGTGATGTACGCGGCATTGTGACGGACCCATCCGGAGCGGGAGTGCCCAACGCCCGCGTATCGCTGACGAACCAGGAAACCGGCGAAGCCCGTAACGTGTCAACCGACACCGAAGGGCGTTACCGGTTCAATCTACTCAAGATCGGACAGTACATGGTGGCCGTCGAAGCGCAAGGTTTCCGCAGCACCTCGGCTCCCGCCACCGTGCGCAGCGCGGAAATCACGTCGGTGAACCTCAGGCTGGACATCGGACAGGTCACCGAGCAGGTGATCGTCACCGACGCGGCAAGCCCGCTGGACACGCAAAGCGCACAGATCCAGGAAGCCTTCGACGCCGTGGAGGTTCACGACATCCCTGTGGGCCGGAACCCCAACCTCTTCGCCAGCATCATGCCGGGGGTGATTCCGGCGCCGGGCGGCTTCAATACGGGGAGCTTCGTCGCCAACGGCAATCGTGTGCGCGCCAACAACATCACCATCGACAACATCACCGCCACCGACATCTCCACGGCCGGCACCGGATCCAGCAACAACACGCCATTGAACTTCTCGTCCATCCGCGAGGTGAAGGTCATCACCAACATGTTCAGCGCGGAGTTCGGGCGGAACTCCGGCGCGCAGGTGCAGTACATCACCAAGAGCGGCACCAACAGCTTCCACGGCGAGCTATACGAATACCTGCAGAACAGTAAGCTGAACGCCCGCGACTGGTTCGACCAGAGCGGACAGGCAACCGTGTCACGCGTCAACGAGTGGGGCGGCGTGATCGGCGGTCCGGTCATCCGGAACAAGACCCACTTCTTCGCTTCGGGCGAACGTTACTATTCACGCGGTTTGGGCGCCGCGCGTGTGGCTCAGGTCCCCACGCCCTCGATGCTCGCCGCCGTCACGGACCAGACGTCGAAAAAGATCCTTGAAATGTACAAGCTTCCGGCTGCGACGACCGACAACGGCACTTACGGAACGGTGCAGCAGAACGCTTCCAACGCAGCGGACCTGTACCAGTATTCGGTGCGCCTGGACCACCAGATTTCGCAGAACGATTCCATTTACGGGCGCTACGGCTACGCCACCAACTCGAGCAGCAGTTCCACCAACACATTCATCCAAACCAACATTGCCAACTTCGGCCTGAGTTCGAACAACTCTGTACACAGCCTGAACATCAACGAGACGCACATCTTCTCGCCGACGGTGGTGAACGAGTTCCGCGCCGGATTCGGGCGCACATCCCCGATATTCGTCATTGATTCGACGGTGCCAGTTGGCCCGCGCATCGTCTTCGCCAACGGGCAGGTGGACCGTTTCGGCTCTTACGAGGGCGGACCGCAAGGCCGCGTGCAGAACACGTTCCAGTACGGCGACACACTGACCTGGAGCCGCGGCGCGCACAGCATCAAGGTCGGCGGCGATTTCTTCCGCTACCAGGGAAACAGCTTCTTCGAGGCGCAGACCCGCGGCGTCTATACGTTCCTGTCGTGGGCCGACTTCGCTTCCGGCACGCCCTACTCCATCACGCAGCGCTTCGGGCCGACGCAGCGCGGAAACCGCAACTGGAACCAGAGCGCGTTCGCGCAGGACGACTACCGCGTCACCTCCACCCTCACGCTGAACCTGGGCGTTCGGATGGAAACCTATGGTCCGGTGACCGAAGTGAACGGCTTGACTTCGAACCTGGATTTCAGCTGCAAGGAGAGCATGGGCATTGCCGGTACCGGCCCGTTCGGCTGCTTCTCGGTGGGCGAACCTTCCATCGCCACCAATTACTACTTACAGCCCCGCATCGGGTTCGCCTGGAATCCGCGCCAGGGCAAGACGGTATTTCGGGGAGGCTACGGACTGGTTTCGGACTTCAACTACCTGAATCCGGTAACGAACCAGCGTTTCCTGCCGCCGTTCGTGGCGACCAAGACTCTGACGGGCACGGCGAACTTCACCGCCAACAACAGTTGGGCCAGCCTGATCGCTGGAACGGGAACGCTGCAGCAGGAAGGTGCGGCGCAAGCCGGGCACATTGTGACAAATGTCCTCAACTATGGCGACGTAAGCCCGGCCATCGATCCCAATTTGAAGAACCCGCAGGTGCACCAATGGAACTTCGGGATCCAGCGCGAGTTGCCGCAGGGGATAGTGCTGAAAGCATCGTATGTGGGCACAAAGAGCAACTACCTGCAGACCAGCCGGCAGTTGAATTTCAACGCGCAACGTCCGAAAGCGGCCACGGACCTCGCCGACGAACTGGCGCGCAGGCAGGACTTTGTAACCAGCTACAACAACATGACCGGCTCGTCTGCGCGGTACAGCACGCGCCTGGACCCGCGCTTCAACGTGGTCAACTATTACGACAACTCCGGCAACTCGAACTATCACGCCCTGGAGGTTGTAGCCACGCGCTCGTTCCGCAACGGCTATTCGTTCCAGGCGGCCTACACAGCGGCCAAGTCGATCGACAACGTTTCCGACGGGCTGTCGAACATTCCCAACGATAGCGCCAACATTCAGGACCCGACCAACCTGAACAACAACCGCGGCGTGAGCGGTTTCGACGTGCCACAGCGCATCGTGGTGGCGCACGTGTTCGAGATCCCGTGGGGCAGAAACCTGTCGAACCCCGTGCTGCGCCGCATTTTCGGAGGTTGGGGCGTCTCCGGTATTTCGAGCTGGCGCGCCGGCTTCCCCATCTCGCTCGATTCCGGGGCGAGGATGGGAGTGGTCAATATATCCACCCTGATTACCGGCGGGATCATGCGGCCGAACGCCACCGGTCCGGTCAACTTCAATCCTCAGCCGGCCGGCAGCGCGGGCGCGCCGCAGGGCCTGAATACGGACATCTCCGGACGCCAGATTTCGCTCTATGCGCAGAACCTGGGCTTGTCACAACCACTGCTGGGCAACTTCGGCACCATGGGCCGTAACTCTTTGCGCGCCAATGGCCAGGCAGACATGGACTGGAACTTCACCAAAGACACCCGCATCACCGAACGCGTGGGCGTGCAGTTCCGCTGCGAGATTTACAACCTGTTCAACTTCCATTCGTTCCAGGATGTGAACCGCAATATCAGCAACCCGGCGTTCGGCCAGTACACGACAGCTCCGCAAAGCCAGCGCTACTTTCAGCTGGCGGCGGTTGTACGGTTCTAGCAGCACTGGGCCGCCCTGCGAAGTGTTGTGCGGGTGGCGACATGATAACCTTGGAGCTTAATTAGCGCGGCCGGTCTGTGCCGCACGAAGGAGATGGAATCATGTCAACCGGAAACAGCCGCCGCGCTTTCATGAGCAGCGCCGCAGCGGCCATCGCGGCGGCCCCCGCTCTGGCTGGGGGCGCCGAAGCGGCCCAAGTGATCGCGGGTTTCGACCAGACGCGCACGGAGGTCGACAAGACGCAGCAGTGGCAGCCATTCAGCGACCGTAAGATCAGGGTCGGCCTGGTCGGCTATGGCGTCTGCCGCTTTTCGGCGGAGTTCGAGTTTCAGAATCACCCCAACGTCGAAGTCGTCGCCGTCAGCGATTTGTTCCCCGACCGCTGCGCCGCGCTGGCTAAGCGCGTGAATTGTTCCAAGACCTATCCCTCACTCGAAGAAATGGTGAAGGACGACCGCATCGAAGCGATCTTCGTGGCCACGGACGCTCCGTCGCACGCCCGGCACTGCATCGAGGTTCTCAACCACGGCAAGCACGTCTGCACGGCCGTTCCCGCTTTCCACGGCAACATTGAGGATGCGGAACGGCTGCTGGAGTGCGTCAAGAAGAACCGGGGCCTGGTCTATGCGATGTTCGAGACCTCCGTCTTCCATGACGATCTTTACGCCATGGAGAAGCTGTATGCGGCGGATGTTTTCGGCCACATCGTGTACAGCGAAGGGGAGTATTGCCATCCACATAGCCTGGGCACACCGGCGTTGGATTCGTATAAAGACTGGCGCAAGAACCATGCGCCGATGTGGTATCCCACCCACGCAACGGCTTACTACGTCGGCGTCACGCACGGCAGTCTGGTGGACGTAAGCTGCCTGGGAACTGCGCCCTTCGATGTGAGCCAGAGGCAGCCCAACAAGATCGGAAACATCTTCAATTCGGAGGTCGGGTTGTTCCGGACCCGCGAAGGCGGGGTATGCAGGATCATCATCTCAGGCTCTCAGGGCGAATACCTGGAAGCGGGCCGGCTCCGAGGAGAATATGCCGGCTACGACTGGCATAACGGCAGATCCACGGGTTTCGTTGGCGACGCCGAGGGAAAGAAACGGTTTCAAGAGGCGACAGCGAAGGGCTTGAAAACGAAGAAGCATGCCCTGCCGCCGGGTGTTTCCCCAGGCGGGCACGGCGGTTCTCACGGCTACCTCGGCGACGATTTTATCGATTCCATCCTTCGAGGCAGAAAGCCGGCAGTCAATGTGATTGATGCACTGAACATGACCGCACCCGGCTACTACGCCCATCTCTCCGCGATGAAAGGCGGGGAGACGATCAAGATCCCGCAATATTCACTGTGAGCCGGCCGGAAACGGAGTTGCTTCCCCCGCTTCTCCAGAGGTCTAGCCTATAATCGGCGAGGGGAGCAAGCATGAATCGACGCAGCTTTGTCAGAGGAGCACTGGCCGCGCCTTCCGCCGCGGTCCCACTATCCGCTCAACAGCAGTACGAGAAAAGGACGCGCGGGCTGGCGCCGCTGAAGATCACCGATGTGAAGGCGATCACCACCAGCGGCGGGCGCAGCTACCAGTGGGTGTTCGTCAAAGTGCTCACCAGCGAACCGGGGCTTTACGGGCTCGGCTCGGCGAGCAACGTAAACATGGCGTGGGCAGTGGCGGCGGCCATCGAGAAGCACTTCGGACCATTCTGGGTCGG
>ENA-UOYA01001856-UOYA01001856.1-activated-sludge-metagenome-genome-assembly--contig:-NODE-1856-length-21311-cov-5.921105_pt1 | contig 21311 bp, 20 predicted proteins | sample MGYA00238163_ERZ764804 | MGnify/ENA primary metagenome ERZ764804 (study PRJEB28919, sample SAMN05720223) | activated sludge metagenome | isolation source: Anaerobic digester | place: Hong Kong... | reverse complement strand
CCCTGGGGCGCGCGAAGTCGCTGATCCGCGCGATGGCCCACGAGCAGAGCCTGCTGCTGCTCGCGCCGCCCGGCATCGGCAAGTCCGACATCGTGTTCGAGGCCGCGCGCGAGGCCGGACTGCCGTGCCGCTCGCTGCTCGGCACGCAGATCGCGCCCGAGGACGTCGGCGGCGTGCCGCGGATCGTCGGCGAGCGCTCGGTGTTCTGCCCGCCGCGCACGCTGCTGCCCGAGGACGGCGGGCCGTTCTGCCTGTTCCTCGACGAGCTGCCGGCGTGCGCGCCCGACGTGCAGAAGGCCTTCTACTCGCTGCTGCTCGAGCGCCGGATCGGCGAGTTCGCGCTGCCGCCGGGCAGCTGGGTGGTCGCCGCCGGCAACCGCGTGCAGGACCGCGCGCTGGTGCGATCGATGAGCTCGGCGCTGGTCAACCGCGTGACGGTGCTGAACCTGCGCGCCGACGTGGGCGAGTGGCTCGACTGGGCCGCCACGCACGGCGTCCGCCCCGAGGTCCGCCGCTTCGTCGCCTGCATGCCCGAGGCCCTGGTGCGCGCGGTGCCCGAGGTGCCGGCGCCGTTCTCGACGCCGCGCGCGTGGGCCGCGCTGTCGCGCGCGCTCGACCTCGCGCAGGCGCGCGGCGCGCTCGACGCCGAGAGCCGTCGTGCGCTCGCGTTCGGTCGGCTCTCGCCGCGCGACGCCGCGGTGTTCTGCGCGATCGCCGAGGAGTCGGTCGCGCCCCTGCGCGAGCTCGGCGACTACCTGCGCGAGCCGGCGACGCTCCCCGACGGACTGTCCGCACGCTGGTTCGTGCTCGACTGCGTGCGCCAGCACCTGAAGGCCGGCACGCTGCCGGCGGTCGAGGCGCCGGTCGTCGACCGGTTCCTGCGCGCGCTGCCCGACGAGCACCAGCTCGCGCTGGTCACCGACCTCGTCGAGCGCTGGGCCGAGCTCGGCGCGGAGGACGCGATGCTCGCGCTGCTGGCGCGGGTGGCGGCGCTGCCGTCGCGCGACGGGGCCGACGCGCACGGGCCGGGCGCCCAGGGCACGTCCCACGAGCCGGCGCCGGGCGCGTGAGCGTGCGTCCGCCCGGTCACGGCGCGTCGCCCGGCGCGACGCACGCCGCACCGGCCCTTGCGCGCCCGGCCGGCGCCGACGTGCGTGCCGCGCCGCTGCGGCGCGTCGAGCGCGCGCTGCGGCGCGCGACCGCCCCCTTCCCGTACCTCGCCGGCCTCGCCGCGCAGGCGCGGGTCGCGATCGACGACCGCGTGCCGACGATGGGGGTGTTCGCGTCCGGCCGCATGGTCGCGAACCCCGGCTTCGTCGCGCGGCTCGACGAGGCCGACCTGCTGTTCGTCGTCGCGCACGAGCTGCTGCACCTCGCGCTGCGCACGCACCGCCGCGCGCTGGGCGCCGACCGGATGCAGTTCAACGTCGCGCACGACTACATCATCAACGACCTGCTGCGCGACGCGCTCGGGGTCGCGCGGATCCCCGCCGGCGGCCTCGACATGCCGGGCGCGCGGCTGCGCTCGGCCGAGGAGGTGCTGCTCGAGATGCGGCGGCGGGCACGCGCGCGGGGCGACGGCGACGACGCGCCGACACGGATGTGGCGGATCGTCGGCGTCGGCGGCGGGGGCGGGAGCGACGACCGGGGTGGCGACGGACGCGGTGAAGGCGCCGACGGCGCCGACGTGCTGCTCGACGCGACCGAGCGCGACTGGTTCGGCGAAGGCCGCGACGCGCAGCGCGCGCAGGCCCGCGCGATCGAGGACGCCGCCCGGCGCGGCATCGCGATCGCACGCGCGACCGGCGCGCTGCGCGGCTCGCTGCTCGCGCAGATGGGCCTGCTGCCCGGCGACACGGGCGACGAGGTCGAGGCCGAGCGCGCCGCGTGGCGCGTGCCGCCCGCGCTCGCGCTGCAGCGCTGGATCGAGTCGGTCGCCGCCGGCCCGCGCAGCTTCGAGCGCGCGCCGCGCCGCGCGGCGCCCGACGCCGACGTGGTGCTGCCCGGCCGCCGGCGTGAGGGCACGCTGCTGGTGGTCGTGCTCGACACCAGCGGCTCGATGGTCGACGGGCTGGGCCGCGCGCTCGGCGCGCTCGCCGACGCCTGCGACGCCCTCGGCATCGACCGCGTGCGCCTCGTGCAGTGCGACGCCGCGGTCGCCGCCGACGACGAGGTCGACCCGACGGACCTCGCGCGGCGTCGCCTCGACGGCTGGGGCGGCAGCGACATGGGACCCGCCCTGCACCACCTCGCCGCCGACCCGACGGTGCGCGCGACCGTCGTGCTGACCGACGGCGACGTGCACGTGCCCGACGCGCGCTGGCCGTTCGAGCTGCTGTGGCTGCTGCCGCCGGGCGCATCGCCGACCTTCGCACCGCCCGCGGGGCAGGTGCTGCGCATGACCGATGGAGCGACGACGACATGAAGGTGATCCGGGAGCTGGTCGACTGGTTCGACCGACGCGGGCTGCTCGGCGAGGCGGACATGGCCGCGCTGAACGAACAGGGCCTGCTCGCGCAGGACGCGCCGCGCACGATGCTCGAGCACTGCGGCCGGGTCGGCCGGACGTGGTGCTTCCGCGTCGTGGGCGACACCGAAGGGCCGGTCTGGGGCACCGACGTCTACACCGGCGATTCGTCGGTCGCGGCGGCCGCGGTGCACGCGGGCTGGGTCGAGCCGGGTGCGACCGCGGTGCTGCGCGTCGTCGTCGTCGAGCCGCCCGAGCGCTTCGCCGGCTCGCTGCGGCACGGCGTCGCGAGCCGCGACTACGCGCGCTACGACACGGCGTTCCGGATCGAGGCGGGGTCGGCCGCGGCGGACGAGGCGGGCTGAGGGCGGTTCGCACTCCGGCGTTCCCGCGGGAACGTGCCGCCTGCAGCCGCCGTGCCGCCGGACGTCGCGCCGTCCGGGCTACGATGACCGTCCCGCCCCGACCGCCCGGACGCCACGATGGACGCTCCCGCCTTCACCCGCCTGCTCGACCGCATGACCCGCGCCGCCGAGGCCGGCGACGGCACGGCCTTCGCCGCGTGCTTCACCGAGGACGCGACCTACCACGACTACGTCTACGGCCCGCACGCCGGCCGCGCCGAGATCGGCCGGATGCTGGTCGAACTGTTCCGCCGCGACGCCGGCCCCGACTACCGCTGGGAGATGCTCGACCCGGTCTGCGCGGGCGACACCGGCTACGCGTGGTCGCTGTCGAGCTTCACGTCGACGGTGCCGGAATTCGCGGGCCGCAGGGTCGTCATCGACGGGATCAGCCGGTTCCGGCTGCGCGACGGCCTGATCGCCGAGTACTTCGAGTCGGTCAACGGGTGCGTGGCGATGGTGCAGCTGGGCGTCGCGCCGGAGCGGATGGCCAAGGTGGCGAGGAAGTGGGCGGACCGGCTGCTCGCGCGGCCGGAGACGGCGGCGTTCGAGGCGCGGGCTACGCGCCCATCCGCCCCGCCACCGCCCTGACCTTGCCCGGCGCCGCCCGGTAGATCGCGACGATCGACAGCACCGACGCGCCGATCGCGATCCAGAACGCGATCGCGTAGCTGCCGGTCGCGTCGTGGACCAGGCCGCCGAGCCACGGCCCGACCGCGCCGCCGGCGATCGACGCGAGGGCCAGCGTGCCGAAGATGCTGCCGTAGTGCTTCCCCTCGAAGATCTCCGCCGGGATCGCGCCGAACACCGAAGTGACGCCGTAGCCGAGCACGCCCTGCAGCAGCACCATCGTCCACAGCAGCAGCGGGCTCGGGAAGGACGGCAGCGCGAGCAGCGCGACGTAGGTGCCGACGAAGCCGAGGCTTCCGATCGCCCACACCGGCTCGCGGCCGATCCGGTCCGACAGCTGCCCGAGCGCGATCTGGCCCGGCACGCCGGCGAGGCTCACCATGCCGAGCGCGAACGCCGCCTGCGTGGCCGAGAAGCCGTTCTCGACCAGGTACTTCGTCTGGTGGACCTGCACCAGGTACCAGGCGAGCAGGCCGCAGAAGTAGCCGAGCGCGAGCCACCAGAACCGCGTGGTGCGCAGCGCGCGCGCGAGCGTCCAGTCGACCGCGGCCCAGGCGGCGTCGACGACGTTGGTGCGCTTCGCGGCCGCGCCGGGCACGGGCGTCGGGTCGCCGTCCGGCTCGAGGCCGAGGTCCTGCGGGCGGCGGCGCAGCAGCAGGTTCAGCGGCAGCAGCACCACCAGCGCGACGACACCGAGCGCGACGCAGGCCGAGCGCCAGCCCGAGCGCTCGATCATCGTCTGCATCACCGGCAGCAGCACGATCGAGCCGACGCCGACCCCCGAGTACGCGATGCTGATCGCGAGCCCGCGCCGCCGCACGAACCACGCGGGCAGCCACAGGCCCTGGCCCGAGTAGCCGAGCACCACGCTGCCGGCGCCGACCAGCATGCCGAGCGTCAGGTACAGGTGCCACGGCGCGCTCGACAGGGTGGCCAGCAGCAGGCCCGCGCCCGTCGCGATCACCCCGATCTCGCAGGTGAAGCGCGGCCCGCGCGCGTCCATCGTGCGGCCGATCAGCGGGCTCAGGATCGCCGACACCAGGAAGCCGAACGAGAACACGCCCGCGGTCACCGCGCGATCCCAGCCGAACTCGGCGAGGATCGGCGGATAGAGCAGCGAGAACGCGGTCCGCGCGTTGACCGCGACGGCCATCGACACGAACACCACGGCCACGACCAGCCAGCCGTAGTAGAAGGGCAGGCGGCGGGCGAGCGACTGCAGCACGACGGGGGTCTCCTGCGCGCGCCGGTCGCACGCGAGGCGCTAGCGTAGCGGAGGGATCCCGGCCCGGACGCGCGCCCGGGCGGCTTGCGAAACGTGGCCGACGACCCGGGAGGTCATCGACCGCGGGCGAGGACCGCGGACCGGCACGCCGCTCGGGCGCGCCGGCAGCGCGTCACTTCGCGCCGCCGAGCACCCACTCCGCCAGCGTCTTGACGTCCGCGTCGCTCAGCGCGGGCTGCGCGGGCATCGGCACCGCGCCCCACTTGCCCGAGCCGCCCTTGCGGATGCTCGCGGACAGCTGCGCGACCGCGTCCTTCTGGCCCGCGTACTTCTTGGCCACCTCCTGGTAGGACGGGCCGACCAGCTTCTTGTCGACCGCGTGGCAGGCGGTGCAGGCGTTCTTCTTGGCGAGATCGAGGTTCGCGAACGCGGGCGTCGCGGCGAGGCTCGCGGCGATCAGGACGGCGGCGGTCGTGGGCTTCATCGGTGGGTCTCCCTGGAGTCGTGGCGGACGGGGTCGCCGCGCACCGGGGTGCCGGGTCGTGGCGAGCGTCACTATATCGCTCCATCAGCAATCACGGAAGTACTGAGCCGCGGCCGTGGCGACCCCGGGCCACCGCCTCAGCTGACGATCCCCAGGTGCCAGGGCACGAACTCGTGGTCGCCCAGCCCGAGCAGCTCGCTCTTGGTCCGCTCTCCGGACGCCGCGCGCAGGATCTGCGCGAAGATGCGCTCGCCGAGCTCCGGGATCGTCGCCTCCCCGTCGAGCACGACGCCGCAGTTGACGTCCATGTCCTCCTCGAGCCGGCGGTACATCGGCGTGTTGCTCGCGAGCTTGATCGTCGGCGCGGGCTTGGAGCCGAACATCGAGCCGCGCCCGGTCGTGAAGCAGATCAGGTTCGCGCCGCTCGCGATCTGGCCGGTGGTCGCCACCGGGTCGTACCCCGGCGAGTCCATGAACACGAGGCCGGCCCGGTCGATCGGCTCGGCGTAGCGATACACCGCCTGCAGCGGCGTCGTGCCGCCCTTCATCGCCGAGCCGAGCGACTTCTCGACGATGTTCGCCAGTCCCCCGGCCCGGTTGCCGTGCCCGACCCGGCCGTTGAACTGGGCGTCGTGGCCGCGCGTGTACTCGGCCCACCAGGCGAGCCGCTCGAGCAGCGCGCGCCCGACCTCGGGCGTCGCCGCCCGGCGGGTCAGCATCGTCTCGACGCCGTGGATCTCGGGCGTCTCCGACAGGATCGCGGTGCCGCCGTGCCGCACCAGGAGGTCCACCGCCGCGCCGAGCCCCGGGTTCGCGGAGATGCCCGAGAAGCCGTCCGAGCCGCCGCACTCGAGCCCGACCTTCAGGTGGTTCGCGCCGACCGGAACGCGCACGACGTCGTTCGCCGCCGGCAGCATCGCCTCGACCGCGGCCACGCCCGCGGCAATCGTCGCGCGCGTGCCGCCGGTGTCCTGCATCACGAAGGTCCGCAAGTTCTCCAGCCCGCCCAGCCCCTGCGCCTCGACCAGCTCGGACACCTGGTTGCGCTCGCAACCGAGGCCGACGATCAGCACCGCGGCGAGGTTCGGGTGGCGCGCGTAGCCGGCGATCGTCCGGCGCAGCAGCTCGAAGTGCTCGCTCGGCGACGACATCCCGCAGCCGCTGGTCTGCGCGAACGCGACCACGCCGTCGACGTTCGGATACGCGGCGAGCCGCTCGGACGTGAAGTGCGCGGCGATCCGGTGGATCACCGTCGCCGAGCAGTTGACCGACGACAGCAGGCCGACGAAGTTGCGCGTCGCGACCCGGCCGTCGGGGCGCACGATCCCCATGAACCGGGCGCGGTCCTCGGCCTTCACGTAGTCCACCGGCCGCAGGTCGGCGCAGAAGGCGGGGTCGAGGAGGTCCTCGACCATGCCGAGGTTGTGCGTGTGGACGTGCTCCCCGGCCTCGATGTCGCGCGTCGCCGCCCCGATCACCGTGTCGTGCTTGCGCACGCGCTCGCCGGCGGCGATCCGCCGCGCCGCGAGCTTGTGGCCCGCCGGCACCTGCGCGCGCGCGCGCAGCCCGAACTCGGGCAGCATCCGGCCGAGCGCGATCGGCTCGCGGGCGACCAGCACGTCGTCGGCGGGGTGCAGCCGGATCAGCGGCGAGCGGGCGGGTGCGTCCACGATCGTCAACCCTTCGCGATCAGCTCGCGCAGGTTCAGCCGCTCGATCAGCGCGGTCTCGCGCCGGTAGGTCGCGGCGACGTAGCGCTCGTAGTCGGGGCCGTCGAGGTACATCACCGGCGCGTCGATCTTCGCGCACGCACCGGTGAACTCGGGGCTCGCGACCGCCGCGCGCAACGCCTCGCGCAGCTTCGCCGCGATCGCCGGCTCGAGGCCGCGCGGCGCGCCGACGCCGTTCGGTGCGTCGACCACCACGTCCCAGCCCTGCTCGCGCAGCGTCGGCACGTCGGGAAAGTCCTGCGTGCGCTTCTCGCCCCAGGTCGCGAGCAGCCGCATCTTCCCCGCCTTGACCTGCGGCGCCCACGAGCTCGAATCCGCGAGCGCGTCGACCTGGCCGCCGAGCGTGTCCTGGAGCGCGGGCGCGCCGCCCTTGTACGGCACGTGCAGGAACTGCACGCCGGCCGCGGCGGCGAACTCCTCCATGCCGACGTGGGTCGCGCCGCCGATGCCCGAAGACGCGTAGGTGACCTTGCCGGGCGAGGCCTTCGCGGCCGCGACCAGGTCCTTCAGCGTCCTGAACGGCGACTCGGTGCGCACCGCGATGCCGAAGGTCTGTCCCGAAGTCCGCGCCAGGTAGGCGAGGTCCCTCATCGGGTCGATCTGCACGCTGCCCAGCTGCGAGAAGCGCGTGACCGAGATCGGGATCTGACCGATCGTGTAGCCGTCGGGCCGGGCCGAGGCCATCGCCTTCAGGCCGAGCATGCCGGAGGCGCCGGCCTTGTTCTCGAGCACCACGTTCTGCCCGAGGTGGCGCGACGCGGCCGTGCACAGCGCGCGCATCGTCAGGTCGGCGGTGCCGCCCGCGGGCCACGGGCAGACGAAGGTGATCGGGCGCTCGGGCCAGCCTGCGGCGATCGCGCGGGGCGCGGCGGCGATCGCGGCGACGGCGCCGGCGGCGCGCAGCACGCGCCTGCGTTCGGTGTGCATGGGTGTCTCCTCGTTCGTGCGGACGGCGCCCGTGCCACCACGGACGGCCGCCAGTCTGCGTCGGCGGCGACATGGCCGTCCAATGAAGAAGCGGGCCGTCTTCATGCCGGTTGCGGCATGATGCGCGGATGGACGCCATCGACCGCGTGCTGCGATCGAACCTGAAGCTGCGCCACCTGCGGCTGCTGGTCGCGCTCGACGAGTACCGGCACCTCGGGCGCGCCTCCGAGTTCCTCGCGCTGACCCAGCCGGCGGTCTCGCGCACGCTGGCCGAGATCGAGCGGGCGTTCGGCCTCGCGCTGTTCGTGCGCTCGCCGCGCGGGACCGAGCCGACGCCGCACGGCGAGACGGTGGTGCGCTTCGCGCGGTCGGTGCTCGCCGACTTCGGCCGCACCCGCGACGAGCTGGCGGCCGTGTCGGCCGGCGCCGCGGGGCGCACCGCGATCGGCGCGATGGCGGTCGCGGTGCCGGGGCTGGTCTCGCGCGCGGTCGAGCGGATGAAGGCGCGCTCCGCGCAGACCACGGTGTCGGTGGAGGAAGGCGACCTGTCGCGGCTGCTGCCGCGGCTGCGGCTCGGGGAGCTGGACCTGTTCGTCGGACGGCTCGAGCCGGGCTACTCGGCGCCCGACCTCGAGCCCGAGCCGCTGCTCGACGAACCGATGTGCCTGGTCGTCGCGCCCGGCCACCCGCTCGCCGGCCGCACCCGGCTGCGCTGGCGCGAGCTCGCCGCGCAGCGCTGGGTGATGCCGCCCCCGTGGGCGGCGTCGCGCGACAAGCTGCAGCAGCTGTTCTGGCGCGACGGCGTCGAGCCGCCGGTCGACCTGGTCGAGACCGCGTCGTTCCTGGTCGCGCTGACGTTCGTGCGCGAGCGCGGTGCGATCGCGTTCTGGGCGCGCGGCGTGGCGCGCGCGCACGAGCGGCTGGGGCTGGTGACCCGGCTGCGCATCGAGGTCCCGATCGAGCTGCCGCCGGTGGGGACGATCGCGATCCGCGGGCGGCGCCGCACGCCGGCGGCCGAGCGGATGGCCGAGTGCCTGCGGGAGGCGGCGAAGGCGGTGGCGCGGGGGCGGTGAGGCGGTTCGCCGGCCCGGCTACCGGGTCACCGCCGGCGCCGGGGCCGGCTCCGGCACCAGCAGCGTCCCCCGCACCAGCCCCGCGAGCGTCGCGACCGACAGCGCGACGACGAGCAGCGTCGCCACCGCGAGCAGCGCGAGCGCCGGCGCGGCGAGCCAGCCGCCCCCGGGCTGAGCGGCGAGCTTCAGGCTGAGGGCCGCATACGCGGCGACCGGGAAGCTCGTCGCCCAGTGCGGGATCGCGAACGGCAGCTTCAGCAGCCTCGGCACGATCGGCAGCGTCCACGCGAGGAAGAACGTCGCCACGCCCCAGGCCATCCACGCGAGCGCGGGCGGCGCACCGAAGACCCCCGACGCGAGGCCGACGACCGCGGGCGGCGCCACCAGGATGAACCACGACGGCATCAGCCGCGGGGGCAGCGGACCGGCCTGGCCGAGACGGACGAACAGCAGCGCCGTCGCGAGCGGCCAGAACAGCAGCCCGACGCCGAACTGCGCGAGCGCCCACTCGGTGGCGCCGAGCGACACGCCCGCGAGCGGCACCAGCACGTTGCCGACGATCGGGATGAACAGCACCGGCGTGATGCCGGGCCACGCGAAGCCGGCGCCCGGCCGTCCCGCGGGCGCGAGCCACGCGCTCAGCACCCACACGGTGACGGCGAGCTCGGCGAGCGCGGCGAGCCACCACAGCGCCGCGACGCCGGGCGCGCTCGCATGCCCGGTGGCCACGGCGATCGTCACCAGCAGCAGCAGCCCGAGCGGCACCGCGGCGACGAACCCGCGACGGACCGGATGCGCGAGGTCCTCGCGCAGCGCGCCGGGATGGCGCGCGGCGCGCACGACGCTCGCGACGAGCAGCACCGCGTACGCGGCCGCGGCCAGCACCCCGATCGCCGCGACCACGGTGCCGCCGGCGGCGCCGACCCACGGCTCGGCGCGATGCCACGCGAGCGCGAGCCCCGCCCCGCCCAGCACCGTCGCGAACCACCCGGGCATCAGGTGGGCGAGCGCGGGCTCGCGGGCCGCGATCTCCCCGGGCCGGGGCGTCGGCGGGACGGAGGAGGTGGCGTCGGTCATCGGGGCGGCCGGTCGGAGCGATCCGGAGCTTGTATCATCATCGACTTATATTCGGCAACGCGGCGTTCCGCGAGGGACGCGGCGACGAACGCGCCGCCCCGTCACTCCCGTGCGCCGGCGGCGCGGCCGCCGAGCGACCCGATCCGCGCCCGCAGCGCCGCGTCGGTCAGCACGCCGAAGTGCGCGTCGACGCGCCGGCCCGCGGCGTCGAAGAACAGCGTGGTGGGCAGGCCCCCCGAGCCGACCGCGGCGCCCAGGCCGCTGCCCGCGTCCAGCAGGACGTCGCGCGGCGCGAGGCCCTCGCGCCGCAGGTAGTCGCGGACCTTCGCCTCGGACTCGCCCTGGTTCACCAGCAGCACCGCGACGCCCGGCGTGCGTCGCTGCGCGGCGACCAGTATCGGCATCTCGGCACGGCACGGTCCGCACCAGCTCGCCCAGAGATTGACCACCGCCGGGCGCCCGCCCGCCGCCTCGGCGAGGCTCGTCGTCGCGCCGCCGTCCAGCGCGACCAGCGCCAGCCCGGGCATCGGCGGACGGTCCCAGCGGCCGAGCGCGAGGCCGGCCGCCCCCCAGGCGACGGCGGCGGCGATCGCGCCGGCCGCCAGCGGGCCGCCCAGCGCGCGCGTGCGCAGCACGCGCACGCCGAGCCAGGCGACGGCGACCGCCAGGCCGGTCGGTGCGTGCCAGCCGCCGTCGCGCAGGTCGAGCACCGACATCGGCGCCAGCCGGTAGCCGTCGAGGTTCAGCGCGACGAACGCGACGCGCGCCGCCCCGAGGCCGGCGATCGCGGCATGGAAGAGCACGTCGCCGGCGTCCGCGCGGGAACGGGGCGCGCCGGCCGCGTCCGGGCCGGACCGCGGCGCCGGCCCGGCGTCCTGCGGCCCGGCGTCCTGCGGCGCGGCGTCCTGCGGCGCGGCGCGCGCCGCCCCGGGCGCCGCCTGCGCCGCCGCGCCGTGGCGCCGACGGTCGAGCCTCGACGCCACGGTCGCGCCGAGCCACACCGACGCGACGAGCAGCAGCGGCGCGACGGGAAGCGCGAGCGGGCCCAGCGTGACCGAGAGCATCCTGGAATGATCGCAGACGCCGGTGTCGCGGCCGTGGCAGCATGCGTTGCCGACGCGCGCCCCCGGGGCCGCGCGACGCCCGAACGGAGACTCCCGATGACCGACACCCCCCAGCACGCCGTCCCGCGCGTCGACGTCGACGACGAGCGCGTCCGCGTGACCGAGTGGACCTTCGCGCCGGGCGCGCGCACCGGCCACCACCGCCACGAGCACGACTACGTCGTGGTCCCGATGTGCGACGGGACGCTGCGCATCGAGTCGGCCTCGGGCACCACGCACTTCGAGCTGAAGAAAGGGGTGTCCTACGCACGCCTGGCCGGCGTCGAGCACGACGTGGTCAACGCCGGGCCCGGGCCGCTGTCGTTCGTCGAGATCGAGCACAAGCGGCGCGGTTGAGGCGGGCGGACGTGTCGTCGCCCGGGCTGCTGCCGACGATCGCCGTGGCGCTGCTGGTCGGCACCCTGATCGGCGCGATCGGCGTGGGCGGCGTGCTGCTCGCGCCGTGGCTGGTGCACGCGGCCGGCCTGCCGGTGCAGCAGGCGGCCGCTGTCGCGATGCTGGCGTTCGTCGGGTCGGGCCTCGCCGCGCTCGCGGCCGCGCGCCGCACCCGGGGAGCGCGCGTCGACCGGGTGCTGCTCGCCGCGACCGTGCCCGGCGCCATCGCCGGTGCGGCCGCGCTGGCGGTGGTCCCGGAGCGGGCCGCGCTCGTCGTGCTCGCCGCGGCGCTCGGCTGGGCCGGGCTGCGCCTGCTGGCCGATGCGCGCCCGCGCGAGCCGTCGGTCGAGCCCGCGACGCCCGATGCCCGTGCCGCGACGCGGGTCGGTGGGTCGGCGCACATCGCGGTCGCGCCGCGCGGCCACGCGGGCGCGCGGGTCGGCGGCGCGGCGGTCGGCGCGATCACCGGCTTCGCCTCGGCGCTCACCGCCACCGGCGGCCCGATGGTGCTCACTCCGCTCGCGGTGCTGCGGGGCATGCCGATGCCCGATGCGGTGCGCCTCGGCCAGCTCGTCCAGCTGCCGATCGCGCTCACCGCGACCGCCGGCCACCTCGCCGCGGGCCCGGTCGACGTCGCCGCCGGAGCGACGATCGGCGCCCTGCTGGTGCCGGGCGTGCTGCTCGGCCACCGGCTCGGTCCGGCACTGCCGCGCCGCACGCTCGCGCGGCTCCTGGGTGCGGTGCTGCTCGCCTCGGCCGCGCTCTTCGTCGCGAGGGCCTTCCGATGACCGTCTCCCCGCTCGGCCCGGCCACGCTCGAGCCCGTGCTCGACGTGTCGGCCTTCACGCCCGGACGCGCGTTCCCGCCGGTCGGGTTCGTGCTCGACGACGCGCTCGTCGACGCCTACCTGGCCGCGACCGGCGAGGCCGACCCGCTCTACGCGCGAGACGGCGCGGGCCTCGCGCCGCCGCTGCTCGCCACGCTGGTCCGGCTGGTCAAGGCCTCGCTCGGCGGACGCTGGCCGAGCGGCACGGTGCAGCTCGACCACCACGTCGCGATGCGCCGCGCGCTGCGCCGCGGCGAGCGGCTCACGATCGACGCGGTCGTCGCGACGCTCGAGCGCCGCGGCGAGCGGCTCGTCTACGAGATCGCCTCGACGGTGCGCGACGCGGACGGCGCCGCGGTGATCGAGCAGCGCTCGGCGTCGCTGTGGGCGGGCGCGACGGTGAAGCCGGCCGGCGCGACGGACGCCGCGGGCACGCCCGCGCCCGCTCCGCCCCGCTCGCCGGACGCGCCGCGCGACGGTGCACCCGCCCCCGCCCCGCACGCGGTCCCGTCGATCGGCCCCCTGACCGTCGCCTGGGACCTCGCCGCCGTCCGCGCGTTCGGCGCGGTCGCCGGCGCGCTCGACCCGATCCACGTCGACCCCGACTACGCGCGCGGCACGCGCTTCGGCGGCAACATCGTCCAGGGCCGGCTCGCGATGACCGCCTGCGCGCGGCTGATGCTCGAGCGGCTCGGCCGCCCGTGGCTCGAGCGCGGCACGCTGTCGGTGCGCTTCGTGCGTCCGGTGCGGGTCGGCGAGCCGCTGCACGCGTGGGCGGCGCCCGACGGCGCGGACCGGTTCCGGGTCTGGTGCGAGGACCCGCGCGGCACGCGCACGATCGACGGCGTCGCGACGCTCGCGGCGCCGACCGGCGGCCCCGGCCGCGACGACACGCCCCCGCGCGGGGCGGCGCAGGAGACGACATGAGGAGACGCATCATCGGTGCCGCGCTCGCGGTGCTCGCGGGGGCGGCGGGGGCGCAGGGCGCGCCCCAGGGCGCCGCGGAGGACTGGCCCGGCGCCAGGCCGATCGTGCTGGTCGTGCCCTTCGGCGCGGGCAGCGGCTCGGACATCGTCGCGCGCTTCTACGCCCGCGCGCTGAAGGAGTCGCTGAACGCGAACGCGGTCGTCGAGCTGCGTCCCGGGGCGGCCGGCATGATCGGCGGGCTGGCCGGCGCCCGGGCCGCGCCCGACGGCTGGACCGTGCTGGTCGGCAGCGGCACGGTGAACGCGGCCAACTACCCGCTGTTCCGCGACCGCATCCAGTACGGTCCGCAGCAGTTCTCGGTGGTGGCGACGACCTACGTGTCGCCGCCGCTGCTGCTCGCCGCGAAGGACCTGCCCGGCGACACGGTCGGCGAGGTGGTCGCGAACGCGAAGCGGCTCGGCCGCCCGCTCAACTGCGGCAACGGCAACGCGGTCACGCAGGTCGCCTGCGAGCTGCTGCGGCGCAAGACCGGCGCCGACGTGGTCAGCGTGCCGTACAAGGGCAACGGCCAGTCGATGACCGACCTCGCCGCCGGGCAGATCGCGATCGCGTTCTCCGACATGGCGGCGGCCGGGCCGCACGTCGCGCGCGGCGCGGCGCGCCCCGTCGCGACGCCGACCGCGACCCGGCTGCCGGCGATGCCCGAGCTGAAGACCTTCGCCGAGCAGGGCATCGCCGACTTCGAGTTCATGTCCTGGAACACGTTCTTCGTGCCGGTCGGCACGCCGCCGGACCGGATCCGCAAGCTCAACCAGGCGGCGCGCCACATGCTCGCGATGCCCGAGTGGGAGAAGCAGCGGCTCGCCACCAACGGCCTGAAGGTCAGCGGCGACCTGGCCGAGTCCGAGGCCTTCGTGCGCGACGAGATCGCGCGCTGGGAGCGCTACGTGAAGGAGACCGGCGTGAAGGGGACCGAGTGAACGCGGACGCCGTCCGCGGCGCCGTTCCGCGGGGACCGCGGTGAGCGCGCCCGTTCCCGACGACGGCCCGCGCCTGCTCGTGCGCGACGACGGCGCGGTGCGCACGCTGGTGCTCAACCGCCCGTCGCGCCGCAACGCGCTCGACGACCCGCTGCTCGACGCGCTGTGCGCGGCGCTGCGCACGGCAGGCGACGACCCGGCGGTGCGGGTGATCGTGCTCGCCGGGGCGGGCAAGGTCTTCTGCTCCGGCCGCGACCAGAAGGACGCCGGCGGTGCCGGCGCGCCGCGCGCACTTCTGCAGGACGAGTCGCTCGAGCGCACGGTCGGGGTCTTCACCGAGGCGCTGCGCCTGCTGCTCGAGTCGCCGAAACCCACGGTCGCCGCGGTGCACGGCGCCGCGCTCGCGGGCGGCCAGGCGCTGACGCTCGCCTGCGACTTCGTCGTCGCCGAGCGCGACGCGCGCTTCGGCAACCCGGAGATGCAGTTCGGCTTTCCCGCCGCGATGAACACCGTGCTGCTCGCGCGCCACCTCGGTCGACGCCGCGCGCTGGAGATCGCGATCACCGGCGCGATGCAGGACGCGGCCGCGTACGCGACGCTCGGCCTGGTGAACCGCCTCGCCGAGCCGGGCGGTCTCGACGCCGCCGTGCGCGAGTTCACCGGCATGCTCGCCGCGCTCGCGCCCTGGGCGGTGCGCCGCACCAAGCAGCTGTTCCGCGCGGTCGAGCACGCCGACCTCGACGCGACGCTGCACGCGGGCGACGCGCTGAACCAGCTGCTGCGCGCGAACGCGCAGCTCGCCCCCGTCTTCGACGACCCCGCCGGCACCTCGGCCCGCCTGAAGGCCCAGCTCGGCGACCGGAGCCCACGATGACCGACACGACCCCCGTCCGCACCCCCACCCGCGCCCTCGAGGGCATCCGCGTGCTCGAGTTCTCGGCGCTGATCGCCGGCCCGTCGTGCGCGCGCATGCTCGCCGACCACGGCGCCGAGGTGATCAAGATCGAGCGCTTCCCCGACGGCGACGTCGGCCGGTTGACCGGCGGCGGCCGCCCGGGCCGCTCGCCGCTCTACGTGCAGCACAACGCGGGCAAGCAGGGCCTGTGCGTCGACCTGACGAAGCCCGAGGGCGTCGCGATCGTGCGCGACCTGGTGCGCGACTCGGACGTCGTCGTCGAGGCCTTCACGCCGGGCGTGATGGGGAAGCTCGGCCTCGGCTACGAGGACCTGAAGGCGATCCGCCCCGACCTGGTCATGTGCTCGATCAGCGGCTTCGGCCAGACCGGGCCGAACGCCTCCCGGCCCGGCTACGCGCACATCGCGCACTCGATGACCGGCTGGCTCGCGATGCAGTTCCTGCACCGCGATCCGCCCGAGACGCCGCGCGGCCCCGGCATCGCGATCGCCGACGTGCTGACCGGGCTGACCGCGTTCGGCGCGGTCTGCGCGGCGCTGGTGCGGCGCGCGCGCACCGGCGAGGGCGAGCACCTCGACGTGGCGCTCTTCGACTCGCTGTTCGCGGCCAACGACATGTCGATGCAGCAGTTCCTGATGAACGGCCGCGTCGACGTGTTCTACCACCCGGTCCACGCGACCCGCGACGGCTTCGTCACCGCGAACGTCGGCCCCGACTTCCGCTCGTGGCAGAACACCTGCGCGGCGATGGGGCGGCCCGAGCTGCTCGAGGACCCGCGCTTCTCGAGCCAGCAGGCGGTCGCGAAGCACCGGGACGCGGCGACGGCGCTCGTGCGCGAGTGGCTCGCGACGCTCGACACCGACGAGGCCGAGCGCCGGCTGCGCGAGCACCACGTCGTGGTCGGCGTCGTGAAGACGCTCGACCAGGCGCCGCGCCAGCCGCAGGTCGAGGCGCGCGGGCTGCTCGCCGAGGTCGACGATCCGGTGTTCGGCCGCATCGAGGTGGTCAACGCGCCGGTCCGCGGCGCCACCGGCAGCGCGACGGTGCGCGGCCCGGCCCCCACGCTCGGCCAGCACAACGCGTCGGTGCTGCGCGAGCGGCTCGGCTACGACGACGCGCGGATCGACGCGCTGCGCGCCGCGGGCGTGCTGCGCGACGGACCGATCTGAGCGTCGCGGCGGGGCCGGCGGGGCCCCCCGCCCGCGGCCTGCCCCGCGGTGGCGCGCCCGCCGGGCCGGCGACGCCCGGCCCGCAGGGTTCCGCGATTCCCGGTTCCGGCGCCCGGACGCGCGATCCCGCACGCGCTTCCGCGCTACGATCCGCCGATCCTCCGCCCGGAACGTGCCCATGCCCACCGCCCGCTTCACCGTCAACGGACAGCCGGTGTCCGTCGAGGTCGAGAACCGCCGGCTCCTCGTCGAGGTGCTGCGCGACGACCTGCAGCTGACCGGCACCCACGTCGGCTGCGACACCAGCCAGTGCGGCTGCTGCACCGTGCTGATCGACGGCCGACCGGCCAAGGCCTGCGCGACGCTCGCGGTCTCGGTCGAGGGCCGCGCGGTGAGCACGATCGAAGGGCTGAAGGGCGCCGACGGCGGCCTGCACCCGGTCCAGCAGGCGTTCGTCGAGTGCCACGGCCTGCAGTGCGGCTTCTGCACGCCCGGCATGGTGATGTCGGCCTGCGCGCTGCTCGCGTCGAACCCGACGCCGTCGGACGACGAGATCGTCCACGCGCTCGAGGGCAACCTGTGCCGCTGCACCGGCTACGTCAACATCGTCGAGTCGGTGCGCCGCGCGGCCGGCGCCGGCCGCTGACCCCGAAGGACCGACGCCCATGAGCGCTGCCCCTCCCGTCGCCGCCCGCTTCGGCAGCGGCCACTCGGTGCGCCGCATCGAGGACCCGACCCTGGTGAGCGGCACCGGCCGCTACGTCGACGACGTGTCGATCGCCGGCCAGCTCCACGTGGTGCTGCTGCGCTCGCCGCACGCGCACGCGCGCATCGCGTCGATCGACGCATCCGCGGCCCGCGCGATGCCCGGCGTCGTCGCCGTCTACACCGGCGCCGACCTGAAGGCCGGCGGCGTCTCGCCGCTGCCCACGCCCTGCCCGTTCCCGCGCCCCGACGGCACGCCGTCGAAGTCCGCGCCGATGTGGCCGCTCGCGGTCGACACCGTGCGCTTCGTCGGCGAGGGCGTCGCCGCGATCGTCGCCGAGACCCGCGACGCGGCGCGCGACGCGCGCGACGCCGTGGTGGTCGACTACGAGGACCTGCCGGCGGTCGTCACGATCGAGGGCGCGCTCGCGCAGGGCGCGCCGCTCGTCTGGCCCGAGGCCGGCGACAACTGGGTGGCGAAGGCCGCGCACGGCGACGCCGCGAAGGCGGCCGACGCGTTCGCGAAGGCCGCGCACGTGGTCGCGCTCGACCTGGTCAACCAGCGGCTCGCCGCGGTCGCGATGGAGCCGCGCGGCGTCCTCGCCTACCCGGACGCCGACACCGGCAAGCTGACGCTGCGGCTGTCCTCGCAGATGCCCTCGGGCGCACGCGACACGATCGCGGCCGCGCTCGGGCTGAAGAAGGACGACGCGCGCGTCGTCGTCGGCGACGTCGGCGGCGGCTTCGGCATGAAGACCGGCGCGTACCAGGAGGACGTGGTCGTCGGCTTCTGCGCGAAGGCGCTCGGCCGGCCGGTCAAGTGGGCCGCCGAGCGCGGCGACGAGTTCCTCGCCGGCCGCCCGGGCCGCGACATCGTCTCGCGCGCCGAGCTCGCGCTCGACGCGCAGGGCCGGGTGCTCGCGCTGCGCGTGCGCACCGACGCGAACGTCGGCGCCTACGCGACCACCACCGCGGTCGCGATCCAGCTGCTGATCGGGCCCTGGGTGGCGACCAGCATCTACGACATCCCGGTCATCGACTTCGACCTGCGCGCGGTGATGACGCACACCGCGCCGCTCGGCGCCTACCGCGGCGCCGGCCGCCCCGAGGCGATCTACGTGATCGAGCGGCTGATGGACGCCGCCGCGCGCAGGATGAAGCTCGACCCGGCCGAGCTGCGGCTGCGCAACATGATCCGCCCGGAGCAGATGCCGTACCGCAACCCGATGGCGCAGACCTACGACACCGGGAACTTCCCGTCGATCGCGCGCCAGGGCCTCGCGCTCGCCGACTGGGACGGCTTCCCGGCGCGCGCCGCGGCCTCGAAGGCGCGCGGGAAGCTGCGCGGCCTGGGGCTCGCGACCTTCCTCGAGTGGACCGGCGGCAACCAGTTCGAGGAGCGCGTGACGGTCGACGTGTCGGCCGACGGCTTCATCGAGATCTACACCGCCACGCAGGCGATGGGCCAGGGCATCGCGACCAGCTACGCGCAGCTCGCGGTCGACGTGTTCGGCGTGCCGATCGAGCGCGTGCGGATCGTGCAGGGCGACACCGACCGCGGCCAGGGCTTCGGCAGCGCGGGCTCGCGCTCGCTGTTCACCGGCGGCTCGGCGGTGCGGGTCGCGTCGCAGCGCACGGTCGACGAGGCGAAGGCGCTCGCCGCCGACGCGCTCGAGGCCTCGGTGAAGGACATCGAATACGCGGCCGGCAGCTTCTCGATCGTCGGCACCGACCGGCGCATCGACCTGTTCGAGCTCGCCGGCAGGCAGCCCGCGAAGCGCCTGTACGTCGACTCGACCAGCAGCGTGTCGGGCGCGACCTGGCCGAACGGATGCCACGTCTGCGAGGTCGAGGTCGACCCCGACACCGGCGAGGTCGAGGTGGTGTCGTACGCGTCGGTCAACGACGTCGGCCGCGTCGTCAACCCGATGATCGTCGTCGGCCAGCTCGACGGCGGCGCGGTGCAGGGCCTCGGCCAGGCGCTGTGCGAGCGCATCGTCTACGACCCGGAGAGCGGCCAGCTGCTGACCGGCACGCTGTCCGACTACGCGCTGCCGCGCGCCGACCTGGTCCGCCGCTTCCGCACCGAGCTCGACCAGTCGGTGCCCTCGATCAACAACCCGCTCGGCGTCAAGGGCGTGGGCGAGCTCGGCACGATCGGCGCGACGCCCTGCGCGGTCAACGCGGTCGTCGATGCGCTGGTCCGGGCGGGCGTGCCCGCCGGGCGCGCCGAGGCGATGCAGATGCCGCTGCTGCCCGAGACCGTCTGGCGCGCGCTGCACGGAGCCTGATGCGATGAACGACTTCGAGTACCACCGCCCCGCCTCCGTCGCCGACGCGACACGCCTGCTCGGGGCCGCGGCCGACGGCCGCTACCTCGGCGGCGGCCAGTCGCTGCTGCCCGCGATGAAGATGGGCCTGTCCGCACCGAGCGCCCTGGTCGAGGTCGTGCGGATCCCGCGGCTGAAGGGCCTGCGCGTCGACGGCGCCACGCTGGTCGTCGGCGCGGGCACGACGCACGCCGAGGTCGCCGCCAGCGCCGACGTACGCCGGGCGATCCCCGCGCTCGCCGCGCTCGCGGACCTGATCGGCGACCCCGCGGTGCGTTCGGCCGGCACGCTCGGGGGCAGCCTCGCGCTGAACGACCCGGCGGCCTGCTACCCGGCCGGCGTGCTCGGCCTGGGCGCGACGGTGCGCACCGACCGGCGCGAGATCGCCGCCGACGACTTCTTCCGCGGCATGTACGAGACCGCGCTCGAGCCCGGCGAGCTGATCGTCGAGGTCGCGTTCCCGATCCCGGAGAAGGCGAGCTGGCAGAAGTTCAAGCAGCCGGCCTCGCGCTTCTCGCTGGTCGGCGTGTTCGTGTCCAGGGGGCCGGCCGGCGTGCGCGTCGCGGTCACCGGTGCGGCGTCCTGCGTGTTCCGCGCGACCGCGTTCGAGCGGGCGCTCGCGACCGACTGGTCGGCGAAGGCGCTCGCCGGGCTGGCGCAGGACGCCGACGGACTGAACGCCGACCTGCACGCGAGCGCGGCCTACCGCGCGCACCTGGTCGGCGTGCTCGCGCGGCGCGGGGTCGCGGCGGCCTGAGCGGCGTCGGGCCGACCGCGCGGCACGCGCGACGCGGCGGGCCCGGCGTGCGCCGGGCCCCGCACGATCACTTCACCAGCAGCACCGGCACCGTCGCGTGGTGCACCACGCGCTGCGCGACCGAGCCGAGCAGCAGGCCGCCGAGCGAGCCGAGCCCGCGGGTGCCCATCACGATGTAGTCGGCCTGGCGCTCGGTCGCGATGCGCGGGATGTCGATGTCGGGCGTGCCGGTCTCGGCCTGCTCGATCGCGCGCTCGAGGCCCGCGAGGCGTGCGTGCTTCAGCGCGGCGGCGAGCACGTGGGTCTGGCGCTCGCGCTCCTCCGCGCCGATGCGCTCGTAGTCGCGCGGCGTGATGTCGCCGTGGTAGCCGGCGGCGGGGCGCACGTGCAGCAGCACGGCCTCGACCTCGGTCTCTTTCGCGAGGCGCGCGGCGGCATCGATCGCGCGCAGCGAGGGTTCGGAGCCGTCGACGGCGATGACGAGTCTGAGCATGGCGGGGGTCCGGTTCGGGCGGGGGTCGCCCTTTCCGACAGGGTCCGCCCGGGGCGCGCCCGCCGCCTTGATCCGCGTCAAGGGGACCGCGTGCCGCCACGTCGATGCCGGCGTGGCGGGAATGCCGCCGCGCTTGGCCCGCGGTCACCTTCGTGTTGCAATTGACCGGGCGCAAGAACCCGCGCCGATCCGCGACCCGGCCCCTCGAGACGGCCGGGCGCCGCCCCAGGAGAGACCCGATGATCGCCCGTGCCACCGCCGCCGTCGCGACCGCGCTCGCGCTCGGCCTGCCCCTGCCCGCCGCCGCGCAGACGAAGTCCGACGGCAAGGCGTCCCCCGAGGTCGCCCGCGGCCGCTACCTGGTCCAGGTCGGCGGCTGCAACGACTGCCACACCCCCGGTTACGGCCCGCGCGCCGGCAAGGTGCCCGAGGCCGAGTGGCTGGTCGGCGACGCGCTCGGCTTCAAGGGGCCGTGGGGCACCACCTACCCGACGAACCTGCGGCTGTACTTCAAGGACCTGACCGAGGCCGAGTGGCTGAAGCGCGCCCGCACCGTCGAGATGCGCCCGCCGATGCCGTGGTTCAACCTGCGCGCGATGACCGACGCCGACCTGAAGGCGATCTGGCGCTACGTGAGGGCGGCCGGCCCGGCGGGCCAGGCCGCGCCCGCGGCGCTCCCCCCCGGGGGTACCC
>ENA-UOYA01001854-UOYA01001854.1-activated-sludge-metagenome-genome-assembly--contig:-NODE-1854-length-21345-cov-5.435838_pt1 | contig 21345 bp, 22 predicted proteins | sample MGYA00238163_ERZ764804 | MGnify/ENA primary metagenome ERZ764804 (study PRJEB28919, sample SAMN05720223) | activated sludge metagenome | isolation source: Anaerobic digester | place: Hong Kong... | reverse complement strand
GGCGCAGCCCGCGCCGGCGCTGTCCGGACCGTGGCCCAACCGGCCGGTCCGGCTGATCGTGCCCTACGCCGCGGGCGGCCTGCCCGACACCGTCGCGCGGATGGTCTCGCAGCGCCTGCCCGAATCGATCGGCCAGCCGGTGGTCGTCGACAACCGCCCCGGCGGCAACGGCGCGGTCGCCGCGGCGGCGCTCGCCGCCGCGCCGCCCGACGGCCACACGCTGCTCGTCACCGACGGGTCGATGTTCACGATCAACCCGCTGATCTACCGCAAGCTGAGCTACGACCCCGCGAAGGACTTCGTGCCGGTCTCGCTGATCGCGCGATCGCCGCTGTTCATGGCGGTGCATCCGAGCGTCGAGGCCGACTCGCTCGACGCCTTCGTCGCGCTCGCGAAATCGCGGCCGGGACGGCTGAACTACGGGTCCTCGGGCGTGGGCAGCTCGCACCACCTGACGGTCGAGGCGATGAAGGCGTCGCTCGGCGTGTTCATGACGCACATCCCGTTCCGCGGCTCGGCGGCGTCGGTGCCGGCGCTGGTCGGCGGCCACGTCGACATGGTGTTCTCGGCGCTGCCGTCGCTGCAGGGCTTCGTGAAGACCGGGCAGGTGAAGCTGCTCGCGACCAACTCGCTGCAGCGCTCGCCGCTCGCGCCGAACGTCGCCGCCGTGTCCGAGAAGATCCCCGGCTTCGACTTCGCGGTCGCGGTGGTGATGTTCGCGCCGGCGGGCACGCCGCAGCCGGTCGTCGACCGGCTCGCCGCCGAGCTCGCGAAGGCCGCGAGGCACCCCGGCCTGATCGACCAGATGGCGGGCGCGGGCATCGACGCGGTCGGCGCCGGTCCGGCCGAGCTGTCGAAGGCGATGGCCGAGGAGTCGGCGCGCGTGCGCAAGGCGGTCGCCTACGCGGGGATCAAGCCCGAATGAGCGACGGGCCCGTCCTGGACACGCTGCGCATCGAGTCGGTCGCCGACGTCGCCGACGCCGTGCGCGAGTACGTGCTGGTGCGCCCGGACGGCGCCGCGCTGCCGGCGTTCGAGCCCGGCGCGCACGTGACCGTGCGCGTGCCCGACGGCACGCTGCGCAGGTACTCGCTGTGCGGCGACCCGTCCGAGCGCGCGCGCTGGCGGATCGCGGTCAGGCGCGAGGACGCGGGCCGCGGCGGCTCGCGCAGCCTGCACGAGCGCGCGCGGGCGGGCGACCCGATCGAGGTCTCCGCGCCGGAGAACGCGTTCGCGCTGGTGCCGGCGTCCGCCTACCTGTTCATCGCCGGCGGCATCGGCATCACCCCGATCCTGTCGATGATCCGCGCGTTCGGCGAGCTGCCGCCGGCGCCCTGGACCTTGGTCTACCTGACCCGCGACGCGGCCGGCGCCGCGTTCCTGGACGAGCTGCGCGCGCCCCGCCCGCGCGGCCGCACGATCGTCCACCACGACGGCGGGGACCCGGCGCGCCGCTTCGACCTGTGGCCGCTGCTCGAGAGGCCCACCGGCGCGCACGTCTACTGCTGCGGGCCGCGGCCGCTGATGGACGAGGTCCGCGACATGACCGGCCACTGGCCGTCGGGCCGGATCCACTTCGAGAGCTTCGTAGACGGCGCCTCGCCGCAGCGCGGCGACCGGCCGTTCGCGGTGCGGCTCGCGCGCAGCGGCGCGGTCCTCGAGGTGCCGGTCGGCCGGTCGATCCTCGAGGTGCTGCGCGAGGCCGGCCACGCGGTGCCCTCGTCGTGCGAGAGCGGCACCTGCGGCTCGTGCCGCACCGGCCTGGTCGCCGGCGAGGCCGAGCATCGCGACCTGGTGCTGTTCCCCGACGAGCACGCGACGCAGATCATGGTCTGCGTGTCGCGCGCCCGCGGCGGCGAGCTGGTGCTCGACCTGTGAGCGTCGCCCCGCTGCGCGTCGGCGTGATCGGGCTGGGCCGCGCGTTCACGCTGATGCTGCCGACCTTCGCCGGCGACCCGCGCTGGCGGCTCGTGGCCGGGTGCGACCCGCGGGAGGCCGCGCGCGCACGCTTCGCGAGCGACTTCGGCGCATCGGCCCACGCGGACGCGCGCGCGCTGGTCGAGGACCCCGCGGTCGAGGTGGTGTACGTCGCGAGCCCGCACGGGCTGCACGCCGCGCACGTCGCGCTCGCGGCGGCCGCCGGCCGGCACGTGCTGGTCGAGAAGCCGATGGCGCTGTCGGTCGCCGACTGCGTCGCGATGACCGAGGCCTGCGCGCGCGCGGGCGTCGCGCTCGTCGTGGGCCCGAGCCACGGCTTCGACGAGCCCTGCCTCGAGGCACGGCGGATCGTCGAGCGCGGCGAGGTCGGCGCCCCGCGGATGATCCAGGCGCTGAACTGCACCGACTTCCTGTACCGGCCGCGCCGGCCCGAGGAGCTCGACACCGCCGCCGGCGGGGGCGTGGTCTGGAGCCAGGCCGCGCACCAGCTCGACGTCGTGCGCCTGCTCGCCGGCGGCCGGGCGACGCGCGTGCACGCGTCGGTCGCGCGCTGGGACCCGGCGCGCCCCACCGAGGTCGCCTACGCCGCGATGCTGTGGTTCGCCGACGGCGCGTTCGCGACCCTCGCGTACAGCGGCGCCGGCCGCTTCGACAGCGACGCGTGGATGGACTGGCACGGCGAGCTCGGCGTGCCGAAGGACCCGGACGCGTACGGCACCGCGCGCCGCCGGCTCGACGCCGCGCGCGACCCGGCCGACGAGGCGCGGCTGAAGGCCGACGCGACCTACGGCGGCCCCGCCTGGACCCCTGCCGCGCCCGGCGAGCTGCCGACCTCGCACGAGCACTTCGGGCCGATGCTGGTGCACTGCGAGCGGGCCGACCTGCGTCCGATGCCCGACGCCGTCTGGATCTACGGCGACCGCGTGCGCGAGCGCCGGCCGCTGCGCCCGCCGGGCGTGCCGCGCTCGAACGTGGTCGACGAGCTGCTCGCGGCGGTCCGCGACGGCGTGCCGCCGCTGCACGGGGGCGCGTGGGCGACCGCGACCACCGAGGCCTGCGCGGCGCTGCTCGACTCCGCGCGGAGCGGCGCACCGGTGTCGCTGCACCGGCAGGTCGCGGTGCCGGCGGACGCGGTGCTGCTGCGGACGCGGACCTGAGCGTCGACGATGGCCGCCCGCACGCCGCGCGCCGCCGCCACGGGCGCGCCGAAGTCCGGCCCGGCGCCCGCCGCCCGCCGCCCGCCCCGCGTCGACCCCGACGCCGACGTCGCCGTCCGCCTGCCGAGGCACTGGCACGAGGACGTCCCCGACGACCGCCTCGCGCACCTGGTCAAGGACACGTCGCGCGCGTTCCTGCGCGCGCTGCAGCTGCGGCTCGCCGCGCACCACGTCGCGCTCGGTCACTGGACCTTCCTGCGGATCCTGTGGCAGCGCGACGGCCTCACGCAGCGCGAGCTCAGCCTCGCCGCGGGCGTGATGGAGCCGACCGCGCTGCACGCGCTGCGCGCGATGGAGGCCGACGGCTGGGTGGTCCGCGCGCGCCGTCCCGGCAACCGGCGCGACCTGTGCGTGACGCTGACGCCGGCGGGCCGGCGGCTGAAGTCGAAGCTGGTGCCGCTCGCCGAGGCGGTCAATGCGATCGCGGTCGCCGGCCTCGACGCCGACGCGCTCGCGACCACCCGCCGCAGCCTGCTCGCGATGCTCGACAACCTCGCGGCGGACACCGCGGCGCGCGACGCGGGCGACGCCGACCCGCCCGCCCGCAGGCCGCGGCGCTGACCCGCCGCGGTCGCGACGCACCGGCCCCGGCCGCCCTCGGATCCGCCCTCAGATCCGCATCGCCTCGTACGTCGACGGGTGGAACAGCTCGTCGACCGACAGCAGCCGCTTCGACAGCCCCTGGGCGTGGTGGTGCCGCACGAAGGCCTCGAGCGTCGGCCGGTTCGCCGGCACGCCGTACGACCAGAAGTCCGGCCCCATCAGCGCGCGCGCGCCGGCGAGCTGCTCCTCGACGAAGGGCAGCGTGACCTTCGTCGCCGAGGTGTCCGACAGCTGCTCGAGCGCGACCGCCTTCGCGCGCTCGAACGCCTTCATCAGCGTGCCCGGCAGCCACGGGTGCCGCTCGACCAGCGTGCGCCGCACGCCGACCACGTGCATCACCGGGAAGATCGACGTGCGCCGCCAGAAGTCCTTCGCGGCCGCGGTCGGATCCGGGAACAGCCAGCCGATGTCCGGGTGCTTCGGCGCGCCGCGCGACGGCGGGCGCGGCGCGATGAAGCCGTCGATGTCGCCGCGCTCGAGCATCGCCGACAGCGTGTCGCCCTCGGGCGCGGTCTCGATGCGGATGTCCGGCGGCAGCTGCAGCGCGATCTTCTCGGGCCGCCCCGGCTCGTCGATGCCCCCGCGCACCCAGGTCACGTCGGACGGCATCACGCCGAAGTCGTCGGCGAGCAGCGCACGCGCCCAGACGATCGCGGTCAGCTGCCACTCGGGGATCCCGACGCGCCGCCCCTTCAGGTCCTGCGGGGTCTTCACGCGGTCGCGCCGCACCCAGATCGACGTGTGCCGGAACGCGCGCGACACGAAGGCGGGAATCGCGACGTACGGGCAGTCGCCCTGCGCGAGCTTCACGCAGTAGCTCGAGAAGCTGAGCTCGCTGACGTCGAAGGCCTCGTGGCGGAACGCGCGGAAGAACATCTCCTCCGGCACCAGCTGCAGCCCGACCGGATCGACGCCGTCGATCTGCACGCGCCCGTCGACCAGCGGCCGCGTGCGGTCGTAGTCGCCGACCGCCATCGAGATCTGGAGACGGCTCACGATTCCCCCACCAGCACCGGCTGCGCCGCGTGCGCGCGCCAGTCGTCGGACTTCGGCAGGATCGCCTGGAACGCGCAGACCTGCGGCGGGATCCGGTCCTCGCCGGTGCCGATCGCGCGCCCGCCCGAGGCGAACGCGCGCACGGCCTCGACCATCTGCTTCCTGAACTCGACGATCGCGAGGTCGCTCGCGCCGAGCCGCTCGCGCGAGCGGTCGGCGATCGGTCCCATCGACACCCACATCGCGACGTCCTGGTTCGGGAAGCCGCTGATGCCGGTGAAGTTGCCGGCCTTCATCGCCTGCCGGTCCTGCCAGAAGCGGTTCTCCTCGGTGCGCAGCGGCCGGTAGCGGTCGTCGAGGTCGATGCCGACGGTCTGGCGCAGGAACCTGCGCCAGGTCTCGGTCTCGGGCGTGCCCGCCGCGTCGCCCCAGGCGATGAAGTAGAACGCGGTGTGCGTGTCGTCGATCGGCACGTTGAGGTTCGCGACGTTGTACAGGTTGTTCGGCGGGATCAGCACGGTCCACGGCGCGACGAACACCGTCTGCCGGATGTAGTCGTGCGAGGCCGCGTTCTGGATCGGCCGGCGGATCGCCGCGTAGCGGAAGCCGTAGGACGTGCGCTGCACCTGCAGCCGCGGCGACTTGTCGGTCGACGGGCGCAGCCACGCGCTGGCGGTCGCCTTCGCGCCGTCGACCCGCGCCGGCACCATGTCCGACGAGTGCAGGCTCGACGAGTGCGCCGAGTCGATCGCGCCCTCGAGGACCTGCGCCCAGTTGCACGGCAGCACCACCTTCGCGATCGACACGCGGGTGTCCGCGCTCGGCGCGAACGGGGGCGGCGCGAACGGCGGCGCCTCGCCCTTCGGCCCCATCCACGCCCACACGAAGCCGCCCCACTCCTCGACCGGATACGCGAGGTGCTCGACCTTGTCGGCCAGGCCGCTCGCGCCCGGCTCGCTCGACATCTCCAGCACGCGCCCGTGCACGTCGAACTTCCAGCCGTGGTACAGGCAGCGCAGCCCGCCGTCCTCGTTGCGCCCGTAGGCGAGCGACGCGCGCCGGTGCGGGCAGCGCCGGTCCATCACGCCGACGCGACCCTCGCTGTCGCGCCAGACGACCAGGTCCTCGCCGAACACGCGGGCCTCGACCGGCGTGCCGTCGGGCTCCGCGACCTCCTCGACCAGCGCGACCGGCACCCAGTGGCGGCGCATCAGCCCGCCCATCGGCGCGTCGCCCTCGACGCGGCACAGCAGCATGTTGTCCTCGTGGCCGAGCATGGGTCCCCTCCTGCGCGGGCGCGTCCGTCCGGGACCGCCGCCGCGATGCTTATGGATCTAAGCATCGAGTGTAGCGGCCGCTCCCGGCCACGCCAACCGCGGCCCCGCCCCGCGCCGGCGGGGCGCCGGGTCAGGTCGCGCCGCCGAGCACGACGCGCGCGACCAGCCAGGCGGCCATCGCCCCGAGCGTCGCCTTCATCCAGCCGCGGTAGCGCGACGGATCGAAGCGCGCCCGCAGCCGCAGCCCGGCGACGAACCCCGCGGTCCCGAACGCGGCGATCGGCAGCACCGCGGCGAGCGCGGTCGCGTCGAACGCGCCGCGCTGCGCCATCAGCACCGCCTGCAGCGACTTGCCCGCGAGGAACAGCCAGCCGAGCACCGCGATCGTCGCGGCCACCGGCAGGTCGACCAGCAGGAAGTAGACCAGCGGCACCGCGCCGGCGACGTTCAGCGCGCCCTCGCTGAACCCCGCGACCAGGCCGAACGGCAACGCGAGCAGCGTCGGGTGCGCGCGCGCCCACCGCAGGTCGGTGTGGCCGAGCCGGTCGAGCAGCAGGTAGCCGGCCAGCAGCGACGCCATCAGCAGCATCAGCACGTCGGCCGGCACCGCGTGCAGCGCGTGCACGCCGGCGAGCATGCCCAGCGGCATCGCGGCCGGCAGCGGCCAGTACGCGCGCATCGCGCCGCGCAGGTCGACCTGTCCGCGGTAGAACGCGATCGTCGCGGCGGTCACGATCCAGGTCGGCAGCACGAGCAGCGCGACCGCGGACGTCCAGCCGAACAGCAGGCCGAACAGCGGCGTCGCGAACAGCGGGAAGCCCAGCCCGACGAAGCCGTGCACGAGGCCGGCCGCGAGCGCGATCGCGAGCATCGCGCCCCACTGCGGCAGGGCGGCGGCGAGGGGGACGGCATCGGGCATCGTCGGGTCGTCTCCGTGTGGCGGCGGCGCGTCCGGGCGGGCGGGGCGCCCCGGCGCCGTGCCTGCGGAGCGACACCGTACACGACCGCCCGTCGGGCCCGGCCGCGCGTGCTGCGATGCACCAGGAAAGCGGAACCGCCGCCGCCGCGACCCGCATCGCGCCGGCGGCGGCCGGCCGGTCGCGCACGACGCGGCGCAGCGACGCGGCGCGCGCCGTCGTCGCCGCGCGTCGATTCGGGCGGCCGGGTCCCCGCTTCTCCCGTGTTCGCCGCGCCCCGACGCGTGTAGGGTCGGTCGCGCGGGGTCGGCGGTCCGGCCCGGGAGAGCGACGATGCGATTCCGCGTTCTGTGTGCGATCGGCGCGGCCTGCGCCGCGACGGCGCTGCCGCCGGCGGCCTCCGCGCTGACCGTGACCCTCGACGAGTGCACCGAGGGCGCCGACTTCATCCGCAACGCGGCGCTGTCGCGCGACAACGGCATCCGCGCCGAGGAGTTCCTGCGCCGCCTCGAGGACGACCTCGTCGCGATCCAGTCGGTGCCGCCGGCGCTGCGCTGGTTCGCGCGCGACGGCGACGACGAGGAACTGCTGCGGGTCGCCGCGATCTCGGTGTTCGCCGAGCCGCGCGGCGCCGACGACCACCATCGCGACTTCCTGTCGAACTGCCGCGCGGTGGTCGCGGCCGCGGACGGCACGCCGCCCCGGATCGCGACGCGCTGACCGCCGGGCGACCGGGCGCCGCCCGCCCCGCCCACCCCGCCCGCCCGCACGCGGGCCCGGCCCGCCGGGTCCGGGCGACGCCGCGGTGCCTTGCCGGCGTCGACCTTCCGGTCGACACTGGCGCCGTCCGCACGCAGCCGCCCTCGCCCATGCCCGCCGCCCCTTCGCCCGCCGTCGTGCTGCGCACGCACCGCCCCGGCGACCTCGGATGGATCGTCTCGCGCCACGGCGCGCTCTACTCGGCGGAGTACGGCTGGGACCAGCGCTTCGAGGGCATGGTCGCGGGCATCGTCGCCCGCTTCGTCGAGCGCTTCGACCCCGCCCGCGAGGTCTGCCTGATCGCCGAGCGCGACGGCGCGCCGGTCGGCGCCTCGGTCGTCGTGCGCGCGTCGCGGCACGTGGCCAAGCTGCGGCTGGTGATCGTCGAGCCGTCGGCCCGCGGTGCGGGGATCGGGCGCACGCTGGTCCGCGCGTGCATCGCGTTCGCGCGCGAGGCCGGCTACCGGAAGATGGTGCTGTGGACCAACGACGTGCTGCTCGCCGCCCGCGCGATCTACCTCGACGAGGGCTTCGTGCTGGTGCGCCGCGAGCCGCACGAGAGCTTCGGCGCGTCGCTGGTCGGCGAATACTGGGAGAAGGCGCTGTAGCGCCGGCCCGGGTACGACTCCTGCAACGCCTGCGGCGAAGGCGGCCGCCGGCCGCCGTGCGAGGGGATCGCGATGAAGAACGTCGTCCTGTGGCTGCTCGGCGTGCCGATCGGGGTGCTGGTGGTGCTCAATCTGGCCGGCGTGCTGTGACCGACGACGGCGCCCGCGGCGTCGCGGAGCGCGACGTCTCGTGCCCGAGGACCGCGACGCCGCCCGCGACCGGCCGCCACGGGTGCACCCGCCCCGACGGCAGCGGCACCGCGAAGCAGTCCGCGTACGGCACCTGCGGGAAGCCGAGTCCGACCCGGTCGAAGGTCTGAGCGCGCTCACCCGCACGATGCCGGCGATCGCGGCACGGTCGCCGGCGGTCCGCCGTCGCCGCGGCCTACAATCGCCCGATGGACACCGACACCGTGCCGATCGCGGTCACGATGGGCGATGCCTGCGGCATCGGACCCGAGATCGTGCTCAAGGCCTGCGCGGCGCGCGCCACGGTGCCCGGCGCGCCGCCGCTGGTCGTCTACGGCGACCCGGGCGTGCTCGCGCGCGAGGCGCGCGCGCTCGGCCTCGACGCCGAGCCCGTGCCGGTCGCGCGGGCCGGGGACGCGGTCGCCGCGCGCCGCGCCGCGGGGCGGACCGTCGTCCCGGTCGTCGCCTGCTCCGGGCTGCCGGCCGACCTGCCGCGCGGCGTCGTCGACGCGCGCGCCGGCGCCGCCGCGCACGCGGCGATCGTCGCCGCGAGTCGCGCGGCGATGGCCGGCGAGGTCCGCGCGGTCGTCACCGCACCGATCCACAAGGAGGCGCTCGCCGCCGCCGGCGTGAAGCACCCGGGCCACACCGAGCTGCTCGCCGAGCTCGCCGGCGTGCGCGAGGTCCGGATGATGCTCGCCAACGACGAGCTGCGCACGATCCTGGTCACGATCCACGTGCCGCTGCGCGCGGCGATCGACGCGATCACCCGGGAAGCGGTGCGCGACACGATCGCGATCGCCGACGCCGGCCTGAGGCGGCTCGGCGTCGCGCGACCCCGGATCGCGGTCGCCGGCCTGAACCCGCACGCGGGCGAAGGCGGCCTGATGGGGCGCGAGGAGATCGAGACCATCGCGCCGGCGATCGCCGACGCGCGGGCCGCCGGGATCGACGCGACCGGCCCCTGGCCCGGCGACACGGTGTTCATGCGCGCGCGCGGCTTCCGCGAGTTCGACGTCGTCGTCGCGATGTACCACGACCAGGGGCTGATCCCGGTCAAGTACCTGGGCCTCGACGCCGGCGTGAACGTCACCGTCGGGCTGCCCTTCGTGCGCACCTCGGTCGACCACGGCACCGCGTTCGACCTCGCGGGCCGCGGCGTCGCCGATCCGCGCAGCCTGCTCGCCGCGATCGAGCTCGCGACGACGCTCGCGCCGCGACGCTGAGCGGGCATCGCCGTCACCCCGCATCGGGCGCCCCCACTCCCGCACCCCGCCCCGCACGCCCTCCTCCGACGCACCCGAGCCCCGCCATGCCCGACTTCCGCAGCGACACCGTCACCCGGCCCACCCCCGCGATGCGCGCCGCGATCGCCGCCGCCGAAGTCGGCGACGACGTGTTCGCCGACGACCCGAGCGTCAACCGCCTGCAGCGGCTCGCCGCCGGGATGCTCGGCTTCGAGGACGCCCTCTTCGCGTCCTCGGGCACCCAGACCAACCTGATGGGCCTGCTGTCGCACTGCGAGCGCGGCGACGAGGCGATCGTCGGCCAGCTGTGGCACACCTACCGCTGGGAGGCGGGCGGCATGGCGGTGCTCGGCTCGATCCAGCCGCAGCCGCTCGAGAACCGGCCCGACGGCACGATCGCGCTCGACGCGATCGAGGCCGCGATCAAGCCCGACGACCCGCACTTCGCGAGGACGCGGCTGGTCGGGATGGAGAACACCACCGGCGGCAAGGTGCTGCCGATGGACTACCTGCGCGAGGTCCGCGCGCTGACCGCGCGCCGCGGGCTCGCCGCCCACCTCGACGGCGCGCGCCTGTTCAACGCGGCGGTCGAGGTCGCGCGTCGTCGCGCCGCGGGCGTGCGCGACGGCGACGCGAACGGCGGCACGGGCACCGACCCGCGCGAGGTGGCCCGGGAGATCTGCGCGAACTTCGACAGCGTGTCGGTCTGCCTGTCGAAGGGCCTCGGCGCGCCGGTGGGCTCGCTGCTGCTCGGCTCGACGCCGTTCATCGCGCGCGCGCGCCGCTGGCGCAAGATGCTCGGCGGCGGCATGCGCCAGGCCGGCCTGCTCGCCGCGGCCGGCCAGCACGCGCTCGAGCACCACGTCGACCGGATGGCCGAGGACCACGACAACGCGCGCGTCCTCGCCGCCGGGCTCGCGGAGATCGGCGGCCGCCACGACGGCGCGCTGCAGGCCGATCCGCCGCAGACCAACATCGTGTTCGTCCGGGTCGCCGACGCGATCGCGGTCCCCTTCGCCGAGCACCTGCTCGCGCACGGCGTGCGCACCACCGGCAGCACCGGCCGCTACGGGCAGGGACTGGTGCAGCGCTGGGTCACGCACCTCGACGTCGGGCGCGCCGACGTCGAGCGCGCGCTCGAGGTCGCGGCGGCGTTCTTCGCCGCGCGGCGCTAGCGCCTCCGTCCCCATCGACGGGACGGACGAATCCGATCGACGCTTCGTGACGGAGCTGCACGATGGCCACTGATCCCACGGCGACCCCGCCCGCCGGTCCCGCGCTGCGCGACGCGCTGCTCGACGCGTACCCGAGCCTCGCCGCGGTGCCGCGCGACGCGCTCGACGCGGCGATCGCGGCGACCCCGGCGCTCGACGTGCCCCGCGGCACGCTGCTGTTCCGCGAGGGCGACCCCTGCCGCGCGTTCCCCTTCGTGCTCGACGGCGAGATCCGCGTCGCGCGCGGCACCCCGGAGGGCCGTTCGATCGAGCTCTACCGCGTTGGGCCCGGCGAGGTCTGCCTGCTGTCGACCTCCTGCGCGTTCTCGTCGCGGCTGCAGTCCGCGCACGCGACCGCGGCGGTGCCGACCCGGCTGTGGCCGGCCCCGCCCGCGACGTTCCTCGGCTGGATGGACGCACCCGACTTCCGCGCGTTCGTGTTCGGCGTGTTCGGCGACCGGCTGTCCGACCTGATGGGGCTCGCCGAGGCGGTCGCCTTCCAGCGGATGGACCGCCGGCTCGCCGCGGCGCTGCTCGGCCACGGCCGCGAGCTCCAGGTCACCCACCAGGCGCTCGCCGAGTCGCTCGGCACGGTCCGCGAGATCGTCTCGCGGCTGCTCAAGCGCTTCGAGCAGCGCGGATGGATCGCGCTCGGGCGCGAGCGGGTGACGATCCTCGACGCATCCGCGCTGCGCACGCTCGCCGACGGCGGCGAGCCCGGCGCGGACTGACTCCCGCGCGCGGTCCGCGCACGCGCGCGACGGCCGTGACGCGGACCGGCCGCGCCCCGCGCCCTGCGCCCCGCGCCCCGCGCGCTCAGCGCCCGTGCTCGGCCGACACGAAGTTCGTGACCCCGGTCTCGGTCAGCGTCCGGGTCGCGTCCGCGCGCGCGTAGATCCACAGGATCTTCATCGGCTTCGTGTCCGACAGGTTGCGGAAGCGGTGCGACAGGTTCGGCGGCAGCCAGGTCGTGTCGAGCGGCTGCAGCCGGACCGAGTCCTGCCCGTCGATGTCGAGCATCGCGTCGCCCTCGAGGAGCATCACGCTCTCCTCGCAGTTGTGGCTGTGGAACGCGATCTTCGCGCCGGGGCCGAAGCTCGTGATGCCGTTGATGAAGCCGGCCGCCCCGATCGACGGCTTCACCAGCGGCGTCGTCGACGCGCCGCCGCCGCGGTCGTGGGTCGGGAGCTCGGAGGGGCGCAGCACGCACGCCTTGGGTTCGCTCATGTCGGACACCTCGTTCAGTCGGCCTTGATGCCGTTGTCCCGGATCGCCTTGCCGTAGCGCGCCAGCTGCTCGCGCACGATCTTCTGCATGCCCTCGGGCGCGACGCCGTTGGGCTTGAGCCCGAGCTGCGCGAAGCGCTCCTTCAGCTCGGGATCGGCGAGGGCCTTCTGCGCCTCGCGGTGCAGCCGCGCGACGATCTCGGGCGAGGTGCCCGCGGGCGCGACCAGCCCGAACCAGGTGCCGTACTCGAAGCCGGCGACGCCCTGTTCCCGAAGCGTCGGCGTGTCCGGGTACTCGGGGTGGCGCTGCTCGGTCATCACGCCGATCAGCTTCAGCTTGCCGGCCTTCGCGAGCGCCGCGACCGTCGCGATCCCCTGGAAGGTCACGTCGACCTGCCCGCCGGCGACGTCCTGCGCGGCCTGGCTGGCGCCGCGGTACGGCACGTGCTCGAGCTGGATGCCGGTGTGGGCGGCGAACAGCGCGCCGCCCAGGTGCTGCGGGCTGCCGTTGCCGCCCGACGCGTAGGTGATCCGCCCGGGCGCGGCCTTCGCCGCCGCGATCAGGTCGGCGACCGTCCGGAAGCGCGAGCCGGTCGCCACCGCGACGCTGAACTCGATGTTCGCCGGGATCGTCACGTAGGCGAAGTCCTTCAGCGGGTCGAAGCCGACGTTCGCGCTGAGGTTCGGCACCATCGTGAGGATGCTGTCGTTGAAGCCGCCGATCGTGTAGCCGTCGGGCGCGGCGCGCACCACCTGCATCGCGCCGATCGCGCCGGACGCGCCGGTGATGTTCTCGACGACGAAGGGCTGGCCCATGCTCTGCGACATCTTCTGCACGAGCTGGCGCGCGGCCACGTCGACCGCGCTGCCGGCGGCGAGCGGGATCACCATGCGGATCGGCCGGGCCGGATAGCTGCCCTGCGCGGCCGCGGGGCCGGACAGCGCGGTCGCGGCGATCAGTCCCAGCAGCGGGCCGAGCAGCGCGCGGCGGGCCGTCGACGGGGATCGGTTCGGGGTCATGTCGTGTCTCCTCGTGGGGGATCGGTGCGCGCGGGCCGCGCGGGGATCAGGGGTCCAGGCCGAGCAGCCGCGCCGCGTTGCCGCCGAGGATCGCGAGGCGGTCGTCGTCGCTCAGCTCGGGCGTCGACATCACGTGGCCCACCGGATCCTCCTCCCAGGGGATCGGGTGGTCGGTGCCGACGACGACCTGGCTCGCGCCGACCTCGGCCACCAGGTGGCGCAGCGCCTCGGGCGTGAAGACCAGCGCGTCGAAGTGCAGCCGGCGCAGGTATTCGGTCGGCCTGCTGCGCAGCACGATCGCGGGATCGCAGTTCTGCGGCGACACCGCGCAGCTGCGGTCCATCCGCGGCGCGTACGAGCCGAGGAAGCCGCCGCCGTGCGCGGCCAGCACCTTGAGGTCGGGGAAGCGGTCGAGCACGCCCTCGAAGATCAGCTTCTGCAGCGCGATCGTCGTGTCCAGCGGATTGCCGATCACGTTCGACAGCCAGCCGTTGCCCCTGAAGCGCTCGGCGAGCTGCGGCGTGCTCTGCGGATGGATGAACAGCGTGACGCCGAGCTCCTGCGCCTTCGCGAGCACCGGGTGGTACTCGGCGTGCGCGAAGTCGCGACCGTCGACGCTGCCGCCGATCGCCGCGCCCTTCAGGCCGAGCTCGCGGACCGCGTGTTCGAGCTGGCGCACCGCGAGGTCGGGGTGCTGCATCGCGAGCGACGCGAACGCCGCGAAGCGCTTCGGCTCGCGCGCGCACAGCTCGGCGAGCCGCTCGTTGTGGATCCGGCAGATCGCCTCCGCGGTGTCCCGGTCCTTGCGGTACCAGAACGGGTTGATGCTGAGCACCTGCAGGTCGACGCCCATCCGCTCCATCGCGTCGAGCCGCGTGCGCAGCACGTCGTCCTGCGCGAGGAAATGCTCGGGCACGCCCCGGACCGGCGGCAGCACGCCCTTCGCGTCGGCGCCCATCAGGTCGAGCGCGTCCTGGAAGTAGCAGTGCGCGTGGGTGTCGATCACGCGCGCGCGACGTCCGCGGACGATCGTCGGGCCGCGGCGCGGCGCGGCCGCGGGGCCGTCCGGCGCGATCGCGCAGCCGCAGAAGCGCAGTCCACCGTGGCGGCGTCCGTGGGGTCGGTAGTCGGGCAGCAGCCAGCTCATCGTGTCGTGTCTCCGTGATCGGCGTCGTCGGGCGGCTCGGTCGGCAGGCCCGCCGCGCGACGCACCGCCCGCAGCATCCGGGGCTGCGCGCCGCACCGGCACAGGTGACGGTCGAGCGCCTGCGCGATCCGCGCGTGCGTGGGCCGGGGCTCGCGCTCGAGCAGCGCCGCGGCGGTGCACAGGATGCCCGACACGCAGTAGCCGCACTGCGCGGCGCGCTCGTCGAGGAACGCGCGCTGCAGCGGGTGCGGCGCCTCGGGCGTGCCGAGGCCCTCGACCGTGACGACGCGCCGGCCCTCGACCGCGTCGAGCGCGAGGTCGCACGAGGTCGTCGGCACCCCGTCGACCAGCACCGTGCACGCGCCGCACTCGCCCTCGCCGCAGCCGAAGCGCGGGCCCGACAGGCCGAGCGACTCGCGCAGCACGTCGAGCAGCGGCGTGCGCGCGTCGGCCTCGGTCGCGACCCGCCGGCCGTTCAGCTCGAAGGCGATCGGACCGTCCGCCACGTCAGGCGCCCTCCCCGTCGGCGTGGATGGCCTGCAGCAGGTGCTCGGTCGTGAGCGGCAGCCGCCGCACCCGCACCCCGAGCGCGTCGGCCACCGCGTTGCCCAGCGCCGCCGCCACCGGTCCCTGCGCGGCCTCGCCCGCACCGAGCGACGGCTCGTCGGGCCGGTCGATCACGTGCACCGTGACCCGCGGCACCTCGGTGAAGCGCAGCACCGGATAGCTCGCCCAGCCGGTGCTGGTGACGCCGTCGCGGTCGAACGCGACCTGCTCCTTCAGCGTCCAGCTGGTCGCCTGCACCGCGCCGCCCTCGATCTGCGCGACCACCCCGTCGCGGTCGACCACCGTGCCGACGTCGACCGCGAGGTCGAGGTCGAGCACGCGCACCGACTCGCCGACCCGCACCCGGGCCAGCACCGCGCACCATGCGCCGCTCAGCTTGTAGCGCGCCCAGGCGAGGCCGCGGCCCACGCCCTCGGGGCGCGCGTCGCGCCACCAGCGCGAGCGCGCGACGACCGTCTCCAGCACCGCGCGGGCGCGCGCGTCGTCGGCGAGGTGCCGCAGGCGGAACGCGAGCGGGTCCTCGCCGACCGCGCCGGCGAGCTCGTCGACGAAGGACTCGATCGCGAACACGTTGGCGAACGCGCCGAGCGCGCGCATCGCCGAGGTCCGCAGCGGCATCTCGAGCAGCCGGTGGCCGGTCACGCGCAGGTTCGGCACCGCGTAGCCCGGCACCGCGTTGCGCTGCGAGCCGCCGCCGGCCGCGGTCGGCGGGTCGATCGGCAGCGGCAGCGGCGGCGCGCCCTCGCGCTGGCTCGCGCCGAGCAGCGCGGGCACCGGCGCGCGGCCGGGCCGCGAGCTGTAGCCGTTCGACCAGTGGGCGTGCCGCCAGTGCGTGATCCGGCCCGCGTCGTCGACGCGCGCGTGCAGCGCGACGAGGTGCGCGGAGCCGAACGGCGCGTGCGCGAGCTCGTCCGCGCGCGACCACGCCACGCGCACCGGCGCGCCGGGGCAGCGCACCGCGAGCAGGGCCGCGTCGCAGGCGACGTCGTCGGCGCCGTTGTGGCCGTAGCAGCCGGCCCCCTCGACGTGGTGGACGACGATCCGCTCGCGCGGCACGTCGGGCAGCGCCTTCGCGAGGTCGTCGCGCAGGTTGTGGATGCCCTGGCTGTGCGTCCACACCTCGAGCCGCCCGTCGTCCCAGTGCGCGACCGCGCACGACGGTCCGATCGAGGCGTGCGCGAGGTAGGGCTTGAAGTACTCGGCGGCGAGCACGGTGCCGCCCTCGGGCAGGGTCGCGTCGCCGCGCTCGGCGACGACGCTCGCCTCGTGGGGCGCGGCGCGCAGGTACGCCGGCAGCGCGTGCGCGTCCGGCAGCGCGGGCGCGCCGGTCCAGGCGAGGGCGTCGCGCAGCCGCGCGGCCGCCCGGTCGGCGTCCACCGAGGTCGCCGCGACGATCGCGACGAAGCCGCCGTCGACGAACGCCCGCACGCCGGACGGCAGCGCGGCGATCGCCGCGTCGGGCGGCGACGCGAGGCGCGCACGCAGCGACGGCGCGCGCAGCACGCGGCCGTGCAGCATGCCCGGCAGCCGCAGGTCGTGCACGTATCGGGGCCGCCCGAACACCTTGTCGGGCAGGTCCACGCGCGGCGGGCGCGCGCGGCCGAGCAGCGTGCGGCGCCCGGGCGGCTTCGGCGCGTGGCGGCCCGCGTACTCGACCGCGAGGTCGGTGTCGGACAGCAGCGTCCAGTAGTCGCCGAGCACGCGGCCGTCGGCGTGCACGAAGCGGCCGTCGACGACGCGGATCGGATCGCCCGGGCCGCCCGGATCGCGCGGATCGCCCGGACCGTCGGCGGCGCCCGTGCCGGTCGCCCGGGCCGCCTGCACCGCGTCCGTCGCCCCGGCCGTCCCGACCGCGGCCCCCGCGCGCGCGGCCGCGCGCGCCCGCGCCATCCCGCGCACCTCGGCGCAGGCGTGCCGCAGCGCGCCGCCGCCGTCCTGCACCGACAGGCTCCCCGAGGTCACGCCCTCGTCCGGGCCGCGCGCGGTGCTCGCCGGCATGATCCGCACCGCGTCGATCGGCACGTCGAGCTCCTCGGCGACGATCAGGCGCAGCGCGGTGAGGATGCCCTGCCCGAGCTCGGCCTTGCCGGTGAACGCGACGACGACGCCCGGCTCGGCGAAGCTCAGCCACCGGTCGAGCCGGCGGTTGACGTGCAGGCTGCCGGGCAGCTGCGGGCGGCCGTCGCCCCGCTCGACGACGAAGCCGCGCACCGGCGGCGGGGCGGCGCCGGCGGCCATCAGACGAGGGGCGGCAGGCCGAGTTCGGCCGACAGCGCGGCGAGGTCGGCGACCACGCCGGCCGACACCGGGATGCCCTGCTCCCGGTAGCGCAGGCGCCGCTGGTGGCTCTGCTCGCCGGGCAGCCAGATCCGCTCGACGCCGCCCATCCGCTCGCCGTCGCGCAGGTCGCGCACCAGCCGGTCGACCTGCGCCTTGAACGCGGCCGGGTCGCCGAACGCGCGCAGGTCGATCACCAGGATCGCCTGGCCGGTGTTCGTCGTGCTGACGTGGTCCCTGTTGAAGTCGATCACGTCGCGACCCATGGCGGCCCCCTGCAGCGTGCCCGCCAGCAGCCCGACCACCAGCGCCAGGCCGAAGCCCTTGTGCCCGCCGATCGGCAGCAGGAAGCCCTCGTCCGCGCGGCGCGGATCGAGCAGCGGCCGACCCTCGCGATCGATCATCCAACCCGGCGGCATCATCTCGCCGGCCTTCGCCTTCGCCTTGACCTTGCCGTAGGCGGCCACCGTGGTCGCCATGTCGAGCACCACCGGCGGCTCCTCGCCGGCGGGGATGCCGCAGGCGATGGGGTTGGTCGACAGCAGCATCTCGACGCCGCCCCAGGGCGGCAGGTGGTTCGCATTGCCGACCGCGAAGTACAGCCCGATCATGTCGTGCTCGATCGGCATCCGCGCGTACAGCGACGCCGGCCCCGCGTGGTTGCTGTGCCGCACGCCGACCCAGGCCACGCCCGCGTCGCGCGCCTTCGCGATCGCCAGCTCGGCCGCGCGCGACACGACCAGGTGCCCCATGCCGTTGTCGCCGTCGAGCACCGCCATCGCGGCCCGCTCGTGCACGACGCGGACCTGCGGCCGCACGTTGATGCCGCCCGCCCGGATCCGCTTCACGTACTGCGGCAGCCGGATCACGCCGTGGCCGTCCGAGCCCTGCAGGTCGGCCTGCGCCATCAGCTCGCCGACCCGCGCCGCGTCGGCCTCGGGCAGCCCGACCCGCCCGAGCGTCGCCGCGATGTGAGCACGCAGCCGCTCGAACGACACCGATACCGATTTGCTATCCGACGCCATGGACACGGGGCGCACCCGAGGGCGCCGATGCAGGGGGACGCGCCAGTCTAGGAACGGCAAGAGCGCGCGTCCAATACCGATCTCGCCGCCTGCCATATCATCCGGATATGGCACGACCGACCGAACTGAACCTGCGCGCGTTGCGCCACTTCGTCGCGATCGCGGACGCCGGCAGCCTGACCGCGGCGGCCGAGGCGGTCGCGGTCGCGCAGCCCGCGCTGACCCGCCAGGTGCGCGAGCTGGAGGCCGGGCTCGGCGTCGCGCTGCTCACCCGCCTGCCGCGCGGCGTGCGCCTGACACCCGCGGGCGTGACGCTCTACGAGTCCGCGCAGCGGATGCTCGCCGAGGCGGCCCGCGTGCGGCAGCAGCTCGCCGCGCGCCGCGAGGGGGCGCCGGCGACCGTCGTGCTCGGCGCGTCGCCGACGCTCGCGCGGGTGCTGCTGCCGGGCCTGTTCGAGAGCTGCCAGCGCGCGGTGACCGGGCTGCAACTGCGCGTGCGCGAGGCGTTCACGCCGGCGCTGCTCGACTGGCTCGAGCGGGGCGTGATCGACATGGCGATCGTCACCAACCCCGAGCCGGGTCGCCCGCTGTCGCTGACCCCGCTGCTCGGCGAACCGTTCGCGCTGGTCTCGCACCGCTCGCTCGGCGTCGGGCCGATCGTGTCGATCCGGCAGCTCGCCTCGATCCCGCTGCTGATGACGAGCCTGCACCGCGGCCTCGTCGAGCGCCAGCTCGCGCCGCTCGGCGGGCGGCTGCAGCTGCACGCCGAGATCGACTCGGTGGACTCGATCCGCGAGCTGGTGCAGCGCGGGCCGTGGGCGACGGTGATGCCGGTGTCGGTGTTCAAGGACCTCGCCGGCGCGCCGGACGTCGCGATCTCGGAGGTGAGCGGCGTGCAGCTGAACCGGCTGCTGATGCTGGCCACGCGACTCGAGCAGCACGGCAGCTCGCCGCTGCGCGCGGTGCAGGACATCGTCGAGGCCGAGTTCGCCCGGCTCGCGCGGGCGGGCGTCTTCAGCTTCGCGTCCGGGCCCGGATCCGGGCCGGTCAGTCGTTCGGGCCGTCCCGCCGCAGGATCGTCTCCTCGTTCCGGATCCGCGCGTACAGCGCGCGGCCCAGCCGCCCCACCGGGCGCATCGACTCGACGCGCAGCGGGTCGATCCGGTGGCGCAGGCCCTTGACCGTGCCGAGGTGCACCCGCTCGTCGACGTGCACGTGCCGCACCAGGCCCATCACCCACCAGCTGCCGCCGAGCTCGAGGATCGAGTGCACGGTGCACTCGTAGGCGACCGGCGCGCCGGCCACCCGCGGCGGGCGCACGGTCGTCGCGGGCGCCTCCGGGAGCTTCGCGAAGGTGAACTCGCTCTCGCCGGGCGGCAGGTTGCTCGAGGTCTCGACCATCGGCAGCATCAGCGACTCGGGCACGATGTTGACCACCATCTCGCCGTTCGCGCGGATGTTGACCAGCGTGTCCTTCGGCTTCGGCTGGCCGCGCGCGTCGCGGCCGGTGCTGCCGACCGAGAAGCCGATGATCGGCGGCTCCGGCGAGCAGACGTTGAAGAAGCTGTAGGGCGCGAGGTTGCTGCGTCCCTCGCCGTCGATCGTCGACACCCAGGCGATCGGCCTGGGCACGATCGCGTCGCGCAGCAGCAGGTAGGCCTCGTTCGAGGTCAGGGTCGACGGGTCGATCTCCACGGTCGGCGGGGGGCGGTCCATGTCGGGCATCGGTCGGCGGGGTGGCTGGAGCGGGAGCGGCGACTGTACCGGACTCGGCCGCGCCCGGCCCGTGTAACCGCGGTCACAGACCGCCGCCGGCCCGCCGCGCTCCAATGCGTCCCATGGCACCACGTCAAGGGAGGCAAGCCATGAAAGCGAACGTCGGCGGCATCGACCGCGTGCTTCGGATCGTCGTCGGCCTGGTCCTCGTCGCGCTCGCGGCGACGGGCACGGTCGGTGCCTGGGGTTGGATCGGGGTGGTCCCGCTGGTCACCGGGCTGACCCGGTTCTGCCCGCTGTACCCGCTGCTCGGGATGAGCACCTGCCCGCTGTCCAAGTCGGGCCGCTCGGCCTGAGCGACGGCGACGGCGGGCCGGGCCCCTGCCGTCGCCGCCCGCGGTCGCGATCCCCGTCCGCGATACCCGTCCGCGATCCCGATTGACCTCGATCAAGGATCGCGGCGCCACGGCGACCTACGATGGTCCCGCATCGCCGACACGCAGGACGCACGAAGGAAAGGCCCGAACGATGGACCCGCTGGACGCCGCACGCATCCGCCGCACGATCGAGCGCAGGCTCGACGCGCTGCGCGGCGAGATCACCGACAAGCTCGGCGACGCCGCGCTGGTGAGCGCGGGGCTCGATCGCAACGCCGACTCGGGCGACCTGTCGGTGGCCGACGACACCGCGTCGGCCGACTTCGCCGACGCACGTCGCGACATCGAGGAGTACCAGGCCGGCCGCGCGGCGCTGGCCCGCCTCGAGTCCGGCGACTACGGCACGTGCATCGATTGCGGCGAGGCCATCCCCGCGGCACGGCTGCACGCGCAACCCTTCGCCATCCGGTGTATCGCCTGCCAGGAACGCCGCGAACGCGCGTCCGGCGTGCACCGGAGCACCCTGTAGACGCGGGCCGGACGAGCCCCCGCACAGGCCTTCCTCGAACCGACTCCTCCTGGCAGCAGCCTCTCCTCCTCCCTCGATACCTACAAGAGACCGTCGCATGTCCCACGTCCACGCCGTCGTCTGGCTCGACCACCGCGAAGCGAAGGTGGTCGACTTCTCGGTCGACGAGAAGCACGTCGTCAACGTCCACCACAAGGGCGGCCACCGCCAGGTCCACCACAAGGCCGGCTCGCCGGGATCGGGCCATTCGGCCGACGACGGCCAGTTCTACGACGCGATCGTGGCCGCGCTCGACGACGCGCAGGAGGTGCTGGTGACCGGGCCGGGCAACGCGAAGGTCGCCTTCCGCGACCACGTCGCGAAGCGCCACGCCGCGCTCGCGAAGCGCGTGGTCGGCGTCGAGACCCTCGACCATCCGTCCGAGGGCGAGCTGCTCGCGTACGCCCGCCGCTACTTCAAGCGGGTCGACAACATGCTCGGCGACCGCTGACGCGGG
>ENA-UOYA01001852-UOYA01001852.1-activated-sludge-metagenome-genome-assembly--contig:-NODE-1852-length-21361-cov-8.326669_pt1 | contig 21361 bp, 16 predicted proteins | sample MGYA00238163_ERZ764804 | MGnify/ENA primary metagenome ERZ764804 (study PRJEB28919, sample SAMN05720223) | activated sludge metagenome | isolation source: Anaerobic digester | place: Hong Kong... | reverse complement strand
ATGAGGGGAAACTTTATATTTATGACGCAACATTCATTATTCCTGAAAAAGGAGTAAATGAGATTATTAAGAATAAAGCATTTTCTACAGTGAACGAAAATGATTTTGTTTATTGTATGTTTGGAATAAATCCAAATAAAAATAGTTCTTTTAATTTTACTGATTATCAAAAGCAAAAACTAATTGGGTTTGATGATACTGCATTGATTATTACTGATGTATACGAATATTTTCGGAGGATAAAGAAATCAGCTATTGAAAGTGGTTATGAAATAGAAAGTAATTTTGTACAATATTATGACGAAGGAGTTAATGATTTAAATTTGTTTTTAAATCTGATTAAGGGCATGAATAATATAGTTTTTTATAAAAGAAAAATGTATTCATATCAGCAAGAATACCGTTTTACTATTAAAAATAATTCTGGTGATGACCATTTGGAACTGGATATTGGAGATATTACTGATATTTCTGAAATGTTTTCCGTAACAGATTTATTTAATTCATACATAAGTAAACATGGTGAGAAGTAATAATTTTACACTAAACGGTTTGGTTGAATTTGATCATACACTTGTGCATTCCCATTTGCCCTTGGTTAAATAGTAAACATTATAATTTATCGCTTTAAAGCGTTGACAAAATAAAGCGTTTGTGTTACACTAAGAATAAAGAAATAATGAAATAACAATATAGAACGGAGGAATTTCAATGAAAGCAGTAATTTATGCAAGATATTCATGCGATAATCAGCGTGAAGAAAGTATTGATGGTCAGCTTCGTGAATGTAAGGAATTTGCTGAGCGTAAGGGCATGATTTTAGTTGATGCATATAGATAGAGCGATGTCAGCAAAAACCGACAATCGCCCTGAATTCCAAAAAATGATTAAAGATAGTGAAAAAGGAATTTTTGATACAGTTATTGTGTGGAAGCTTGACCGATTTGCTCGGAATAGGTATGATTCTGCACACAACAAAGCAACACTCCGCAAGAATGGAGTAAAAGTTATATCTGCAACAGAAGTTATTTCTGAGGGTGCAGAGGGAATTATCCTTGAATCGGTTTTAGAGGGATATGCTGAATATTATTCTGCTGAGCTTTCTGAGAAAGTGATTCGTGGTATGACTGAAAATGCGTTGAAATGCCAGTATAATGGCGGTTTTGTTCCTGTTGGATATACTGTCGATGAGAATAAGCATTATCAGATTGATGAATTGGTTGCACCTCTTGTGCGTGAAGCTTTCATAATGTATGTGAATGGCAAGCAGATAAAGGAAATCGTTAGTTTTTTCAGTGAAAATGGAATATTGTCATCTCAAAAGAAACCTATGACAAAAACCACAGTTTCAACAATTTTGCAGAATAGAAAATACATGGGCGAGTATCAGTATAGGGATGTTGTAATTCCTGATGGCATTCCTGCAATTATTTCACAAGAGCTTTTTTCAATGGCACAGCAGAGATTAGAAAAAAACAGATATGCTCCGTCAAGCTATAAATCGCATGAAAAATATCTTCTTACAACAAAGCTTATTTGCGGTGACTGTGGTTCATTTATGGTAGGTGAGTGCGGTAAAAGCGGAACCAATGGGAAGAAATATTACTATTATAAATGTTCAACTGCCAAAAAGAAAAATGGATGTTCAAGAAAGGCACTCCGCAAAAATGATATAGAACAGCTTGTTATTGATAAAACTGTTAAGAGTATTTTTACAGGTGATGTTATTGAGCAAATCGCTTATAGAGTTGAAGCATGGCAGGAAAAAGAAAACACTGCAATACCGATATTGCAGAGCCAATTAGCTGAAACTGAAAAATGCATTGATAATTTTATGGAAGCTATTGCACAGGGAATTATAACAGCATCTACAAAAAAGCGACTCAGTGAGCTTGAATTTCAAAAGATTGACATCGAAGCGAAAATTGCAAGGGAAGAAATTGGGTCACAGGTGCTGACAAGAGAACAAATTTTATACTGGCTGAATAAAATGCGTGAGCTTAATCTTATGAATGAGGATAGTAGAGAATGTGTTATAGATACATTTATAAATTCCATTTATGTGTATGATGATAAGGTAGTCATCAATTTCAACTGCCGAGAGGATTCGGAAACGATTCCTCTCGCATTTATGGACAGTAGTTCGTTTTTATCAGAAGTGGGGGAGCCAATAACGCATAATCCGAACACATTCGTTACTAAAGATGTGTTCGGATTTATTGTTTTGATACCGTCAAACCTCACCCACTATTACAACGCCCACCCACATGATAAAATAAAAGAAAAAGCATAGAGATGGGTGGAAAAAGGATGAACAAAGCAGAAAAGTGGGCAGTAATGGTGCAGGAATTTAAGGGGAGTGGGAAAAGCCAGCGAGTATGGAGTGCTGAAAGAGGTATAAAACGGAGCAGTCTTAGGTATTGGCTTGAACGTATGGACGAACTTGCAGACGGTATCCGTTTCTATTATATTTTTTTGAGCTTCATGTGTCAAGTTTTATTGTACTATATCAATCATTGATTTTGCGTTGTTTGTCGGCTACTATCAGGAGAACTTCATACTGTAAGCCTTGTAGCTTTTCCGGAAACAAGGATTGATGTATCAAAGGAATCGCTTTGAACATTTTCGGGAAGATACATATAAATATCCGGTGAAAATTTTGACCTGCGTGCGGAATACTGATAAGAATTTTCGCCATCCGAAACAATCTCACAGAATGAGTCTGAATCCTTAAGCATATATCTTGACAGCTTTTTATCTGATGGAGAATATGCTGTTATCGGTTCAATATCATTTGTTATAATATTTCCGGAATATATAATTACACGACCTCCTTCAGAATAAATTGTGTTTGCATTTGATGCTTTGGCAATTGCCTTTATAATTCCGTTAAAAATCAGGACATCTCCTCCAGCCTTGGCACTTCCTATTCCGAGAGCCTCATCTCCGCATACGGTAACTGCAATACAGCCATTTTTTATAATGACATCAGTATCAGAATCATATGAACCTATTCCTATGGCACTTTTAGCATTTACAGTTATTTCTGCGCTGCCATCGTTAAAACGCATCTGCCCGTTACTTTTTTTAATAGTTCCAACTGCGCAGCATTTATCACCGGAGCAGGATATTTTAATGTCGGTACTTCCGGTAAAATCAACAGTGCCATTTATAGTTCCTATGCCGATAACATGCTGACCGTCAGCAGTTATATTAATTTTACCAAGAGAAGCAGTTCCTCTAAATATTCCTGTCATACATCCTATGCCGATAATTTTAATACCTCTTACCTTAACAGTAACAAAACCTGAATTTATTTTTATTTCAGAATCCTGCTTGCCGCAGCCTCCACCTATTCCAACAACAGCTTCGCCGCTTGCAAAAACATATATGTTCCCATCTCCGCCAAAATCAATTTTACCAAAGCTTTGCTGGTGATTTCCTCCTATGCAAACACCGTTATTATGAAAGCAGGAAACGCTGAGGTCGCCCTTACCCGTAAAATATAAGCTTGAGGTTGAAGGTACCCTTATTCCCTCATAGGTTATATTGTTGCTTCCTGTTATTTCAAGCCTGACATCGCAATTTTTTTCAAGCACAATCGCAGGGCCTTTAAGTCCCTTGATATTAACGTTTTCAAGCTCGGCAACGGATTGTGTACCCTGTGGGAAAACAATCCTCATGTCAATAGTATTGTCAATTTCTCCAACAAATTTTATGTGGTTACACTTAACCTTTACCTCGGTATATCCGTTAACAGCTAGATTTACTATGTCAATAACCTGATTATTCTCAACAGCTTCAAAGGTTTTCATAATATAACCCTTGCGCTTTAGATTTATTTCACCTATTTCATTTTTTACGCTTTTAGGAATATCAAGCATAAGTGCAGCCATTGGCTTGCAGGTATAATACCCTTGAATAAGGTCTGCGCCAAGAGCAATCACCGTATCCAGCTCCTCAAAATTTTCAACACCTTCAGCCAGTACCTTTATTCCATGCTGTGTAGCAAAATTAATCATATTGCTTACAAGGTGCTGTTTTTGCATATCAGTATTTATATTTGTTATAAGCGAACGGTCGATTTTTATGTAATGAGGTTGTATTTTTATAAGGTTGGATTCATTTGAGTAGCCCGTGCCGTAATCATCAAGAGCAATTTCGGCTCTGTTAGCGGTATAGCGTTTATTAAGCAGTTCAACTGCCTCCTCCAGTATATCCGAGCCTTCTGTTATTTCAATTACAGCTTTTTCAAACAACGCCCCATAGCTGTCAAGTATGTACTGATAATCCTTCTCTGAAAGCAGATTTTTTGGAATGGAGTTTATAAAAAGCTTTTTATCCGTAAATTTGTCCTGATTTTCCGAAATAAACTTAAAGGTATTAAACATCGTCAGCTTTTCAATTTCGTCAAGCATACCAAGGCTTTCGGCAATCTGAAGCATTTCCAGTGGGTTCAGGCGAATGCCGCGAACCTCTCTCGGACGCATAAGTGCTTCATAAGCAACAATTCCACCTGAGCCCGCCTGAACAATGGGCTGAAAATGATAGTCAATAAGATTATTCTTAATAATTTCCCTAAAGATTTCCGACCTATGATAATCCTCTTTGAATTTTGCATAAGATTCGGAGCAGAATTCAAGCGGCTCGTTAATGTTGTTGAGATCAGCACTGTCAGCAGCAAAATCAGTATGCTCAATAAGCATTTCCGCATTTTCTATATCTTCGTCGTAAAAGCAGTAGCCGCACACAGGGCGGATTGAACAATTTTCCGCCTCTTCGGACATATCGCTGTAAATTCTTTTAATTACCGAAACGCAGAAGTCCTTGTCGTTCCCCTCGATAAGTATCCAGAACTTATGTGACGTCTTATGGCCTATGATAATGTTATGAGCCTCAAATGCTTTAAGACGCCTTGCAGCAGACAGAATTATCCTTTCAACGGCAACCGACTCAACAAAGCCAGATTTCCTGTCCTTTGCGGAAAACCCTATCTGACAAAGGCAGACTGTTTTCTGGGTATCGGAAATAAGCCTTGAAATCTGCTGAGAAACAATGCTGCTTCTGAGCAGTGATGTTTTTGAGTCATAGTAAGAAAGGTTCCTTGCAAGGTTGTTGCTGTAAACGGAAACAGAAACGTCCTGCAGTATTATTCTTTCGGATTTTTTGTCTTTATAAATAAAAACCTTTGCCCATTTGTCGCGCCCATCCTGAATGTAAATGCTGTCCTCAGCGGAATAGGGCCGTGACATAATCTGGTTTACAAGCTTGTGGAAGTAATCCATTCCGTAAGCGTCGTCCGAAATGTCAATACCGGTCAGCTCGTGAACATTTTCAGAGTGGCTGATTTTTTCGGTTTTTTTATTGCAGGATATGAAGCCAATACCGTCGGTTGCATTTGCAAAATCGGAAATAAATGTAATTTCTGTGCGAAGGTCAATATAATTTTTAAGTATAAGACCTATTGTACCTATAAGAAAAGTTATTCCGATTCCGCCGCATATCATTCCGTAATCCTTGCTGAACTGCGCCCATACCATGCAGGCGATAATAAATCCGATACAAACTGTAATCAATAAAATCTGTATTATAACAAATCTTGTTATTTGCTTTGTATAATGCTTTTGAATCATTATATATCTCCTTATAAAACGCTGAAAATCGTACAGAGTTTATATTTTGTGCAAAGGCACAGGGGTGATTTTTGACGAGATGATTTTATCGCCGGAAACGACACAGTCCTTACCATGAGTTTTACCATAATAAAGGTTATTATCAGCTTTGATTATTGTACTGTCAATATCGGAGCATTTATCTGAGCTGCTTATTCCGGCAGTCAAGGTTACAGCTATGTTTTCATCATTATATACAAAATTAATTTCTGAAATTTCAATAAGTATGCGTTCCATAATACAGTCTGCTATTTCCGCGCTGTTTCCTGTAAAAAGGAACAGAAACTCTTCACCGCCCCACCTGCTTATTCTAAGCTCATCGCAGGAATAGCTGCTTAAAGCGGAAGAAAGCGTTTTAAGAACATAGTCTCCTCCGTCATGCCCATAGGTATCATTTATTATTTTAAAGTCGTCGATGTCAGCAATTGCAATGCTGTACGAGGAGCATTTCCCCGCTGTTTTAATTTCATTTATAAAGTCGTACATGACCCTTCTGTTCATAAGTCCAGTAAGCGGATCAATGCATGCAAGCTCACGAAGCACAATGTTTCTTTCATTAAGCTTTTTTTGAATCATGTGCAGGCTTGTTGTAAACAGAATAGTATATACAAATAAAATTCCAAAGCAGACAATTCCATTAAGTATATACATACTGTGGGCAAATGTCATTGATACTGAATATGAAAAATCAAAAATACGTGTCATAGCCCACATTGTAAAAAACGAAAAGCAGGATATTCCGGCACATATATGGGATGTGATTCTGTATTTGAAGGGGCAGAAATACGCAATGGGAACAAGGCTTACAAGGTAAAGTCCAAAACCTGCCTCCCAGTCGGTAAATATAATTGCGGCAATTGCATGAAGCAGTATTTCGCAATAGATTATAAATGAAATCAGTGAATAAACTTTTCGGCTGCTTAATAAGTACATGGAAATATAAAGAGCAGAGCTAAGTATATTAATTACAACCATCGGCATAATATTTTGCGATGCAAATAATACAATAAAGAGGATATGTATAGCCGCACAGCCTTGAATAAAAAGGGTAAAAACCAAATGAAACCCTGCTGCTTCGGTCAAGTTAAAAGCCTTGTCTGTTCCGATCCGTTCAAAAATTCTGTTTTCAGCCATGCTTTCACCCGCCTTATTTATTTCTTAATTTGAATTTTTAATATTTATTGAGTGTTTTATCCGTATTTAACTGAGTACCTTTTATTGCATATACTAAAAGAAAAATTCCGACCGCCAGAAAAGCCAATGATAATATCAAGCCAAACAATTTATAACGAATATCATGCTTATTGTAGACATACGTGTCATAAGGATTTTCAGTGTTATAGTAAATTTCTATAGTATCGTTTTTTTCCAGTCAGGCTTAAAATCCATGGATTTAGTTTCACCGTTATATGTTTTTCCGTCTGATTCAAATTGAAATGTTGTGGTATATACATCGTGATGGTTCGGGTTTTTATCATAATACACATTTACATCTGTTACAACCGCCGTTGTTTTTACAGCATCAGACAAAAACACCTTCAAGTCCACTGCAGCTTTTATATCTGACACCAAAAAGCACAATCCTGCACAGATAAACAGCAATCCTCCGATAATAAAACAAAAACGCTGAATAAAGTTAACATTCAATTTTAAATTTTTGTCAAATATTCGCAAACATCATCAACTCGCTTTAAAAGCATATACTTTTACTAATTATACAATATTTCTGCAAGATTTTCAACTGCAATTATTCTTTTTAAGCTTAAATAATAAGTTGACTTTTTTAATTAAATAATGGTATAATAATAATGATTGTTTTTTCAAGGGTTTTGTACAATTATTGATATGATAACAAAACATGTAAGAAGATAAATATATACTGTGAAAGGAAATTTTATGCTGTTTAAAGAACTTAATCTGTCCGAGGGTGTACTCAGAGCCATTGAGGAAATGGGATACCAACAAACCACAGAAATACAGGAAAAAGCTATTCCCGAAATGATGGCGGGGCATGATATCATCGGACGTTCACATACAGGGACAGGGAAAACTGCCGCATTCGGGATACCTGCTGTTGAAAGCATTAAAAAGGGCGAGAACAACGGGGTTGAGGTTCTTATTCTGTGTCCTACAAGAGAGCTTGCAATGCAGGCTTGCGACGAACTGAGGAAGTTTTCGAAATATCTGCCATGGGTAAAGCCCTGCGCCGTTTTTGGCGGAGCAAGCATGGACAAACAGATTTTTGAGCTGAAAAGGGGGGCAAATATTGTAATAGGTACTCCGGGACGAGTTATGGACCATATTGACAGAAAGACGCTCAAGCTTTCAAATCTTAAAATCATGGTGCTTGACGAGGCTGACGAAATGCTTAATATGGGCTTTCGCGAGGATATCGAAACAATACTTAAAAGCGTTCCTGAGGAAAGACAGACCGTTTTGTTTTCCGCAACAATGCCTCCTGCTATTCTTGCTATTACAAAAGAATATCAGAAAGAGCCTAAGCTTATTAAGGTTGAAAACAAAGCCCGTACCGTTGACAGCATAACGCAGTATTACTATGAGGTTCCGATGGGCAGAAAAAATGATGTTCTGCAAATGCTGCTGCTTGCATATGAGCCTACATTATCAATGATATTCTGCAATACGAAAAAGATGGTTGACGAGCTTACGGAGCTGCTGGTTTCAAAGGGCTTTAAGGCGGCAGGGCTTCACGGCGATATGAAGCAGGGAAGCAGAACACAGGTTCTTAATGCTTTCAAATCAGGCAGGATAAATATTCTTATTGCAACGGACGTTGCTGCAAGAGGAATTGACGTTGACAACGTTGATGCTGTATTTAACTATGACCTTCCGCAGGATAACGAGTACTATATTCACCGTATCGGAAGGACAGGACGTGCAGGCAAAAGCGGTGCTGCATATACACTTATCAGCGGCAGACGTCAGTATTATGATCTCAAGGAGCTTGCAAAATTTACAAAAGCTGAAATTATTCAGAAGGCTGTTCCGTCAAGAGAAGATGTTGTTAACGGTAAAATTGTTCATGTTACCGACAAGGTTAAGACTGCTGTTGATACGGGGAAATACAGCGGCTATGAAAAGCAGCTGCAGGAGCTTATGAATTCAGGCTACTCTGCAGAAGCAATTGCTGCGGCACTTCTTGGCATGAGAATATCAAAGGAAGTACGAAATATTCCGGAATTTGTAAAGCCTGTTCCGCTTGAAGCTCCTAAGGGGAGAGGGAAAATCAATACCGTCAAGGTTGAGATTTCTGTTGGCAGACAAAATAAAATTGCACCTAATTTTGTTCTTGGCGCACTTGTTGACGCAACGGGGCTTACCGGAAAGAATTTCGGCAAGATAGATATTTATGACAAATATACTACGGTCGAGGTTCCCGAAAATCAACAGGAGCATGTTATCGATTCAATGACCGGTACAAAAATTAATGGGAATAAAATCAGTATAAAACTGCATGAGAGCAGGGATAATAATGACAGCGCAAAGGATTACCGCAATCTCGGGAAAAAGCGCTATGACAACCGTCCCAAAACTCCAAACAGACGTAAGAGATATCTGTAATATTCTGCAGAAATTTAACCTTTGCATGAATCCCTCCAAATAGCCAGCTGAATTGACAAAAAGCCTGATGGGAACAATAATTTCCATCAGGCTGAAAATCGTTTAATGCAATTAATGACACGTTTTTTACGCAATAACATCATCAGGATATCCATGTTTTGCGATGGGTGCTAACAGCAATACTATGTAAGATAAAAGCGTTTAAGTTTATACGGATATTTATCCATACTTTATCTTTAACGCTGCTTTTCCTTGACCGGAATCATAAGGTCAAGCTGTAAGTCCTCAAGACCAGCATCCGTTTGAACACGGTTAACATAATTCAGCGTTTCTTCAAGACAGCCGAACATAACCTCACTTCCCTCAGGAGAGGGCGCTGCCTCGTATTTATCGCTGTTTCTGACCCATTCATCAAGCCAAGCCCATTCATGAAAATTACCAAATTTAATCATATGAGCGGCATATAAGCCCCCATTAAAATGCTTTTTCACAAGAGTGCAGGAACCTCCATATCGTCAGGAATGGTGGCCCACATTTCATAGCCGTAAACTGGGTTTGTTTCTGTTGGATTAGGGTGATTGAAGCCGTAGTGACGCATATCGGGCTTTGTTTGGTAAAGCTTTGTACTCTTAATAAAATTATCAAGGACTTCGCCTGCATTATCCTCCGGATTATCTCCGATATAATGGCTTGCGGCAACTGTTGCCGGCGGCAGGTAAACAATTCTTACATCATTCAGCCTTGACAGCTCTTCTTCGGCTCTGTTAAGTTCGTTCATTGATTTTTCCTCCCTTAAGGTTGTTCGTGTTACAGTCAGTGTTTCAGAAAGCTCCTGCAGTATTTTATCGCTTAATAAATTACTTTTTACGCTTATATTACTGCTTTTCAGCTTATCAATAAAAGAGTCAAGTATGGCTTTAATAGTTGATAAGGCTTTGATTTCACTTTGAAGCTCGTCAGCTTTTTTAGTGAACACATCAAGTGCGGCAGATATGTTTTCATCATTTAGAATAACACTAATCTGTTTCAGCGGGATCTGCAGCTTGCGAAGAATGACAATCTGACGTATTACTGCCAGTGATGTTTCATCATATGTTCTGTAAGCATAGTCTTCCTTTTTAACGCTTTTTATCAGCCCCAGCTGCTCATAATACCGTAGTGCTCTTGTTGATATTTGGAAAGTTTTTGAAACCTGACTTATAGTTTGAAGTTCCATTATGTGCACCTCACTTCCCTTCTTTATTATTATACAGCTTGACGCCGCGTCAAAGTCAATAGGTTTTGCTTAGTTTTTTTACAAATGTATAATCAGCGTATCAGATATTAATTATATAGTATATTGACAAATGTCGAATACTGTTGTATAATGAAGTTGAAAATTTAATAGCCTTATCAAGAGTGGTGGAGGAACTGGTCCTGTGAAGCCCGGCAACCTAATTGGACATTGATATGTTTCAAGAAAGGTGCTAAATCCTGCGGTTATAATCCGAGAGATGAGGAATTTTATAGTAAAAATTCACAGCATTCGGAGCAAACATCCGGATGCTGTTTTTAGTTATCTTACCTATGGCTATTACATTTTTACACTATTTTTATGGAGGATTAAAATTATGTCAAAAATGCTTTTTACTTCTGAATCTGTTACAGAAGGACATCCGGACAAAATCTGCGACCAGATTTCTGACGCTGTGCTTGACGCTATTCTTGAAAAGGATCCAAACGGAAGAGTTGCCTGCGAAACCTGCACAACCACTGGTATGGTTTTGTGTATGGGCGAAATCAGCACCAGCTGCTACGTAGATATTCCCAAGATAGCAAGACAGGTTGTTATAGATATCGGGTACGACAGGGCAAAGTACGGCTTTGACGGTCACACCTGTTCGGTTCTTCAGTCCATTGATGAGCAGTCGTCCGATATTGCCATGGGAGTTGACGAGGCTCTTGAGCATAAGGTTGGAGAAACAGCCGATTCAAATCAGACAGGTGCAGGCGATCAGGGAATGATGTTTGGCTATGCGTGTGATGAAACGCCAGAACTTATGCCGCTGCCTATTTCACTTGCCCACAAGCTTGCAAAAAAGCTGTCTGAGGTAAGAAAGAACGGCACTCTGCCTTATTTAAGACCGGACGGAAAAACTCAGGTTACTGTTGAATATGACGACGGAAAGCCGACAAGAGTTGATACAATCGTTGTTTCTTCCCAGCATGCGGAAGAGGTTTCGCTTGACAAAATCCGTAAGGATATTATCGAAAAGGTTATAAAGCCTGTTGTTTCGGCTGAGCTTCTTATTGATACAACATATTTTGTCAACCCGACAGGACGCTTTGTAATAGGCGGTCCTCAGGGCGACAGCGGCCTTACAGGACGAAAGATTATTGTTGACACCTACGGCGGCTATGCACGTCACGGCGGCGGAGCATTCAGCGGCAAGGATCCGACAAAGGTTGACAGGAGTGCTGCTTATGCTGCAAGATATGTTGCCAAAAACATTGTTGCCGCAGGACTTGCAAAGAAGTGCGAGGTTCAGCTTGCTTACGCTATAGGTGTTGCAAAGCCGGTATCGATTATGGTGGACACATTCGGTACAGGAGCAGTTTCTGACGATGTTCTTGCAGAGGCAGTTGATAAGGTGTTTGACCTCCGCCCTGCCGCAATAATTAAGACGCTTGAGCTTAGAAAACCACAGTACAGACAGCTTGCTGCATACGGTCATATGGGTCGTGAGGATCTTGGCGTTGCATGGGAAAGGACAGATAAAATAGAAGCCCTCAAGGCTGCTGTAAAGTAAAAAAAACAGCCCTCCGTTCGTAGAAGGAACGGAGGGCTTATTTTTTAATCATAGGAAGCTGTTACCCCATATCCGCTGTTTTGGCATAGATATTATAAAGCCGTACAAGCTTGTTCCATGCTCCCTTGTCAAGCTGACCGTCGGGGTAAATTCCAAGCACATTCTGAAGCTGTATAACAGCGTGCATTGTCGGCTCGTCATACTTGCCGTTAACGTCAATATTACGGATATTGGTGTAATTATCAGCAATAACGTTTATCATTATCTGCAATATCCAGATAAGATAGCCTTTATCCCCGAACATCACAACATGACCCGGTGACGGAAACGGAGCAAGTCTTTCCTGTTCACCATAATACTCCAGCACATCCTGATAGACGCTGTAAATTTTATTCCATGTTGCTCTGTCGGTTTCGCCAGTCTGAGGAAGTCCGTATTCCTTCTGAAAAGCCGATACTGCTCCGCTTGTCAGTGCACCGTAAATTCCGTCTGGAACAATACGTGGAATATTTGGATTAATGAATGATATGCCACGCAAATATGTTTGCAGCTCGGTTATATGATTTTCCTGATCAGTTTTAGTATAGCTCATTGTTATCTTCCTTTCTATTTAATGACATATCCGGGATACTGCCCGGGCTGTTTGAATACTCCGTATTTCAGATCGGCATATTTTTCTGCAATGGCATACCATGTATCTGAGCCGACTGAACCTGTCTGTGGAAGACCGAACTGCTTTTGAAACGCTGATACGGCGCTTCTTGTTATAGGTCCAAAATAACCTGTTGTGGTAGCCGTAGGTATGTTTGAATATGTTCTGTGGATAAAAGTAAGGTATTCCTGAATTTTTCTGACGTACTCGTTGGTGGTACCCTCTGAAAGAACCGTTCCCGGATAAAGCACAATGCTGATTCCCTTATAGGGCGTTGTTTTGGGATTGTTTACTATACCTGCATAGGCACGGTAAATATCATTCCAAGTCCTGCTGTCAACAACACCTGTCTGAGGAAGACCGTAAACATTTTGGAACGACATGACTGAATCGGCAGTATCCTGATTATAATCGCCTGTTATCTCAGGAGCAGATACATCATCATAATAAGCTGCTATAATGGAGAGCATCTGCTGCAAAAACCTTACCTGTTCTCCCGAATCTCCAAATTTTATTTCCTTAAGGAATTGGATGGAAGCAGGACTATGCGAAATAGCTTTAAGGTTAAGCAATGCAAATTTTCTTATGTCATTGTAAATGTAGTTGATTTTATACCATGTTGCCTTATCGACAATTCCCTTTGGAGGAAGAGCAAAAATTTTCTGAAATGCTCTTACTGCACTTTCGGTTTCATTTGAAAAAGCAGCGTCAACCGGATAAATCTTTGGTATGTCAGTGTAGACAGACGATATTCTGTTAAGCATAATTTGTATGGTTTTTACATCATTCCCCTCCGCGCCTGTTGTGAGGGGCGTTCCGGGGAAGATCAGAATATTCGGCTTGACCGGAGCATTTTTGACAAGGTTGATGTTATCCCCGAAATAGTACGTTAAAATTTCATACGGAACAAATCCGTCCTGCGCAAGGCTGACTGTTTCCCATTGGGAAAGTCCCTTGCACTTGACATTTATTCCGTCACAGTATGTAGTAAACAGTGGGGTTATGCTCCCCTGTCTTACTGCGTAATCGTTGAAAAGCTCGTCAGCAAGCATGCTTACCGGTTCGTAAATTGTCTGGTTCGGATTAAAGGCATGGTCATGCTGTGCCGAACCGGTTATGTCGAAATTATATCCCTTTGATCGGTAAAAATCCGTATAAATCCTGTTAAGGGCATACGAAACAATAGCGTAAATATTTGCCCTTATTGCGTTTAAGGGCCAGTTCGGGCTCAATTCACCGGAGGCAACAATCTTAACATATTCGGGAAAGCTCACGGTAACATTTTTTGCAGTCTTATCGTCCGGAGCACCCAGATGCACTGTTATATGTTCCGGTATAAATGGTTCTGCAGGCATAGCGGCGCTCCTTTCTAATCTGATTTAAGAGGCTTCTGAACAGGCTGAACAGTATATTCAGGAAGCGGGGTAAGCTCAAAAGGCTGAATTGACTTGATAAGTGCAAAGACGGGAACAGCAGGATTAAAGGCAGGATAAAAGCCGTCTGCTTCAACTCTTACCTGATAATCAGCATGGAGCGCTTGAGGTGTAATGACATCCGGCTCATCGGGCAAGCCCTTTGGCGGAGCAGGGAGGTTTACAGCAGGAGTTCTGCCGCTTGAATTTGTCGATAATACACTTAAAAGGTAGTTGTTTCCGTTTGTTTTTCTTGATACAATAACAACGGCATTCTTTATCGGAACAGCATTATCTGCGGCAGTAACCTCAACCTGCAGGTATCCTGTATCAGTATCACCCGTTTCATTCACAAGGTCGGCAGTAATATCTGTGGAATACTCCTCCGAACGTTCACGATGGGCAGGCGGAAGAGTTTCTTCTTCTGTTGTTTTGCCCTGTTCAAGTATCTGCATAACCTCGGGAGGAATCTCAATATCGGGAGGACGCGGCATATCAGAATAATCCTCTTCATCAGGTTCTGCCTGTTCAGGCTCTTCCTTCATATAGTCAGAGCCGTCATCCTCAACAGGATAGGTATCCTCATCATCTCTGTTTGTAACGGCATGATAGGGCATTTCTGTGCGTGGAATTTCGGGGACGGCAATCGTTGGAACAGAAATCTCGTTCATAATGTCATCGGCCGGACGAAATTTGCTTGGTGTGGAAGTGGAATTGTTTAAAGCGGTTTCGGCGGAAGAAACTGAATTCCCTGCATATGTATTTTTCATCATCTGGTTATATCCCGCGAAGAAACCAAAGGAGTTTTCGGCGGCTGTATCTGGTTGGCTTTTGCCGCTTGAAGCTAGATTACCTCCCATAATATCAGCAGCAGACCGGAATTTACTTTGCTGCTCTGCCATTTCTGCCGCTTTTCTTTCTGCAGCGCTGGTCTGAGGCTTTTCATGCACTGCCGACTCAGATGCTGCGTTTTCAGCAGCCGACTGAAGCTTACGCTGCTGTTCTGCCATTTCTGCCGCTTTTCTTTCTGCAGCGCTGGCTTGAGCTTTTGGGTGTTCAGCAGTTTCGGCAGCAGATGTATTATTGGCTTTAGATGCAGAATTTATGGGGTTCTGAACAGCAGCCTTCTGAGCAGGCTTGGACGCAGTCTGTTCGGAGGATATCGAAGCTGTTTTGTTCTGCCTGTAAAGCCTCATCATTTCGTCTTTATAACGCTGTACCATATCATCGGTATTTTTCTTATCGTACATTTGCTTTCCTCCCAAATATAGCATTTGTATAAATTTATTCCGATAAGCAGAAAATAATTACATAATTTAACGGCTAAATAGAATTTTTGCAGTAAAGATTTTATTGATATTTGTAGTTGAAAAATATACAGTTGTATGGTATTATTATATAGTGTATTGCTTTATGCAGATTTTTGTCATTTCATTGGAATGTATGTCGGCATATAAAGCTGCCGGCATGAAGAGGAAAGGCATGATTATACGTGAAAAGCATTTGGTTTGTTATAGATGACAACAATAACTATTATAAAATTGAACTGTCAAAAACTCTTCTGCATTTTGTTGAGTTTGACTTCACCTATTTCTGGGAACAGTGCATTGAGGCGGGGAAAGCCGCACGAAAAACAGGATATCTGCCGCAGAATCAGCTTGCTGTTGCAAAGAATGCAATTATCAAATGCCACCCGTATGTGGATGCCTGCATAAGTATAAATTTTGACAGCATTGCGCTTGATTGTATAATAGAATATATATGCCGCTCAGAAAACGTTGGGCTTGAGGAGCTGTGGGCAAGGTGCATTTCCCCGAAAAGTCAGTATGAAAAAGTAATATTTAAGCGTATTTCAGAGTATAAAACCAATAGGGCAATTAATCAGTGGGTGAATATCGTAAGATTGCAGGAATATGCAAAAAACAAGATAAAATTTATTTTTGATAATGAAAATGATGAACCGGTAACAGATAACGTGTTGAGAACACGTAAAGAATACTTTGACCTTTCCTTTTCCGTTGCGGCGAACGAGCTTGGGTTTCCGACAAGCGAGATGCCGTATGTAAGAATGTATAGTCCTGCACTTATGCCTAATGCTTCCTTTATGGTAAGCAAGGTTTCAAAGGCGATTTACAAGAGAATTTCAGAAACAATAGGAAATGCAGAGCAGGTTTATTATTCTCATGTAAACGATGTTATTCGTGACCAGCTTGCGCTTGATGCTTACGGATATGTAAAAAATTTGACAAGGCCTGCCGAAATAGATATGAAATTTGCTGTTGAGGCTGTTTCGGAAAATCCGGCGGTGGTATATATGCCAAACAGCTTTAAGGCTGTGATTGACCTTGAATTTGATATGATGCTGACAGAAAAGGAATATCTTTGCAAATGTGCAGGCTGTGGAAGATATTTTACTTTAAGCGACGATTACGATAAGCCTTACTGCTATAGGGTTAACAGCACTGGAAAAACCTGCCGTGATATATATGAAAAAGAGCTTGAAATAAAAAGGGGCATGGAGGCTGCGGCAAGAGCAGCTGAAAAGGCTGCCGAGGAGGCCGAGCTAGGCAAGGCAGATGGAACAGGCGTGATTTCTCCGGAGCTTGAAAAGCACTGCCAGAGGGTTTATAATTCGGTTTACAAAAAAATCGGCAAGTCCATGACGGAGCAGGAATTCAAGGAATGGTCGCAGTATCTTTCCAGCATGAAGAGAAATATTAAGATTAACGAGGCAACGGTCGAACAGCTTGTGGATTTCCTTGAATATTCCGAAAGAATGTACGGTGAAGTCAAGCCTGTGGGCAGGCCTAAGGCAAAAAAAGAAAAGACTGAAACTGAAAGAGAAGCGGATGAGTATTTCAACTCCCTGCTCAAGGATGAAAAGGCTGAAGAAAAGCCTGTTCATACACTGAAAAACCAGCCTGCTCTTAAGCCGTTTATTCCTGAAACATTTGATACGATGTATGATGCCGTAATGTCGGAGTGGGCAAAAGGCAAGAATATTGAACAGCCTGATACGGATTCCAACGAGGAGGTTCATCCTCATAAGCGTGAAATAAGACTTCCTCAGTGGGAAGTTATTAAAAAAGACATAAAATAACCGTTTCAATAAGAGGTGAGGGCTTTGGAATTTATCAATGAGGACAATGCCATAAACGGAATTGCCGACTCAATAATAAAAGGCGGGGTATGCCTTTATAATGCCGTAAAATATATTTACTCGCTTGCCGAGGAGGATTTTTACAGAGTAAATATAAAGGACGCCTTTAAGGTTGTGCTGAACAATATTACCGATACGGACTGTCTGCAGGCGCTGGGACTTCGTATTGACGAAAGAGCCTGCAGGGAAATGCAGAGTGACGAATATAACAGGGTTCTTCCGCTGATTGTGTACAGCTTTGCGGTAAGGATACCCACGCTGAAAAAGGTTAAGAACGGTGAGGACTGCATGACCGACGAGCAGCTTTACAGGGTTTATACATCGGTGCTTGAAAAGGGTGCTGCAAATTATAAGGATATTATTACTGACAGCTATCTTGAAACAAAGTATCTTGTCCGGAAAAACAAAAAGCTTCCGCCCTATACTGCGGACTGGTTTAAAACTTATATATTTACGGAAGTTCCCGCACTTTCCGCCATAACCAACAAGAATATGTTTTTGCTTGGCTTTGCGGACGTGCTTTTTGCAATGTTCTATTCCTGCCTTGAGGAGGAGCTTCATAACAGGATACTTGCGTTTGCAAGAGAGTATGCTGCAGATTAATCCGGATTATTTTTATGGGAGGAACAGTGTTATGCTTACCGTATTCCTTTGCGGTTTCATGGGCTGCGGAAAAACAACTATAGGAAAAGAGCTTGCCACAATGCTCGGCGTTTCATATGCCGATATGGATGAGCATATAGTTAAAAAGGCGGGGAAGTCTATTCCTCAGATTTTTACAGAAAATGGCGAGGAGTATTTTAGAAGGCTTGAAACCGATGCTGTAAGAGAGCTTGCCTTAAAGGGCGGAGTAATATCCTGCGGCGGAGGAGCTATGCTTAAAAAAGAAAATGCTGAAATTGCAAACAAAAACGGAATTGTCGTTTATATAGACGTAAGCTTTGAAACCTGCTACAGCAGAATAAGGCATGACAAAAACCGCCCGATTTTAGTAAACAATACAAAGGAACAGCTTGAGGATATTTATAACAGCCGTATACCATTGTATCTTCAAAATTCCCGCATAACAGCAGATGGGGATGACACTCCATATAATATAGCAAGAAAAATTGCAGCGGAGCTTTCCGCCGAAATATAAATAAAGGAACGATAAAATGAGTAACAAAATTTATTCTTTAGGCATTGACGTTGGTTCAACGACAGTTAAGACGGTTATTATCGACGATGATAAGAAGATTATCTATTCAAAGTATCAGCGGCACTTCTCAAAGGTAAAGGAAACCGTTGTTGAGCAGCTTGAGCTTATTCTGGACAGCTATCCCGATGATACGTTTAGGCTCAGCATTACAGGCTCGGCAGGTCTTGGACTTGCAAATGCGTCAAACCTTCCGTTTGTTCAGGAGGTTTTTGGTGCTTTTATTGCGGTAAACGAAAGATATCCTGACGCCGACGTTGTTATTGAGCTTGGCGGAGAGGACGCAAAGATTATATTCCTTACCGGCGGAGTTGAGCAGAGAATGAACGGCTCCTGTGCAGGCGGTACTGGTGCGTTCATAGACCAGATGGCAACTCTTCTCGGAATTACTACCGATGAGATGGACGAGCTTGCGCTTAAATCGGAAAAGCTTTATCCTATTGCTTCAAGGTGCGGAGTTTTCGCAAAATCGGACATTCAGCCGCTTCTTAATCAGGGGGCAAGGCGAGAGGATATCGCCGCTTCAATTTTTCAGGCGGTTGTCGACCAGACTGTAGCAGGTCTTGCACAGGGAAGAACTATTGAGGGGAAGGTGCTGTTTCTTGGAGGGCCTCTTTCGTTCCAGAGGGGGTTAAGACGGGCCTTTGTACGGACGCTTGGGCTTTCTGAAGAAAATGCTGTATTTCCTGCTGATGCTCCGTGCTTTATGGCGTTTGGCTGTGCACTTTATGCCAAGGACAATACAGAGCCTTATAAGCTTGAAGAGGTTATCGGACTGCTGAAAAATGCGTCGCTGAACGATGATATTATAACTGGAGAGCCTCTTTTCAGCTCAAAGGAGGAGTATTTCTCTTTTGTTGAACGCCATAAAAAATGCGATTTGAAATATGAGCAAATTGAAACATATAAAGGTGACGCATATCTTGGAATTGATGCAGGCTCAACCACAACAAAGCTTGTGCTTATTACTCCCGATGGAAAGCTTTTATATCAGCATTATCAGTCCAACAAGGGACAGCCTCTTGATGTTATTGCAAAGCAGCTTGGTGAAATATATCGTCTTGCAGGTGACAGGATAAAGATTGTTTCGTCAGCGGTAACTGGCTACGGTGAGGACCTTATAAGAGCAGGTTTGGGAGTTGACCATGGTATAGTTGAAACCGTTGCACACTATAAGGCCGCGTCATTCTTTCAGCCTGACGTTGATTTTATCATTGACATAGGCGGACAGGACATTAAGTGCTTTAAAATAAAAAACAAGGCTATTGACAGCATTATGCTAAACGAAGCCTGCTCATCCGGATGCGGTTCGTTTATCCAGACGTTTGCGCTTGCAATGGGTTATGATATTGCGGAGTTTTCAAGGCTTGGACTTTTTGCAGAAAAGCCTGTTGACCTTGGCTCACGCTGCACCGTATTTATGAACAGCTCCGTTAAGCAGGCACAAAAGGACGGCGCTTCCGTTGAGGATATTTCCGCGGGACTTTCGTCCTCAATTATCAAGAACGCTGTTTATAAGGTTATAAGAGCAAAATCGGTTGAGGAGCTTGGCAAAAATATTGTCGTTCAGGGCGGAACGTTTCTCAATGACGCTGTACTGCGCTCATTTGAAATGGAGCTTGGAAGAAATGTTGTCCGTCCGGCAATAGCTGGACTTATGGGAGCGTTCGGTGCAGCCCTTTATGCAAAGGAACACGCAGGCTCAGGCTCAGACCTTATCAGTGCAGAGGCTCTCAAGGATTTTGGGTATACCTCACGTCAGACACATTGCAGGGGCTGTACGGCTAACTGCAGCCTAACTGTTATAACGTTCGGCGATGGACATAAATTCATAAGCGGAAACCGCTGTGAAAAGGGAGCAGGGCTTTCAAAGAAAAATGATATTCCGTGCCTTTATCAGTATAAATATCAGCGGCTTATATCCGTTGCTGAGGAAAAGCCTGAAAAGCCTATTGCAAAGGTAGGACTTCCTCTTGCACTTGGTTTCTATGAACAGCTTCCGTTCTGGCACAAGCTTTTCACAGAGCTTGGCTTTGAGGTTGTTATTTCGGAGGAAAGCTCAAGGGATATGTACTATAAGGGACAGCATACAATTCCGTCAGATACAGTATGCTATCCTGCAAAGCTTGCTCACGGTCATGTTATAAGCCTGCTGGAAAAGGGCGTTGACTTTATATTCTATCCATGCGAAAGCTATAACCTTGACGAGGGCGAAAGCGACAACCATTACAACTGCCCTGTTGTTGCATATTACCCGGAGCTTCTTAAGGCTAACATTCCGGAGCTTAACGATGATAATTTTATTCACCCGTATATAGATATAAATCTTGAGAGGCATTCCGCCGAGGCAATTTCAAAGGCTCTTGCAAAATACAATATAAAGAAAAAAGATGCTGCAAAGGCTTATATAAAAGCTCATGAGGCATTAAAAGCTTATCGGGATGACATAATTTCCAAGGGAGAGGAAATAATAAAGTATGCCCGTCTGCAGAATATTCCTATAATTGTGATTGCAGGACGTCCCTATCATATAGACCCTGAAATAAACCACGGTATTCACAAGCTTATTACGTCGCTTGACCTTGCGGTTATTACTGAGGACAGCATTGCACATCTCGGACATACTCCTAAGCTTACGGTGCTTAATCAGTGGACGTACCATTCAAGGCTTTACAGGGCGGCACAGTATGTTACAACTCAAAAGGATATGCAGCTTGTTCAGCTTGTATCCTTCGGCTGCGGAATTGACGCCATTACAACAGATGAAGTGCGCTCTATACTTGAATCAAACGGAAAGCTTTACACACAGCTTAAAATAGACGAGATCAACAATCTCGGAGCGGCAAAAATAAGACTGAGAAGCCTTGTTGCGGCTATGTCGGAAAAATAATCGGAGGAA